>Ga0102924_1006145_pt1 | contig 11376 bp, 9 predicted proteins | sample PaiPotPPM11metaG_FD_80116 | JGI IMG/M metagenome (GOLD analysis project Ga0102924, IMG submission 80116) | Iron sulfur acid spring bacterial and archeal communities from Banff, Canada, to study Microbial Dark Matter (Phase II) - Paint Pots PPM... ...
AGATAGAGCACCGGGGGTGTGGCGCCTTGAGCCAGCTCGAGCCAGGGCCACAGGTCGGTGGCGTCGGGGAGCTGCGCGTACAGCTCGGCGAATGCGGCATCGGGGTTCGACGGGTCGTCGTGCACGCTGGCCATGCTCGATTCCGTGGAAAGCCTAGACGGTTCGGCGCGATGCCGCGCGCCAGAGGGTGGGGCCGAACACCAGCAGGACTGCCAGGCCACCAAGCCCGCCGACAACGAAGGTGACGCGCGGCGAGGTCAGGTCGAGCAAGACGCCGGCGAGGATATAGGCGACGGCCGTGCCCGCGGCAGCGGCGGTTCCAAAGAGACCGAACACGCGACCGAGCATCTCGCGCGGAACGAGTTGCTGGATGAGGGTGGACGACGCGACGTTTTGGATTCCGTTGCCCAGGCCCCCCACGCTCTGCGCCACAGCGGCGAGACCCGGATTCGGTGCCAGCCCCGTGGCCAAGGCGCTGACTCCACTCATGAGCCAGGCGGAGAGCAGGAGCGGAGCCGACCGTGGCACCGATCGTATCCAGGACAGGATGACCGAGCCGGCCAGCATCCCCACCCCAAAGGTCGCGGCCACCGCGCCGAAGCCGAAAGCGTTTAGACCCAGGACATCGCGCGTCAGGAAGACCAGCGCCACATTGTCCACGGCAACGAACGCGACAAGCAGGAATGTGCCCAGCATCAGTGACCGAATTGCCGGTTGCCTCCAGGCAAACCGAAGACCTTCCAGCCCGTCCGAGAGGACGCCGGCGCCGGACCTGGCGGCGACGCGCATGGTCTTTGGGAGTCCGGCGAGCAACGCTGCCGAAATCGCGAAGCTGAGCGCATTCGCCGCCAGCGCCCACCGTGTGCCGATGCCGGTGGCGAGGGCACCCCCGAGCAACGGTCCAATCGCCGCCTGGAGATTCAGCGAGGTGCCAAGCCAGGCGTTCGCCTGCATCAGGTCCGGCGCGGCCACCAGCGCGGGCACCGCGCTGCCCGAGGCCGGGCCGAACACGGTGTCGAGCAGTGACGCCGTGACGACCAGGGGAAGCAGCGCGAAAAAGGGAGGCTGCCACAGCGCGACGGCGGCGAAGATGATCGCCTGGCCGATCTCGCACGCCACCATCAGTCGCTTCAGGTTCACGCGATCGACGAGCGTTCCCGTGACCGGTCCCAGCAGGTGTGGGAGAGCCTGGGCTAGGAGCAGCACGCCAACGGCGACGCCGCTATGCTCGATCGCCTTGACATAGAGGACGAGCGCAATCAGGGCAACGCCGTCTCCGATGGAGGAGACACTCCGGCCCAGCCAGAGCCGCCGGAAATCCCGGTTGCGACGAAGGACGTTAACCGGCGGGGAGTCTACGCGACGGCCTCGTCGGCGATGTCAAGCGCCTTGTCGATGATGGCGAAGCCTTCGGCCAGCTCAACCTCGTTGATGCACAGGGGCGGGTTGGTCATGATCGTGTGCCAGCGGACAAAGGTGTAGAGACCGTGCTCGCGCAGGTACCTCCCGACCGCCTTCATCGGCTCCGAGGTCCCGTTGAAGGGAGCGAGCGGCTCCATCGTCTTGCGATCTTTGACCAGCTCCAGGATGCCGAAGAGGCCGATGGCGCGCGTCAAGCCTACCGACGGGTGCTTCCGCTTGAGCTCCTGGTGGTGGCGCGTCATCACCTCCCCCATCCGGCGCGCGTTGCCGATCATGTCGTCTTCCTCGTACGCCTGGATAGTGCCCAGCGCCGTGGCGCACGCCAGCGGGTGACTGTTGTAGGTGAGGCCGCCGTAGAAGACGTTCTTGTCGAAATACTCGGCGATCCTGGGCCGCATGCCCACCGCGCCCAGCGGCACATAGCTGCTGGTCAGTCCCTTCGCCATGGTCATGATGTCCGGCACCACGTTCCAATGATTGACCGCGAACCATTCGCCGGTCCGCCCGAAGCCTGACATGATCTCGTCGCAGACCATCAGGATGCCGTAGCGATCGCAGAGCGCACGCACGCCCTGGAGATAGCCGTCCGGCGGAATCAGGATGCCGTTGGTGCCGGTCACCGTTTCCAGGAATAAGGCAGCGATCGTGTTCGGCCCCTCGAGCTGAATCGTCTCCTCGAGATACCTGAGGGATTCCTCCGCGGTGTCATCCTCGCGCTGCGGGCCGTGATAGGGATCGAGGACGTGCACCACCCCCGACGTCCCCAGGTCGTTGGCCCACCGCCGAGGGTCGCCAGTCAACGCCATGGCGCCGGCGGTCGCCCCGTGGTAGGAACGGTACCGAGCGATGATCTTGTGGCGGCCGGTCACGGTCCGCGCCAGCTTGATCGCGTTCTCATTCGCCTCCGCGCCTCCGAGCGTGAAGAACACCTTGTCGAGGTCGCCGGGCATCAGCTCAGCCAGCTTCTTGCCCAAAAGTGCCCGCGGTTCATGAGCCATGAAGGGGTTGGCGTACGCGAGCTTTTCCGCCTGGCGCTTGATCGCCTCGATGATGCGCGGGTCACCGTGGCCGGCGTTGACGCTCATCAACTGGCTGTTGAAGTCGATGTACCGCTTCCCCTCGGGGGTGTAGAAGTAGACGCCCTTGGCATGGTCGACTGCGATCGGATCGACGGCCGATTGCGCCGTCCATTCGTAGAGGGTGTACTGGCGGCAGAGGGCGACGATCTCTTCGCCGCTCAGCACATGCGGGCGGGCGCTCGTCTCTAAAGCCACCGGGTCGTCACGACTTTGTGGCGGGTGTAGAAACGAATGCTGTCCTGGCCGGTGGCGTGCAGGTCGCCGAAGAACGAGTTCTTCCAGCCGGTGAACGGGAGGAAGGCCATCGGGGCCGCGACGCCAATGTTGACGCCCAGCATCCCGGCCTGTGCCCGGCGCTTGAACTCCCGTGCGTACTTGCCCGAGCCGGTGAAGATCGAGGCCATGTTGCCGTAGGTGCTGGCGTTGAGGACCTTGAGGGCCTCGTCGATGTCCGCGGCCCGAACCACGGACAGCACCGGCCCGAAGAGCTCGTCCTTCCAGATCTTCATGTTCGGCGTGACGCGATCGAAGATGGTCGGTCCCAGGAAGAAGCCCTCCTTCTGGTCCACCTCGCGACCATCGGAAACCAGCTGTGCGCCCTCCGCCTGGGCGCCGTCGATGTACTCGATCAGCTTCGTCTTGCGCTCCCCACGGATCACCGGCCCCAGGGTCGTTTTGGGATCCGTGCCCGGGCCCACCTTCAGTTTCGCCGCATCCTTGGCAAGCTCGCGCACCAGGGCGTCACCGATCTTGCCGACCCCGACCGCAACGCTGCCCGCCAGGCAGCGCTGGCCGGCATTGCCGAACGCCGATGAGATGACGTGCGGCGCGGAGAGCTCGAGGTCCGCGTCGTCCATGACCAGGATGTGGTTCTTGGCACCGCCGAGCGCCTGGACGCGCTTGCCATTCGCGGCCGCAGTCGCGTAAATGTACGCGGCCACCGTGGCCGAGCCGACGAACGAAATCGCCGAGATATCGGGATGGGTCAGAAGCTGATTGACCGCATCGTTGGCGCCGTGCACGACGTTGAAGACGCCCTCAGGCAGGCCGGCCGCCTCGAGCAGCTCCGCGATGCGCATGGCTGAAAGCGGCGTCAGCTGAGAAGGCTTCATAACGAACGTGTTGCCGGTCACGATCGCCACCGGGATCATCCACATCGGCACCATGTTGGGGAAATTGAAGGGCGTGATGCCGGCGACGACACCAACCGGAAATCGCGTCAGCTCCTCATCGATGCCTTTGGCAACCTGGTCGAGGTTCTGGCCCATCATCAGCGTTGGGGCGCCGCAAGCGAAGTCGATCACCTCGATAGCGCGCTTGACCTCGCCTTTTGATTCGTCGAGCGTCTTGCCGTTCTCCTGGGTGACGATGGCGGAGAGCTCGTCGATGTGCTTGTCGAAGAGCGCCTTGAAGCGGAACATGACCTGCGCCCGCTCGGGCACGGGGGTCTCGCTCCACGCGGGAAACGCCTGCTTCGCGGCGGCAACGGCTTCGTTGATCTCCTCCCGGGTCGAGTGCGGAAGGCTGGCGATCGTCTCGCCGGTCGCCGGGTTCGGGATCGGGTCGACTTTCCGCGCGCGGGAGTCGCGGAACTTGCCGCCGATAAAGCTCTGGACGTTCTTGGTGGCAATCATGATCTCGCTCCTACCGTGCTCGGCTCGCTGGCCGGCACCGTGTGGAATGGCGAGCGCCGCAGGAACTGGCCGGCGCCCTTGGTCCCCTGGAACTTCCCGTCCTTAACCAGCACGTTGCCGCGCTGCATCACGACCTCCGGCAGGCCCTTGACCGTCATGCCCTCATAGCAACTGTAGTCCACGTTCATGTGATGGGTCTTCGCCGACAGCGTGCGTTCCACTCTCGGATTGAAGATCACGATATCGGCGTCGCTTCCTGGCGCAATCGTGCCCTTACGCGGGAAGAGCCCGAACATCTTGGCGGGCGCGGTCGCCACCAGTTCGACGAATCGATTGAGCGTGATCCGGCCGGAATTTACGCCGCCATGGAAGATCAGCGTAAAGCGGTCTTCCACACCGGGCAGGCCGTTGGGGATCTTGGAGAAGTCGCCGCGACCCAGGTCCTTCTGGCCTTTGAAATGGAAGGGACAGTGGTCGGTCGCGACCAGCTGCAGGTCGTCCTGCAGCAGGCCCTTCCAGAGCTCGTCGTGGTGCGGCTTGGTTCGCAGCGGCGGCGAGCAGACGTACTTGGCGCCTTCGAAGCCGGGCCGGCCGAGATCGTCCAAGCTCAGGTACAGATACTGCGGGCAAGTCTCGGCAAAGGTGGAGGCGCCGTCGTCGCGCGCCTCGCGAACCGCATCGAGTGCCTCCTTCGAACTCAAGTGCACGATGTAGACAGCGACCTCCGCGAGCCGGGCCAATGCGATGGCGCGGCTGGTCGCTTCCCCCTCCATGCTGGCCGGCCTGGTCAGGCCGTGGTTGATCGGATCGCCCTTGCCCTCGGCGAGGTAGCGTTTGACCAGCACGTCGATCGCGCCGCCGTTCTCGGCGTGCATCATGATCAGGCCGCCGTTCTCCGCGGTGCGGCCCATCGCCCGGAAGATCGAGGCGTCGTCGAGCATGAAGACCCCGGGGTAAGCCATGAAGAGCTTGAAGGATGGGACGCCCTCGTTGACCAGGGCATCCATCTCCTTGAGGATAGAGTCGTTGATCTCGCGCACGATCATGTGAAAGCCGTAGTCGATGTGCGCCTTGCCTTCGGCTTTCTTGTGCCACTGGTCGAGACCCTGGCGCAGCGTCTGCCCATAGGTCTGCACCGCGAAGTCGACGATGGTCGTCGTCCCGCCCCAGGCGGCGGCTGCGGTCCCGGTCGCGAAATCATCGGAGGCGAAGGTGCCACCAAAGGGCAGCTCCATGTGGGTATGGACATCGATCGCGCCCGGCATCACGTAGCGGTTCTCGGCATCGATCACCTGGTCGGCATTAGCCGCAAGTCCGCTTCCGATCGCCGCGACCTTCTCGCCCTCGATGAGCACGTCGGTCTTGTTGGTATCGCTCGCGGTCACCACGGTGCCGTTTTTGATCAGCGTCCTCATGGCAGCTCCTTGACCAGATCCTCGTAGCTCTCCGGCCGGCGATCGCGCAGGAACTGCCAGGTGTTGCGCACCTCGCGATTCATGTCCAGGTCGAGGTCGGCGACCAGCACCTCGTCCTCGGTCTCGGATGCCTGGGCAATGATCTTGCCGCGCGGATCGCAAAAGTAGCTCGACCCGTAGAACTGCGCCTCGTTGAGCGGCTTCTCCACACCGACCCGGTTGATGGCGCCGATCCAGTAGCCGTTGGCCACCGCGTGCGCGGGCTGCTCGAGTTCCCACAGATACCGCGACAGCGATTTGACCGTGGCCGACGGGTTGAAGACCAGCTCGGCCCCCTTGAGACCGAGCGCCCGGGCCGGCTCCGGAAAGTGGCGGTCATAGCAGATCAAGATGCCGACCCGGCCGACCGACGTGTCCCACACCGGGTAGCCGAGGTTGCCCGGCTTGAAATAGAACTTCTCCCAGAAGCAGGGACCGACGTGCGGGATATGCGTCTTGCGATACTTCCCGACCACCGTGCCGTCGTTCTCGATCAGGACCGCGGTGTTGTAGTAGACGCCGGTCTGCGCCTCCTCGTAGAAGGGCACGACCAGGACCATCTTGTGCTTCTTCGCCAGCGCCTGCATCCGCTTGACGGTCGGCCCGTCGTCCCGCTCGGCGGTGTCGTACCACTTGGCATCCTGCTCGGCACAGAAGTAGGGGCCGAAGAAGATCTCCTGCAGGCACGTTACCTGGGCGCCCTTGGCCGCCGCCTCGGCGATGAGCTCTTCGTGTCTTGCGATCGCCTCCTGCTTGGGCATGTTCGCGTGCGCCTGGATCAGCGCCGCCCGCACCTTCGCCATGTCTGTTTCGCCTCCTCCTCGCTAGCTGAACGCCGGAATGATGGCCTCGCCGTATCGCTTGATGACCGCCTCGGGCTTCTCCACCATAAGGTAGAGGTTGAACTGGTCGACACCGGCGTCGATCAGTTCCTCGATCCGTTTCTTGCTCTGCTCGACCGTGCCGATGACGCAGAACCGGTCGATCACGTCATCGGGGACGAAGTCGGCGTGAGCCGCGCCCCGCTGGGCATGCTCCGAGTAGTCGTAGTGGTCGCGGGCCTTGATGTAATCGGTGAGCGCCTTGGGCAGGTCCTGCACGTCGTATCGCTTCAACAGGTCGACGACGTGGTTCGAGACCAGCGCGGGGAACCAGCGCACCTGTTCGCGAGCCGCCTCGATGTCATCCGAGATGAAAGCCGGGGCGGCGGCCTGGACCTGGATGTCGTCGAAGGACCGGCCGGCCTCCTCGGCGCCCTCGCGCACGAACTGGAGACACCATTTGATGATGGCGGGATCGGCGAGCTGAATGATGACGCCGTCGGCGACCCGCCCGGCGGCGCGCAGCGCCTTCGGTCCATAGCCGGCGACCCAGATCGGTAGTTCGTGCTCGGCCCACTTCAAGCGGACCTTTACGCCGTCATAGCTGACCTCACGGCCGGCCGCCAGGTCACGGATCAGACGGCAGTCGGCCTCCATCGCCTCGACTGACACCGGCTTCTGGCCCAGGACGCGGCGGGCGCTGTCCCCCCGGCCGATGCCCATCACCATCCGGCCGCCCGAGATCTCGTTGAGGGTTGCGAGCGCGCTGGCGGTGACGGTGGGATCGCGCGTCCCCGGGTTGGTGACGCAGGGACCGATCTTGATGGTTGTTGTGTTGGCGGCCATCAGCGTGAAGATCGGATAGACCTCCTGCCAGAGCACGTGCGAGTCGAAGAGCCAGGCGTACTCGAAGCCCTGCGCCTCGGCAAGCTTGGTCAGCTCCACCCACCGGCTCGGTGGTGGATCCGGCGCAAAGCAGACGCCGAAGCTGAGTCGTGCCATTCGTTTCAAAAAGGGGTTGGAGCCCCCGCCGCGAGGAAGGGGCTCCAGCCGCGATCGATCTACGAGTTTAGGTCGCAGCCGCCGCCTGCGGGCGCCGCCGAGCGGCCGCCGCCGGGAAGAGCGCCGAGAGCGCCAGGTAGCAGACGAACGCTGCCACCAGGCCGACGATCCAGCTGTAGTCGTATACATGGAACGGGAACCAGTTGTACAGCGGGCCGATGATCCCGCTCTGCGGGAAGGGTCCGTTGCCTGGCGTCGAATAGGCGCCGCCCACCGCCAGGACCCCGCCAACCAGCAGGCTGACGAGGCCTCGCCAATTGAAGCCGGCGGAATACCGGTACTCGCCGCTGGCGCGATAGAGGTCGGCGAGCTTCAGGTTGGTCTCGCGCATGAACCAGTAATCCGCAATCAGGACGCCTGCGATCGCGCCCAATGCACCGCCGTAGAAGCCGAGCCAGGTGAAGATGTAGACATTCGGGTTCGCCAGCAGGTTCCAGGGCTGAATCACGATCCCCACGACCCCGGTGATCAGCCCGCCGGTGCGGAAGCTGATCCACTTTGGAACGACGTTGGAGAAGTCGTAGGAGGGACTCACGATGTTGGCCGCCACGTTGACCGAGAGGGTAGCGACGGCCAGGGTGAAGAGCGCGAAGATTACGACGAACGGGTTGTCGAACTTCGCGGCCAGGTCGACGGGGTTCCAGATCGCCGTCTTGTAGACCACCTGCGTGGCGGCGGTGATGAGCACTGCCACCAGTGGGAACAACGTCATGGTGGTCGGCAGCCCGAGAATCTGACCGACGGCCTGTGCCCGCTGGCTCTTGCCGAAGCGGGTGAAGTCGGGCATGTTGAGCGAGAGCGTCGACCAGAAGGCGATCATGCCCATCAGCGCCGGCGGGAAGAGGACGAACCAGAAGTTGCCACCCCAGCCGACCTTGCCCGGATCACTGAGGATTGGCCCGAAGCCACCGGCCTTGGTCACCATCCAGGCAAGAAGCCCTAGGGCGACGATCAGTACGAACGGCGCGGCCCAGTTCTCGAACCGGCGGACCGCGTTCATGCCTCGAAGAATGATGAAGATGTTGATCGCCCAGAAAATGGCAAAGCTCAGCCAGAGGGTCCAGTGTTGGCCCGCAATCATCGCCGAGTTCGTCCAACCGCTTCCGAACAGCTTGCCGGAGAGCCCGTAGAGCGCGCCCCCGCCGATCCAGGTCTGGATGCCGAACCAGCCACACGCAACCCCGGCCCGAAGCAAGGCCGCGACGTTGGCGCCAAACACGCCGAACGACGCACGCGCGAATACCGGGTACGGGATCCCGTACTTGGTGCCGGCGTGGCTGTTCGCCAGCATCGGGATCAGGACGATGATGTTCGCCAGCGCGATCGTCAGGATCGCCTGGTACCACGCCATGCCGAGCAGGACAAGTCCCGACGCCAGCAGATAGGTTGGGATGTTGTGTGCCATCCCGATCCAGAGCGCCACATAGTTATAGGTCGTCCAGGTCCGCCGCTTGATAGGCACCGGGGCCAGGTCCGCGTTGTAGAGCGGGCTATTGCGGATCGCGGAATCGTCGGCCAGCTCGTGCCGGCCGTCCGGGTAGACAAGCTCCTCCCCCACACGCTGCGCCGGAGGCGTTAAGGTCGCGACTCCCATGCTTCCCCTCCTATTGAGTTCCGTACGGCCGTTTTGCGAGCTAAATGTACGTTCGGCGCCCGCCTAAGTCAATGGCTGTCGGGCCCAACGATCGATGGGCACGATAGACGGAAAAGTGCTCGCAACCAGGGGTGCAAAAAGGCCCCCGCCCTTCCCGACCGCCGCCTGCCTACAGGTCTCTCTTGGCGAAGCTCCAATTGGCCAGTCCGACGACCGCCACCAGCCAGGCAACGACCCACACGAGATAGCTCACCGGCAGCGGCGTGTCAGCGAAGAAGGGATTCCCGGCCCGCGCCCGCCCGGCGGCGCGGGCCGCGGTCAGGATCTCAGAGGGCTCCAGGTAGAAGATCGCTCCGTGCCAGAGCCCGTCGGTCGGGATCAGGAGGCGGCTGCCGATCCCGATACTTTTGATCGTCTCGTTGTCGAACGCGATGCCGATGGCAAGCGCGATGCCCCCGATCCACCCCACGAAGAAGAGCACCAGCGCGATCACGCCGCCCGTCATCGGGGCAAGGCGGGTACTGAGCAGCAGCGCCAGCGTCATCAGGATAATGCCTTCGGCCGCCACGAAGGCGATCGACGCGACCGGGTTCGGCGGCAGGTAACTCGTGCCGAGCCAGATACCGAGCAACTCCAGTAGACCGCTGCCGGCGGCGTAGAGCGTGACCAGCAGCGCGAGCCCGAGCCACTTGCCCATGAGGAGCTGGCTGCGTCGAATCGGCCGCGGCAGGATCGCCAGCGCGATCCCCGACTCGATGTCGCTGGCAATGCTCGGCGCCGCCACCAGCGTCGACCCGAGCGCGAGCACGCCGCTGAACATGAAAGCCATCAGGATGGTCAATTGCGACGCCGCCAGCCGAACCTCCGCTGACGTGACGTTCTTCATGGTCGGCAGGCGGCTGAAGCCCCAGCTGGTCAGCACGATGACGACGATGGTCAGGATGCCGAGTGCCAGCAGCAGCTTGCGGCGCGACGCCTCCAGGATCGTGAGCCGGGCGATCGTGAGAACCTGCGTCACAGTGAACCTGCGTCAGGGTCGCGGGATTCCCGCGTGTCCTGTTCCTTGAGCAGCTGAAGGAAGCGGTCCTCGAGGGTTTCGTGTCGCGGCTCGACGGCGTAGATGCGCCCACCCTGGCGGACGATCTCACTGACCAGCTGGGGAACGCGATCGGGGAGCAGACCGCGAAAGGTCAGCCATTCGCCCTCGTCCTCCAGGTTTCCGAAGTCGCCAAGCGCGACCCGGCTGGCGGGAGGCAGCCCGGTGACCCGGACTCGGACCGCGCCGTCCTGCCCAAGAATTTGCGCCATCGTCCCGGTGGCGATGACCCGGCCGTGGTCGACCACGGCAAGCCGGTCGCAGATCTGTTCGACCTCGCTGAGCAAATGCGAGTTGAGAAAAACGGCGGTGCCGCGCGCCTTCAACTGGCGGATGATCTCTCGCACGTCATGGCGTCCGACCGGGTCGAGTGCCGAGGTCGGCTCGTCGAGCAGGACCAGCTCAGGCCGGCCGAGCAACGCGACGCCGAGCCCGAGCCGCTGCTGCATTCCCTTGGAGAAGCCTTCGACCTTGTCGTCCGCGCGGTCGGCCAGGCCGACCATGTCGAGCGCGAGGTCGATCTCCTTCTTCCATTCGGATCGGGCCATGCCGGACAGCTCGCAATGCAGTCCGAGCACCTCGCGCGCTTTCATCCACCCCTGGTAGCGGAACAGCTCGGGCAGGTAACCCAGGCGCCGCCGGGTCTGCAGGTCGCCGATCGGCGCTCCCAGCACCCATCCCTCTCCCGCCGTCGGCAGAGCCAGGCCAACCAGGAGCTTCACCGCCGTGGTTTTTCCGGCACCGTTCGGTCCCAGGAAGCCAAAGACCTCGGCGCGACGCACGCTCATCGTCAGGCCGCTGAGCGCCACCGTTTTTCCGTAACGCTTGGCGAGGTCCTGCGTGTGGACGGCAAGAGAGGCGGCATCGGCCGCCTCCATCGGGTTCAGATTGCGATTAGTGGAGGGACGCTGCAATGGCGAGCACCTGGTCGGGAGTGAGCTGGCCTCCGACGGCGTAGATTACGCCATTCTTCTGCCAGACCACGCCGGCCCCGAGGACGGCTTTGATGAGCAGCCCCTGTACGCCATTGATCTGCACCTGCTCCGTCGTCGCCAGCCCTTTCGGGATCGGGATCGGGAGGGTGGTCGACGGATCTTTGATCGCCTTGATCTGCGCCGCAATGTCGGGCGGCACGCCCGGCTGCGACAGCAGGTAGTCTTCCAGCTCGGCCGCGGTGACGCCGGTGGAATCGACCGTCGGCACCCGCGTCTGCG
>Ga0102924_1006146_pt1 | contig 11375 bp, 11 predicted proteins | sample PaiPotPPM11metaG_FD_80116 | JGI IMG/M metagenome (GOLD analysis project Ga0102924, IMG submission 80116) | Iron sulfur acid spring bacterial and archeal communities from Banff, Canada, to study Microbial Dark Matter (Phase II) - Paint Pots PPM... ...
CCAGAAAGCCGAACGAAAACGCGCCGGCGGTAACGCCGCGGTCCCAGCCGAACTCGTCGAGGATCGCCGGAAACAACAGCGAGAACGCGGTCCGCGCGTTGACCCCGACCGCCATCGTGACAAAGGCGATCGCGACCAGCGCCCAGCCATAGAAGAACGGCAGCCGGGCCAGGCGGGAAGCGGCGGGCATCGATTGAACGGGCGAGGGCGTCGGCACGATCGCTGCGTTTAACGGACTCGGCTCGCGCCGACAATTGTTCTGGGGAACCCTTTCTCTTCGGTCCATTGACAGCGCCGCGCTTCCCCACAAAAGTGCCCGGCTCGCCGCGAACCCACGCGGCAGACGTCGGGGAGGGAATGCATGCGCAGGCGCAGATTGTTGCAGGCGGCAGGGGCCGGGCTGGCGAGTTTTGCGTTGCCGCGGGTCGCGGTTCTGGCACAGTCCCAGACCCTGCGGATCGGGCTGATCCACGACCTCAGCGGGCCGTTTGCCGGCGCCGGTTCGGTGCCGCTGTCGATTGGCGCGCAGCTCGCGATCGATTACGTCAACGGCAAGGGCGGCATCGGCGGCAAGGTCAAGGTCGAGCCGGTCAGCGCCGATTCGCAGAGCAAGGCAGACGTCGCGATCAACGAGGTCGAGCGCCTGATCAACCAGGAAAAGGTGAACATCGTCCTCGGCGTCTATTCGAGCGCCCATGCTGTGCCGCTCGCCGCCAAGGTCAACGAGGAAAAGAAGATCCTGTGGATCAACAGCGCCATCGCCGTGCCGGTGCTGAAGGACCGCCACCTGCAATACGTCTTCCGCCCGACCGTCAATTCCGACGGCTACGCCCAGGCGGCGACGATGTTCCTGGTCGACAACGCCAAGGCGAAGCTCGGCGCCGAGCCGAAGGATCTGAAGGTTGCGCTGATCGACGAGGACGGTCCCTACGGCACCTCGGTGCAGCAGGGCAACGAGCAGTGGGCCAAGGAGAAGGGCCTGCAGATCGTGCTCAAGGAATCCTATTCGGCAAGCACGCCCGATTTGTCGTCCTTGGTGACGAAACTGCGCCGCGCCCGGCCCGACATCATCAACCATGCCGGCTACAACCCGGACATCACGCTGTTCCTGCGCCAGGCGCGCGAGGCCGGGCTCAAATTCAAGATGCTGATCGGCAACGGCGCCGGCTACAGCCAGCTCGACAAATTGCGCGACACCTTCGGCAACGATGTCGACAATTTCTGCAACATCGACCCGGCCCCGGCGCAGCGGCTCGACCCGGCAAAGCTGGGCCCAGGGGTCGGCGACCTGATCAAGATCATGGTCGACGGCTACAAGGCCAAAACCAACGCCACCGAGGTTCCGACCCACTGCTCGATGGGCTTCAATAACACCTGGATCCTGTTGGACAAGGTGTTGCCGATCGCGCAGAGCAAATACGGCGGGTTCGAGCCCGACGCGATCCGCAAGGCGGCGCTGGAGGTCGACATCCCGCTCGGCGGTACGCTCCAGGGTTATGGCGTCAAATTCGCCCCGCCCGAAGACCCGATGGCCGGGCAGAACACGCGCGCTCTGCCGGTCGTCATGCAGAACCGCGGCACCAACATCACGGTCGTCTGGCCGGGCGAGATCGCCAGCGCCCCGCCGGTCCTGCCGCTGCCTTCCTCCTCGCCCTACGCGATGGGCTGAGTGGCTGTGGTTCGGCGCGCCACCAATAGCAACCGTCACCCCCGCGAAAGCGGCGGTCCAGGGACACCGCTCAAGTCGCGGGGCCTCTGGAGTCCCGCCTGCGCGGGAATGACGGCGGCAGAGGTGGTGGGCTGAGTGCTCGAAGTATCGGGCCTGACCAAGCGGTTCGGCGGTTTCACTGCCGTCGATGCTGTGTCCTTCGCGGTGCAGCCCGGCGAGATCCTCGGCCTGATCGGCCCGAACGGCTCGGGCAAAACGACGACCTTCAACCTGATCGCCGGCACCCTTCCGCCGACCGCCGGGTCGATCCGCTTCGAGGGCCGCGAGGTCGCCGGCTTCGCCGCGCATGACGTGTGCCGCCTCGGGGTCGCCCGCACCTTTCAGATCCCGCGGCCGTTCCGCAAGCTGTCGCTGCGCGACAATGTCGGCATCGCCGCCTATTTCGCCCAGGCCGGGCGCATCTCGCGCGCCGAGGCCGAGCGCCGGGCGGTGCGCGCCCTTGATCTGGTCGGCCTGCCGGCCGAGCCCGACGCGACGCCGCAAGGGCTCGGCGCCGCTGCGCTGAAAAAGCTCGAACTGGCCCGCGCGCTGGCGACCGAGCCGAAACTGCTGCTCGCCGACGAGAGCCTCGGCGGGCTCGACTCGACCGAGATGGAGCGCGCCGCCGAGATGCTGGAGACGATCCGCACCAGGCTGGGCATCACGATCGTCTGGGTCGAGCACATCATGGGCGTGCTGATGCGGATCGTCGATCGGGTCATCGTCCTCGACCACGGCGAAAAGATTTTCGAGGGCGCGCCGCAGGCGGCGGCCCAGGATGAGCGCGTCGTGGAGGTCTATCTTGGCCGCGGCCGCCACTGACGCCGGCGCGCCGTTGCTGGCGCTGTCCGGCGTCAACGCCGGCTACGGCTCGTTCCAGGCGCTGTTCGGGGTCAGCCTCGCCGTCGATGCCGGCGAGGCAGTCGGCGTGATCGGCCCGAACGGCGCCGGCAAGACGACGCTGATGCGCGTCATCTCCGGGCTGCTCGGCGCCAGTGCCGGCGGCATCGCGCTGTCGGGCAGGCCGCTGACCGGCATGCCGGCGCATGACATCGTCGCCGCCGGCATCGCCCATGTGCCGGAAAACCGGCGCCTCTTTCCGCGCCTGACCGTCGAGGAAAACCTGCGCATCGGCGCCTTCATCCCGGCCGCACGCAAGCAATTGGCCGAGCGCCTCGCCTGGGTCTACGAGCTGTTTCCGCGCCTGATGGAGCGCCGCAGGCAGCTTGCCGGCACGATGTCGGGCGGCGAGCAGCAGATGTGCGCGATCGGCCGGGCGTTGATGTCGCGGCCGCGCCTGTTGCTGATGGACGAGCCCTCGGCCGGCCTCGCGCCGCTCGCGGTCGAGCAGGTGTTCGAACTGGTCCGCCGCATCCGCGCCGAAGGCTTCACCGTGCTGATCGTCGAGCAGAACGTGCAGCAGGTGCTCGAACTGGTCGACCGCGCCTACCTGCTCGAAGCCGGCCATATCCGCCTCTCCGGCACCGCCGCCGAACTGCGCGAGAACGCCGCGATCCGCAAAGCCTATGTCGGGCTGTAGATGAAGCGCTGCACATTATTCGGGGCCTCGGTCGCGCAGGGCGAAGTAGACGATCATGTCCCAGGAATTGCGGATGCCGCTGACGAGCAGCAGTGCCGGAGCGATCGCCAGCGCCTGAAAACCGGGCCTCTCATTCAGCAGCATCGACAGCGCGCCGGCCAGCATTGCGGCATAGGCGGCCAGCGGCAGCAGTCCGTACCAGACCGGGTCGGTCCAATCGACGCGGCCGCGCAGCACCCGCCGGCCGTTCACGATGCAATAGGCGAGGCCCGCAACAGCGCCGCAACCGAAGACCGTTCCGAGCCAATGCCAGTCCAGCGACGGAACCGTGACGAAGGCGCACGTCAGCACCACAACGGACAGATGGACGACGGTCGAGGTCATGAACGCGCCGATCTGCGGCAGCCGATCCTCGACCATGAACCGGCTGCCAATCGACGCGACGACGAACATCGCGCCGATCAGCGTCGCCGACGCCGTCCCGATCAGGACAAAGAAATCATGCCAGGCGCGGAACGCCTCGGCGGCAGTGGCGGTCATCGGTCTGCTCCCGGAATGATTAGCGCTTGTTGCAAACGAGATTGCTTCGCGTCGCTCACAATGACAGCACAGTGTCATTGCAAGGAGCGGAGCGACGAAACAATCTCGGCGAAATACGCTCGAGCCCTCCCCCGCAAACGGGCGAGGGAGGATCGCTGCGCTGCAGCGATCGCGTGGCGGCTTGCGGCTGCTCCGGCACTGCACATCGGGAACCGGTAATGGACATTTTCCTCCTCGAGGCGGTGCTGAACGGGGTCTTGCTCGGCGGCGTCTTGGCGCTCTTGGCGCTCGGCCTGAACTTGATTTTCGGCGTCATCGACGTCGTCTGGATCTGCTACGCCGAATTGATGATGTGCGGCATGTACGCGATGTACTGGCTCTATGCCTTCTACGGCGTGCCGTTCATCGCCGCCGCGGTGGTGGCGATCCTGGTCGTCGCGCTGCTCGGGGTTCTCCTGCACTACCTGATCATCGAGCCGGTGCTCGGCTCGGCCCCGATCAACCAGCTGCTCGCGACCGGCGGTCTGCTGTTCTTCCTGCAGAGTTTTGCGACGCTGCTGTTCGGCACCGATTTCCGCAACATGGGCATCCGCCTGCCGCTGCTCGAACTGGGCGACATCGACCTCAGCTTTGCCCGGCTTCTCGCCTTTATCGTCGCGCTGGTCGGCGCCGGCGGCCTTTACCTGTTCTTGACCCGCAGCTTTCTCGGCACCGCGATCCGCGCGATCTCGCAGGACCGGGAGGTCATGGGGCTGATGGGGGTCGACGCCCGCCGCGTCTATCTGCTGACCTCGGGGATCGGCGGCGGTCTGGCAGGGCTCGCCGCCTGCCTGCTCGTCTTGCAGTACGACGTGCATCCGTTCATCGGCAATTCGTTCGGGCCGATCACCTTCATGATCTGCGTGCTGGGCGGGCTCGGCAACATGATCGGCGGCTTTCTCGCCGCCTTCATCATGAGCCAGATCATCTCGGTCGGCGGCTATTACTTCTCGATCGAGTTCTCCTACGTGCTCGCCTTCCTCTTGTTCATCGTGATGATCTTCGTGCGGCCGCAGGGGATCTTCGGCCGATGAGCCCCGACGCACTGACCCCCGGCGCACTGACCCCGGGCCCACTGACCCCGGGCCGCCTCGCTGCTGCCGCAGCGCTCGTCGTCATCGCGCTGGTGCCGTTCGCCGCCTCCGACTATGTGCTGCATATCGGCATCCAGATCCTGCTCTGGGCCTTCATCTACACCGCCTGGTCGATGATGGGCCGCTTCGGCCTGACCTCGTTCGGCCACGGCGCCTTTCTCGGGATCGGCGCCTACGGCCCGGCCTTGCTGTGGAACTACCTCGGCGTCACGCCCTGGCTCGGCATCCCGGCCAGCATGGCGCTGGCGGTCGTCCTGGCGCTGGTGATCGGCTATCCGTCGTTCCGGTTGCGCGTCGTCGGCCATTACTTCGCGCTGGTGACGCTGGCGCTGAGCCAGGTCGTATTGCTGACCCTGGTGGCGGCGCGCGAGATCACCGGCGGCTCGCTCGGTATGACCCTGAACGTCGTCCATTCCTGGTACGCGCTGCAATTCGCCGACAAGACCACCTACTACCTGATCGCGGTGGTGGTGTGGCTGGCCGGCCTCGCGGTGTGGCACTGGATCGACCGCGGCATCGAGCGGGTCGCGCTCGACGCTATTTCGGAGGACGAGATCGCCGCCGCCTCGGCCGGGGTCAATGTGATGCGCGAGAAATTGCGGGTCACGGTGGTCAGCGCCGGGCTGACCGCGCTCGGCGGCGCGTTCCTGACCCAGTACATCCAGTACGTGAACCCCGAGGTCGTCGCCGGGGTGTCGGTGTCGTTGCAGATCGTCTTCGCCGCGATCGCCGGCGGTATGCACGTGCTGCTCGGCCCGACCGTCGGCGCCCTCTTCACGATTGTCCTCAACGAGAGCCTGCGGGTGCTGTTCGGCACCCACTTCATCGGCGCCGCCAACACGATCTACGGCATCCTCCTGATCCTCTTCATCATCTTCATGCCGCAAGGGATCGTCGGGCTGATCGCCGGCATCTCGGCCCGTGCCGTGCGCCGCCCGCCGCGCCCGGCCGAAGCCCCCGCCGCCGGCCAATGAGCCACGCCTGGGACGCCGGCCAGTATCTGCGCTTCGCCCATGAGCGCACCCAGCCGGCGCTCGATCTTGTCGCCCGAGTCGATCTCTCGGCGCCGCGGCGGATCGTCGATCTCGGCTGCGGCCCGGGCAACAGCACCGCGATCCTGAAGGCGCGCTGGCCCGAGGCCGAGGTGACCGGCCTCGACAGCGATGCCGACATGCTGGCGGCGGCCCGCCGCGATCATCCCGGCATCAAGTTCAGTGCCGCCGACATCGCCGATTGGCGGCCGGAGCAGCCGTATGATCTCGTCTTCAGCAACGCGGCATTGCAATGGGTCGGCGACCACGAGCGCCTGCTGCCGCGTCTGCGCGACGCCGTCGCGCCCGGCGGTTTCTTGGCGGTGCAGATGCCGCGCAATCACGATTTCCAGACGCATGCGCTGATGCGCCAGGTTGCCGCCGAGGGGCCGTGGGCCGAGCGGGTCGCCGGCGCCCGCGCGCCGTCGCCGGTGCAGCCGCCCGAATTCTATTACGACCGCCTGGCGCCGCATTCGGCGCGCTTCACGATCTGGGAGACCAACTACATCCAGATCATGGACGGCCCCGACGCCATCGTGTCCTGGCTGATGGGTACCGGCCTGCGCCCGTTTCTGGACCGGCTGACGCCGGGCGAGCAGCCGATCTTCCTCGATCGCTACCAGGCCCTCCTCGCCGCCGCCTTTCCGGCCCGCGCCGACGGCAAGGTCCTGCTCCCCTATCCGCGCCTCTTCTTCATCGCCATGTCGGCTTGAGGCGGACCGCGCGCGTCTCGCCCGCATCTCGGCAGGACATTACGAAATTTCACGACCAACCCTTTCCGAGAACACAACAGGAACATATATTGGAAGGGTCCGCCAGCGTGCCGGCACGAAATTCAGTCGCCGATCGGTTGCCGAGATATCGCTGTTTCCGCCGCTGTTAACTCCGCTGTTTTTTCGACCCGAAATTGAGGAATTTTAAAAAGATGGCCGCTGGTCGGCGTTTCGAAAATTTTCGATGCTGCGAGCGCGCATCATCCGCTTCTCCGGAGCCGGCCGCTCTCGCTGTTCGAGCCGATCCTGATCCCGCTCCTGTCATGACCTGTTTTTCCGCACCGGAATTCAGAAATTTCAATCACTTGCGCCTGATCTTGTTTCGCTCCGCGCGCGGGCGCGCGCGAGAGGCGTGCAACACCGCTTCGCTTCGCCGGCGATGACGGCTAGGGTTCGGCCAGTGCCCGTGCCCCGCGCGCCGGGCAGTTCGATAGGAGAGCCGGCATGGTAGAGATGGCCGCACGGATGCAGACGCTCGGCACCGAGACCGCCTTCGAGGTCTTGGCCCGCGCCAACGCGCTCGCCGCGCAGGGCCGCTCGATCATCAATCTCGGCATCGGCCAGCCCGATTTTCCGACCCCGCCGCACATCGTCGAGGCCGGCCGCAAGGCGCTCGCCGACGGCCATCACGGCTACACCCCGGCCAACGGTATCCCGCCGCTGCGCGCCGCCGTCGCCGCCGATCTCTGGCGCCGGCACCAGGTCGAGGTGTCGCCCGACCGGGTGCTGGTCGTGCCCGGCGGCAAGGTCACGATGTTTTTCGCGATCATGATGTTCGGCGAGCCCGGTGCCGAGATCCTGTACCCGAACCCCGGCTTCCCGATCTACGAGAGCGTCATTCGCTTTTCCGGCGCGACGCCGGTGCCGATCCCGCTCCATGAGAGCGCCGGCTTCTCGTTCAGCGCCGAGGAGGTGCTGTCGAAGATCACGCCGAAGACGCGGCTCCTGATCGTCAACAGCCCGGCCAACCCGACCGGCGGCGTCGTGCCGAAAGCCGAGTTCGACAAGCTCGTCGCCGGGCTCGAGCGGAACCCGCATGTCGCGGTGATGAGCGACGAGATCTACGGCGAGATCCTCTACGACGGCGCCGAGCATGTCAGCCTGCTGTCGTATCCCTCGATCCGGGACCAGGTGATCCTGCTCGACGGCTGGAGCAAGACCTACGCGATGACCGGCTGGCGCATGGGCTACGGCGTCTGGCCGGAGAAGCTGTTCCCGCATGCCGAGCGGCTGGCGATCAACTGCCATTCCTGCGTCAACGCGGCGGCGCAATATGCCGGCATCGCCGCCCTCGAAGGCCCGCGCGAGCAGGTGCATCGCATGGTCAAGGCGTTCGCTGAGCGGCGCGAGGTCATCGTCGCGGCGCTGAATTCGCTGCCCGGTGTGCGCTGCGCCAATCCGGGCGGCGCCTTCTATACCTTCCCGAATGTCGAAGGCACCGGCTACGACGCCCGCACGCTGCAGGGCGAGTTGTTGGAGAAGACCGGTGTCGCGACGATCGCCGGCACCAGCTTCGGCGCCTTCGGCGAGGGCTATCTGCGCTTTTCCTATGCGAACAGCCTCGAAGCGATCGGCGAGGCGATGGAGCGCATGCGCCAATTTCTGGGCAATCTGCCGCGCGTCCCCAACGAGCGGTAGAAAACCTGCGGCCGACTATGTAGATCGCCTATTGGAAGGGCATTTCTCCGCGCTCTTGCCGTTTTTTTAGGCAATAGAATTGTGCGCTCGTCCGCCATTGCTGGCATGCGATATGCTTTCGGCGATAGAGTGCCGCGCTGCCGGCAGGAGGATGTGACGAACCATGAAAAAGGTCGAGGCGATCATTAAGCCGTTCAAGCTTGATGAGGTGAAGGAGGCTCTTCACGAAGTCGGGATCAAGGGGATCACCGTGACCGAGGCCAAGGGTTTTGGCCGGCAGAAGGGTCATACCGAGTTGTACCGTGGCGCCGAATACGTGGTCGACTTCCTGCCCAAGGTGAAGATCGAGGTCGTCATGGAAGAGTCGATGGTCGAGCGTGCGGTCGAGGCGATCCAGCACGCGGCGCATACCGGCCGGATCGGCGACGGCAAGATCTTCGTCACGACCGTCGAGGAAGCGATCCGCATCCGCACCGGCGAGCGCGGCCCGGACGCGATCTGACGCCCCGAGCTGCGCCGTCGCGCCAGCTTGACAGAATAGCGCCGGGCTAATAGTGCCCGGCATCACGCAGGTACGTTATTTCGATTCAACCAGGGAGCAGAAGAGATTACGATGGCTGATACTCGCAAAGTCATGGATATGATCAAGGAGCACGACGTTAAATACGTCGATTTTCGCTTCACCGATCCGCGCGGCAAGTGGCAGCATTTGGCCCATCACGTGCGCACGATCAGCGATGATTTCTTGAATAGCGGCGTGATGTTCGACGGCTCCTCGATCGCCGGGTGGAAGGCGATCAACGAGTCCGACATGCTGCTCGCGCCCGACTGCGACACGGCGGTACTCGACCCGTTCGCGGCGCAGACCTCGCTGATCGTCTTCTGCGACGTGCACGAGCCGCTGACCGGCCAGTCCTATGGCCGCGACCCGCGATCGATCGCCAAGAAGGCCGAGCAGTACCTGAAGTCGAGCGGCATCGGCGACACCGCCTATTTCGGTCCCGAGGCCGAATTCTTCATCTTCGACGACGTCCGCTACGAATCGACGATGCAGTCGGCCAGCTACACGATCGACAGCGAAGAGGGTCCCTGGGTTACCGCCAAGCAGTATCCGGACGGCAACACCGGCCACCGCCCGCCGATCAAGGGCGGCTATTTCCCGGTGCCGCCGGTCGACGGCCAGTCCGACCTGCGCGCCGAGATGCTGTCGGTGATGAACGACATGGGGCTCAAGGTCGAGAAGCATCACCATGAGGTCGCGCCGTCGCAGGCCGAGCTCGGCAACGAGTTCGACACGCTGGTGACGACGGCCGACGGCATGCAGATCTACAAATACGTCGTCCACAACGTCGCCCACCAGTACGGCAAGACGGCGACCTTCATGCCGAAGCCGATCAAGGGCGACAACGGCTCGGGCATGCACACGCACCAGTCGATCTGGAAGGGCGAGCGGCCGAGCTTTGCCGGCAACCTCTATGCCGATCTCAGCGAGACGGCGCTCTACTACATCGGCGGCATCATCAAGCATGCCAAGGCGATCAATGCCTTCACCAACCCGACGACCAACAGCTACAAGCGGCTGATCCCGGGTTTCGAGGCGCCGGTGCTGCTCGCCTATTCGGCGCGCAACCGCTCGGCCTCGTGCCGCATCCCGATCGTCTCCAGCCCGAAGGCAAAGCGCGTCGAGGTGCGTTTCCCCGACCCGGCCTGCAACCCGTATCTCGGCTTTGCCGCGATGCTGATGGCCGGCCTCGACGGCATCCAAAACAAGATCCATCCGGGCGACCCGATGGACAAGAACCTCTACGACCTGCCGCCGGAGGAGCTGAAGGACGTGCCCACCGTCTGCGGCTCGCTGCGCGAGGCGCTCGGCGAGTTGCAGAGCGACCATGCCTTCCTCTTGAAGGGCGACGTGTTCAGCCGCGACTTCATCGAGTCCTACATCGAGCTGAAGTGGGAGGAGGTGTATAATTTCGAGCACACCCCGCACCCGATCGAGTTCATGATGTACTACTCGGTCTGAGCCGTTTTACCGAGAACCGGAACGGCGGGGCCGGGCAGCAATGCCCGGCCCCGTTCGCGTTTACCGGGTGCTATGCTTTCGGCCACGCGAACAGGGGGAAGCATCATGCGTTACGAACTTTCCGGCAGCATCATGCAGACGCTGGCGATCGACCTCGATCCGGGCGAAATCGTCTACAGCCAGACCAATTGCATGTGCTGGATGAACGACGCGATCGAGATGAACACCAACACCGGCGGCGGCATGCTCGCCGGCATCTCGCGCATGTTCAGCGGCGGCACCCTGTTCGTCACCGATTTCACCGCGCGCGGCGCCGGTCACGTCGCCTTCGCGCCGCGCTTTCCCGGCACGATCAAGCCGCTTCAGCTGGCGGCCGGCGAGTCGGTGATCTGCCGCAAGGAAACCTTTCTGTGCGCCGAGAAATCGGTGACGCTCGGCATTGCCTGGCAGAAGCGCATCGGCGCCGGCTTCTTCGGCGGCGAGGGCTTCATCCTGCAGCAGGTCGGCGGCCCCGGCATGGTGTTCCTCGACCTGTCGGGCGAGATCGTCGAACGCGACCTTGCCCCGGGCGAAAGGCTGCTCGTCCATGCCGGCCATGTCGGCGCGATGGACCCGACGATCCAGTTCGACATCCAGCTGGTGCGCGGCTTCAAGAACCTGCTGTTCGGCGGCGAGGGCCTGTTTCTCGCGACCCTGACCGGGCCCGGCCATGTCGTGTTGCAGAGCATGCCGATCCTCAACCTCGCCGAGGAGATCGCGCGTTATCTGCCGAACCCATCCGGGCAGAGCACCCCGACCAGTGTCGGCGGCACGGTGGCGGCGACGGCGGTCGGCGGCATTCTCGGCAGCCTCCTGGGCGGCGGCAGCGACAAAAGCTGATCACCGCATCAGCAGCGACGCCAGCAGTGCCAGCGCCAGCAGCGCCGCGATGCCCTGCCACACCTGCAGCGGCGCTCGCTCGTACAGCGTCGGCGGGCGGCCGAGCGAGG
>Ga0102924_1006147_pt1 | contig 11374 bp, 8 predicted proteins | sample PaiPotPPM11metaG_FD_80116 | JGI IMG/M metagenome (GOLD analysis project Ga0102924, IMG submission 80116) | Iron sulfur acid spring bacterial and archeal communities from Banff, Canada, to study Microbial Dark Matter (Phase II) - Paint Pots PPM... ...
GAACGACCATCCTACTGAAGTGGGATAGTCGTTCTTTATTTGAGGGTGACCGATGGGGCTCGAACCCACAACCACTGGAGCCACAATCCAGAGCTCCGCCTATTGAGCTACGGTCACCATACTCGGTTGTCTAGCGTCAAATGTTGTCGTGTTTTCGCTGACTTGGACAGTATAGCTGACCTCTTGTGAATTGTCAATAGGGAAAGGAGTCTTTTTTACAAGACCAAGAAAATTGGTTAGTTTGCAGAACTGGCTATCTTCTCTTGATAAAAGGAAAAAGCGCCCATGTAGCACGAGTCTATGCATAAAATTAAGGACCTGGTCAGGGCTTTTTGGTAGTCCCGAAAAGTGGATAAAAAGGCTATTTCTTGCTATAATTTGTATGTACATATCTCATAATATTGGACAATATCAATATTAACAAGTCAATTTAAAGATCTTTCGCTTCTGCTCCTCCTATAAAAGAGAACATAACAAAGATGTTTTTTTAAAGCCGCGCAAGATTTTCATGAAGATGAAAAGGTGCCTTCGCATGCAGATTTTTTCTAACGACTCTCGTCGATCGCGGTCTAAATTTATACGTAAACAACAGCTATTAAAGCAAAAACAGGCACAAGCTGAACAGCCTGAGCTTCCACAGCTTCCAGCAAGCATTGAAGAAAATCAGACAAAGGCCGCTCCTGTTCTTCCAGCAGTTGAACTGCTGGAAACTATGCATCTCCCCAGTCCCCTGATTTATGTCACAGAGACCGAACATCTTCAAGTTTATGGCACTGAGACCGCATACCTCCCAGATCCTGTGGTTGATTCCACTGCGACCACACGCATACCAGTCTACCCTATCGAAAACATCAATACGCGACGTCTGCCGAGTATTGAGGCCCTCTCGCAACGAAAATCGCATAAGCAACCGTCTATAGATAGTGAGCAAGTCAACCAGCATCGCCACAAAGGTACCCATCTCCCTTATCTGAAGAGTGTGATGAGCCGACCACAGCAGGTCACATTTTTTATTTTAGTAGTACTTTGGATAATTTCACTCGTTTTCTTCTGGGACTGGTGGCTCCAGCCAGAACACGTGGTGACGCAAGCAGGTATGATTATCAACAGCCTGGTCCTCCTCTGGTCGACCGTCCTGCCTGGATACTATTTCTTTTTCGTCGCCCGCATGCATGAGCCAGATCCATCACTCCCTTTGCCCGCTGGACGAGTAGCAATTGTCGTCACAAAAGCGCCATCCGAACCGTGGGCAATTGTCGAAAAGACGCTCATGGCCATGAAGGCACAAAACTTTCCACATCCATTCGATGTCTGGCTCGCAGATGAAGATCCATCTGAAGAAATTATGCAGTGGTGTATTAAGAACAGCATCTGGGTCTCCTGTCGCAAAAACATGCCAGATTATCAGAATGAATCATGGCCGCGCAGACAAAAAAGCAAGGAAGGCAATCTGGCTTATTTTTATGATACCTGCGGCTATCGCCAATATGACTTCGTGGCCCAATTAGATGCTGATCATGTGCCAGAGCCAGACTACCTCACCCACATGATTGCGCCTTTCTATGATACAGCTGTTGGGTATGTGGCCGCACCCAGTATTTGCGACGCCAACGCCTCCTCCTCCTGGGTGGCACGTGCCCGCCTGTATACGGAAGCTGGTCTACACGGGGCCATGCAAGCAGGACACAGTTATGGTTTCGCTCCTCTTTGCATCGGAAGCCATTATGCCGTACGCACGAGTGCCTTAAAAGAGATCGGTGGACTGGGACCAGAGTTGGCTGAGGACCACTCGACAACGCTGCTCTTTAACGCATATGGCTGGCGTGGTGCCTTTGCCTTCAACGCTCTCGCTCATGGAGACGGAGCGGAATGTCTCGCAGATAGCGTCACGCAAGAATTTCAATGGAGCCGCAGTCTCACCAAACTCCTTTTGACACTTACACCGACCTATTGGAAACATTTACGGTTACGGCTCAAGCTCCAATTCTTTTTCGCGCAGTTATGGTATCCATTATCTTCGGGCAACATGATCGCCATCAGCCTGCTGCCCCTGATCGCTCTGATCACACAAACTGGATTCGCTAATGTGACGTATCCAGATTTTCTGTTGCACTACATCGCCACCACCCTCACCTGTCTACTGATTGTTGGATGGATTCAGCGTCAGGGATGGCTACGACCAGGCAACGCAAAAATCTTGAGTTGGGAAACCGTTGTCTTCCCCATGGTCAGCTGGCCCTGGATGTTCATGGGTGTCATCATGGCAACGATCAGCGCCATTTTTAAGAAAGAGCTCCCATTTCGCGTTACGCCAAAAGGGCAGACAAGCATTAAACCCATGCCCAACCGTGTCCTGCTACCATATACACTCATCACGATTTTCACTTTCACTTACTCATTACTGCTCATGGGTGGTGGAGCTGCAATCTATCACTGGTTTGCCACAGCCAACATCTTATTTTATACCTTTGTACTCTGGGTCTGCATCCTGGGTCATCTGTATGACAACCGCGTGTATGGTCTGTGGAATGTGCTACTATTTATCAAAGGATCTTTATGGCAAGTTGCTTGCGCCACTCTATTGACAATCATTGATCTACAGCTCCATTCTATGTACCTATTTGGGCTATTTTTTAGCCCTGGCAGATAAAGCGAACTAGCTTTTATGCGACAATTAAAGAAATACAGACAAAGGCAGAAAAAACGCTATGAAAGTCCTTCGCTTATCTCGTCTATGGTATTTCAGTTTGCTGGCACTCCTGCTGAGTGCCTGTTCTCCAATAACATCCTGGATGCCATCTCGTTCTCATACGACTACGACAAACACTGCTCGGGCTGTAACAGAGAAAGGAGCAGCGATTACCGTAAGGGGGACTCAATGGGGCGTCAGTACGTGCTACATCGGCGCGACTGAGGGCAGCAGTGGCTTTAATAGTGCCGACCTCACAGATCTTGGCATCAATTCTTATCATATCTACGGGGGCATGTCCCGCTGGGAGTATCAGGATGACAGTTCGACCTACGGTTTGCCAACCATAGGTCAGATCAAGGCCAATCCCAACGTGATCAATTGGTCCTGGTGGGACAATGCCATGACGAATCCTCCCAACGGCAGCGATTACTGGTGGTCATATCAAAGCCCTGCCTGGCACGGAAATGCCCGTACCATCTTCAGCACTCTGAAGGCCGATGGCATTCGTACGCTGTTAACGCTACGCAACGTAGATAATACAAACAACCCATCCTGGGCCCCTAACCCACCAACAACACAGACCGATTGGAATGAGTGGTGGGAACATGTCTTTGCCACTGTCTACTGGCTCAATGTGCGCAATGACTATAATGTCAACGACTTTGAAGTTCTGAATGAACCCAACCAGGTCTCACAGGGATGGAAAGGCACCGAGGCTCAATATATTACCTTATTCCAGTATACGGCTGATGCTATCAAATATGTCTATCAAACGTATTTGCCGGGACGCACTTATCATATCTATGGAGCAGCCGCCACAACCGGCAATACCTGGACGAAAGATCTCCTCCAACAGATTCCTAACGACTTCGATATGGTTGACATTCACGACTATGATTCAAATATTCTTCCTCCTGTGCAAAAGGCACACTCGTGGATCAATGAGACAGGCCACACAACCGATCCAGTCTGGCTTAGCGAGTGGGGCAGCTATGCGCAAAACAATAAGTACAATACCGCATCGATGGGTGTCTCGATCATCAACAATCTCATGCGAGGCTCTGAACCTGGCAATAACTATGTCTATGGTAGTGATATTTTCTCACTCTACGATTACGGCTCTGTTCCCTTTGGATTGATTAGCAGTACTGGAACGCGCCGTCTTGATTATTATGCGCTCCGCATGGCTATTAGTGCGTTACAAGGATGTCGTCCAACCTATCAGAGCATCGTCAATATACCTGGTTCCACGATCCAGGCCATTACAACCAGGAGCACCAATGGGCACCTCTCCTTGCTGATTACCAACGCTAATAGCAAGACAAATCAGCGGCTTACTGCAGACCTGTCAGCGCTACTGCGCCAGGGCAGCGGCACAATCAGGCAATTTGATGCACAACACCAGGACCAGATCGTGGGGAACACATCCGTCCAAAATGGACAGATGACACTTACAGTGCCAGCACAAAGCGCACTCCTCGTGGACATCACACCGTCCTTCTAAATCATTGGCATGCTCTCACGGTAAGACAGGACGACCAAAAAGCCCTGATGCCTGATAGAGTGCCCTTGACAAGCAGAACGCCCTTGTCCTACACTCCAAACAGGACACAGCGCCGTGATAGCTGGATAGAAGGTAGACACTCGATCAGGTTTTTGATAGAAAAGGATAAGTGGGTATGTCACAGGGACCACATGGTGCTTCAGGTGAGGCTGAAAACAGTGAGCATCTATCTAATGAAGCAAGCACATTAGATGATGGGATAGAGACAGAGGATGCAGAGAGTGAGATCGCTACCCTCCCAGAGTTACCACCAGGGATCTTCATACCGGTACCCGGAAAGACCCCTCGTCGTCGCACCCGTTGGCCGGATGCCATCGATGTTATCTTTGAGAAAGACCCGGCTTGCAAAAGTATCTTTGAGGCGCTCCTCTATCAGGGACTCTGGGCGATACTCTTTCATCGCATCTCACATACCCTTTATAAGAAGCACGTGCCTTTTATCCCGCGCCTGATCTCACAGATAGCACGTGCACTGACCAGTGGTATTGAGATCCATCCGGGTGCACAGATTGGGAAACGCTTCTTTATCGATCACGGTGCCGGCGTAGTGATCGGTGAAACGGCAATCATTGGGGACAACGTGATGCTTTACCACCAGGTCACACTGGGCGCGACCGGTTGGTGGCGACCCAGTCCGTTCCGTAGCAAGCAGAAACGCCATCCAACTATTGAGGATGATGTTACGATTGGCGTCGGAGCCGCTATCCTCGGTCCAATCACTATTGGCAAAGGCAGCAAGATCGGCGCTATGACGCTCGTGCTGGAAACAGTGCCACCCAATTCTGTCGTTGTCTCCAAACCAGCCGAGCTCCTGGTTAAACAGGGCGAAACGCTAGAGAAACACCAGGAACTGACTCAGGGCTGGAATGGAACCGATCCCTGGGAGATGGACTACCAGATCTAAGACGAATGGCACAAACTCAGAGAAAGAGCGGGGACAGGGCATTGCATGTGAACTGAGATGCATCATGCCCTGTCCCCGCTCTTTCTCTAGAAGTCAAAACTCATCAATCATATGTCATCAGTGTGTCAAGCATCAGGTCCCAGAAACGCCCACTATCCAGTGTATAGCCTACGTTGACATTAGACGGCAATGTTGACTGACCATAAAGATCACAAACGGTACGTCCAGCGGTCCAGGTACCAGTTGTCTCAATATCTACATGCATCAATTTAGTCGTCACCAGTGTTGGATCGATCAGATAGGCGACCGCACAAGGATCATGTACAGGAGGGGCGGAAAAACCGAAATTAGTATGATACGTGTCAGCGAAGAAGGTCAGCAGTTCGTAGACAAACGTCGTAACGGTCTTGTGAGCCGTCGTCAGGCGCTGAAAGACGATGGGCGTTGCAAGAGCCTTGTGTGTGACCTCCAGGGGTATCATCGTCAATGGGCAACCGCTCTCAAATACAATCGCCGCAGCCTCTGGATCCACCCAGATATTAAACTCGCTCGCAGGCGTTGTATTACCGATCCCAATAGCCCCCCCCATCAAAGTGATACCTGCAATCCTGGGGATAATCGCAGGCTCCTTGCGCATCGCAGCCGCAACATTCGTAAGCGGTCCGGTCGCGATCAGCGTAATATCATCAGCAGAGTGTAAAAACAGATCAATTATGAGATCGACCGCATGCGTCGACGCCAGTGAAAACAGCGGATCCGGGAGTGCAGGACCGTCAAGTCCGGATTCACCATGAATCTCTGCGGCATAACGTGCAGAGCGTATCAATGGTTGCGACATCCCCTTCGCCACCGGCACATCAAGGATATGCGCCAGCGAACAAACCTTAAGCGCATTCAAAGAAGTCTTCTCCACAGATTGATTACCAGAGACCGTCGTAATTGCCAGGAGTTCCAGTGCGGGATGATGCGCAGCCAACAAAATTGCCAGCGCATCATCATGACCAGGATCACAATCCAGAATAACTTTCCGTCGCATATCAAGCACCCTTTCAAGAAGATAGAGACAGCATCCTCATTATAGCCAATCAACAGTCAATCCCTCTAAGTACTCGACGCATAGCGGTAGCATTGTTATAATGACCGCAGGGTCCAGCAAGGAGCAAAAGTAAGCCTGATCGCCCCCAGCAAGATGTAATTGAGAGGATATCTCTTTGAAGAACATACTACAGAAAACGCAACCAGCAAATTTAATTATTGGCCAATCTGGCGGGGCAACAGCCGTCATTAACGCCAGTCTGGTTGGTGCAGTAGAAGCAGCACTAAAGAACCAGCGTATCAAGGGTATCTATGGTATGCATCATGGTATCGAGGGTCTTCTTAAAGAAGATATCCTCGATCTACGTCAACAACCAGAAGGGATATGGCAGCATCTCCTTCACACGCCATCCGCTGCCCTGGGATCATGTCGCTACAAACTGAAAGATGAAGATCCTGATCGCACCATTGAAATACTGCGCCGCTATAATATCCGCTATATGCTCTATATTGGCGGTAACGACTCAGCGGATACAGCGCATCGCCTGGCACAGGCAGCGCAAGCTGCACAGTATGAGCTCTTCATCATCAGCGTCCCCAAAACGATCGATAATGATCTCCCTTATACCGATCACTGTCCTGGCTACGGTAGCGCAGCCCGCTTCCTGGCGCAAGCCGTGCAAGACTCCACAATGAACACGCGCTCAATCCCCTGGCATTATCCAGTGAAGGTTATCGAGACGATGGGACGTGACGCAGGTTGGCTTACAGCCTCAACTGCATTAGGCAAGCACAGACCGGAGGACGCACCACATATCCTGTTACTCCCAGAGAAGACCTTCGTCGAAGATGAATTTCTAGCGCAAGTTGCAGCTATTCATAAAGCTCTTGGTTTTGTGATTATAGCCGCAGCAGAAACGATTCGCAACGAGCAGGGACAAGCACTGGGAGCGTTGGGACAGACAGGTGTCGATGCCTTCCACCATCCTCTTTTGAGTGGTGCCGCACAATATCTGGTTGATCTGGTCAATACAAAACTGGGGCTACGGGCACGTTTCGACAAGCCCGGTGATCTCCAACGCATGGCCTCCACAAGTATCTCAGTCACCGATCGTGATGAAGCGTATCTCGTCGGAGAACATGGTGTACAGGCCCTATTAGCCGGGGAAAGTGATAAGATGGTAACACTAGTTCGCCAGACTGAGCCAGCATACCATTGCACAGCAGGGTTGATCGACCTCGCACTCGTTGCGAATGTGCAGCGTCTACTCCCTGACAATTATTTAACCGCAGATAAAACGATGGTAACACAGGCTTTTTACGATTATGCGCTACCACTCATCGGCGAACCAGTAATACCATATATGCCACTAGAATTAACAAGGATCAAACGATGAGACACTTGAAGCGAGCAATTGTAATAGTACTGGATGGTGTAGGCGCAGGAGAAGCGCCGGACTCCCGTGCTTATGGGGATGAGGGTGCCAGTTCCTTAGAACATTGTGCACAAGCGATTGGCGGTCTGGCATTACCGAACCTGGGTAAACTGGGCCTGGGTAATATCACCCCCATCCAGGGTACACCAGAGTGTAACGATACTATCGGCTCATACGGACGTATGGCAGAGGCAGCCGCTGGCAAGGATAGTACCACAGGACACTGGGAGATGAGCGGCGTTGTGCTTCAGAAAGCCTTGCCGACCTACCCCAATGGCTTCCCCGCCGACGTTGTCAGCGCCTTTGAGCAAGCAATTGGACGTAAAACAATCGGCAATGTTGTGGCATCGGGTACAGAGGTTATCAAAGAACTGGGCGCAGAGCATGTGCATACAGGCTTCCCTATCATCTATACATCCGCTGATAGCGTCTTCCAGATCGCAGCGCACCAGGATGTTATCTCCTTGCCCGAGCTGTATCGTATCTGCGAGATCGCACGTGATATGCTTACAGAAGAACACGCGGTAGGACGTGTTATTGCCCGACCATTTATCGGCGAACCCGGTGCGTTTAAGCGTACCGAGCATCGACGTGACTTTTCTCTAGCTCCTACCGGAATTACGTTACTTGACCGTCTTAAAGATGCGGGCAAAGACGTGATAGGGCTTGGCAAGATTGAAGACCTCTTTGCCGGGCGTGGGCTAACACAACGTGACCATACAGAGACAAACCGGGACGGTATGGAGGCAACGTTGCGCTGGCTCAACCAGGATTTCACAGGTCTCCTGTTTGTCAACCTGGTAGAATTTGATATGTTATGGGGACATCGTCGCGATAGCCAGGGTTATGCTCAAGCATTACGCGATGTCGATACCTGGCTGCCAGAAGTGCAAGAGCGTATGCGCCCAGGCGATGCACTCTTCTTTACCGCAGACCATGGTGTTGACCCAACCTATCGAGGCACCGACCATACACGTGAATGTGTACCGCTACTGGCTTATGGAGAGTCAGTCCGTCCCGGCGTCAATCTTGGAGTACGAAAGACGTTTGCCGATCTAGGACAAACACTCGCAGAGGCATTTGGTACCGAGCCTCTTGCTGCTGGTACCAGCTTCGCAGGAGACCTGGGGTTAGTATGACACAGCCACAACGAGATGATGTTTCAGAGCAGGCACAAGAGGATATACTCCACAGTGAGCGTGTCCGCTTGCGTCATCCAAATATGAAAGATGCTAATCACGTCTTTCACTGGGAACGTGACGATGAGGTCTGGCGCTACGATATTCATCGACCTTACTCACGAACAATGGCAGAATTTTTGCCAACCTTCGAGCGCAACTATGTGCGTGGAAATGGTCATCAGTTCTGGTACATCATTGAGGATGAACAACGTATACCAATTGGAACTATCACCTATTTCAATATCGATAGACGCCTGGGGCAGGTAGAAGTCGGCCTGGGATTAGGCGACAAAAGCCGCTGGGGGCAGGGCTATGGGCCAGAGGCTATCCGTGCACTGGTTCAGTATCTCTTTACGTTGCCACATATACGCCGTGCCTATGCAGAGACCGCCCTCGCCAACCACCCTTCAAGGCGTGCGTTCGAGAAGGTTGGCTTTGTTGAAATTGGTGAAATCTATGATCCTCGTAGTTCTGGGGAACCATGGGTATTGCTCGAAATCTGGAAACCCCAACATATCCAGGTTCCTGACTATCAGAACAGATTATAATAGAGAAGATAACGTTTTAGAAAGAAAGGAGTTGAGCGCATTGTACACCGGCTTGCCGGTACGCGCTCACAACTTATCATGAGCACACAGCATGTAAAAGTTGATCCATCAATCTTTAAGGCCTATGATGTCCGAGGTGTTTACGGTCAGGATCTGACCGAGGATACCGCTTACTTGATCGGTCGCGCGGCGGCCCAATACTTGAACGTCAGTGAGATCGCTGTAGGTCGCGATATGCGTGTCTCTTCACCTCAGATCAGTGAAGCGTTGATGCGTGGTATTACCGATCAGGGCGTCAATGTTGTCGATCTAGGACTGATCACTACTGATGGTCTCTATTTCGCTGTGGGTAAATTCAACTATGCGGCGGGTGCAATGGTCACCGCCTCTCATAATCCAGCCAAATATAATGGCATTAAATTCTGCCGTGATCAGGCGCGCCCGATCAGTGTTGATACTGGCCTGGGTGATATCCGTGATCTTGCGGTCAGCGGTGACTTTAAAGAACCAGCCCAAAAGGGCACCATCACGAAGAAGGACGTCATCGACGCCTATGTTCAGCATGCTCTCTCCTTTATCGATGTTAAAAAACTGAAACCATTGAAGGTTGTCGTCGATGCAGGCAATGGCATGGCCGGTCTCATTATGCCGCGCGTCTTCAAACATCTACCCTGCGAACTGGTCCCCCTCTACTTCGATCTGGATGGGACCTTCCCCAATCATCCGGCCAGTCCAATCGAGCCTGAGAATATGGTTGATTTGCAAAAGAAGGTGCGTGAAGTTGGAGCAGACATCGGAAGTGCCTTCGATGGTGATGCCGATCGTATGTTCCCGGTCGACGAGCATGGCAATCTGGTGGATGGCTCTATGGTGGCAGAAATGGTCACAAACAGCATGCTCAAAAAGTATCCTGGCTCGACCATCCTCTATAATCTGATCGTCTCTAAGAGTGTTCCTGAACTGATTGATGAGTTAGGTGGCAAAGGGCTACGCACACGCGTCGGTCACTCATTCATCAAAGCTGACATGCGCCGTGTCAACGGTATCTTTGGTGGCGAGCACTCCGGTCACTTCTACTTCCGCGATAACTGGTTTGCCGACTCTGGTCTGATTACCCTGCTGATCATCCTTGAGCTGATCTCCATTGAAGACAAACCTCTCTCAGAGATTATCAAACCGCTAGACCACTGGGTCCGCAGTGGCGAGATCAATAGCACCGTCGATGACGCCCCGAGCAAGTTGGAAGAGATCAAGGGACACTTTGGCAAACAGGCTCAGTCCATTGATACCCTTGATGGTCTGACCTTTGACTTCGGTGACTGGTGGTTTAACGTCCGTTCATCCAATACCGAGCCACTATTGCGTCTCAATCTGGAGGCCAAAACGCCTGCGCTGATGGAACAGAAATGCGATGAAGTCCTGGCTTTCATACGTGGCAAATAAGGCTGTAATCCAGTAGTATATAGTATGGGAATAGAATGACAGAAGCGGCTCTGAATAGAAACAATATTCAGAGTCGTTTTTATCACTGGTAATGTGTTGCGACACGTCTTTCATCTGCACACAAGGCAGCAGGCGTACATACACGTGCCAGGTCCATCACATATTGGTTTTCAACGCGCTATATATGTTAAAATATTGAGTGCGTACGAAGAGGTACGACATGTATCACAAGGAGTAACTTTTTGAAAATTCATGAATATCAGGCTAAAGATATTTTAGCGCGCTACGGCGTGCCAGTACAGCCTGGAAAAGTTGCCCAGACGCCCGACGAAGCGGAGACCATCGCCCGCGAACTCGGTGAGCCCGTGGTAATCAAGGCCCAGGTCTATGTCGGCGGACGTGGAAAAGCTGGCGGTATACAGTTTGGTGATACGCCCGAGGAAGCCCGAGACGCTGCCGCTCGTGTACTGGGTATGGGCATTAAAGGTTTAATTGTAGAGAAAGTCTTGGTGACGCCCAAAGTCGACATCAAGGAAGAATACTATCTGGGTATCACGCTCGACCGCAAAAC
>Ga0102924_1006148_pt1 | contig 11372 bp, 8 predicted proteins | sample PaiPotPPM11metaG_FD_80116 | JGI IMG/M metagenome (GOLD analysis project Ga0102924, IMG submission 80116) | Iron sulfur acid spring bacterial and archeal communities from Banff, Canada, to study Microbial Dark Matter (Phase II) - Paint Pots PPM... ...
GCCCATACACACTCGGCGTCCAGCCGCCGAGCACGACAGCCGCCGCCGCGGCGAGCATGGTCGATAGTGTCACAGAGCGCATGTGCGCTCGAAGCTAATAATCGACGCGCGCAAAGGCGACCACAGCGACACGGCGGCTACCGGATGGACGGGGCTACGGAATGCAGGATCTATTGGTCTGTCGTGCTGCCGCTCTGGCCGCCAACGTGTCGTCGCAGCCGAGTGCTAGGTGACGGTGATCACGCCCGTCATCGTCGCGTGTATCGTGCAGAAGTACCTGTACCTGCCGGCTTTGGTGAAGGTGTACGAATACCGCTGATCCGTGTCTAACGTCGGCCCCAATGGGAATGCGCTGTCCACACTGCCGATCCTATGTGGAACGTCATCTCGATTGATCCACGTAACGGCGGTGCCTACGGAGACCTGCCGGTCAGGCGGCACGAACACGAAGTTGTCGATGGCAACCTCGTCGTCGGCTATCGGTTTAGCCCTGCGAGCGCGTGATGCCGCAGTCTCCGGTGCACCACCCGCCACCGCGACCGGTGTGCCGGCTAGCGATGAGTCGACGATCGCCAAGTGCCCCGCGCGCGCAGAGTACCGCACGCTGGTCAGCCCCAGAAAGCTGCGCAGCCGCTCCGCTCCGACGTCTATGGGCCCGGGACCATCTGCTGTGCCAGGCGCAGGCTGCGGGAATGCCGTTGAAAGCGCGGTGTGAAAAGTCATGTTGCCCTCGACCTTCTGCACTGTCTGGTGAATGTGGCCGTTCAGCACGGTCACGGAGCCGAATCGGGCGAGGTAAGACAGCGCCTGCGCGCCGTCGTCGGTCCCCCACCCCCACTTCGGATAAACAGCCCAGAGTGGCACATGGGCGAACACGACGATCGGAGTGCTCGCGGATAAACTCCTCACGTCGCGCTGCAGCCATTCCAGTTGCTCCGCGCCGAGGTTGCCAAGCCCTCCTGGCTTGAGATCGAGCACGTTCACCAGGCCGATGAAGTGGACGCCGCTGTGGTCGAAGCTGTACCAGCCCTTCCCGGTCGCGCCACCGCCGTATCGGCGGAGATACTGCGCACCAGCATCGTCGAGCACGTCGTGCTCGCCAGGAACGTAGAAGACGCGTCCGGTGCGAGTGCGCGCGTCCATGACCATCTGGCTCACCGCGTCGAACTCCGATGCTTGAGACAGATGACTGATGTCGCCGGTGTGAAGCAGGAATGCCGGTTGGGCCGGGAGCGCGTTGATGCGTCGTACTGCTTCTTGGAACGTGGCCGCGACGTCCGGATTTGCTGCCTTGTTGAACCCCATATGGCTGTCGCTGATCTGCACGAAGAAGAGGTCATTGGGATCGAGGGCGCCCCCGCCCGCGACGTCTCCGAAGGAAAGAGAGCGTGGCACGCCGCCGGCCATCGTCCACAGCATGCCAGTCCCAGCCCAGGCCATGCAGGTGAGAAAGCCGCGACGGTCGATCCCGTCTTGCGCAGTATCGTCGGTGATGAAGCGTTTCATTGTCTCGGCGAATTGGGTTGATCGTAGCCCGTCACTGCTTCGCTAGACTGCAGGCGCTGTAGTTTTATTCCCGGTGCAGGACGCCGACGGTGTGCGGGCCTTCGAGAGCGCGGTGCTTCCACACTTGGATGCCGCGTATACGCTCGCGCGTTATCTGCTGCGGGACGAGGACGACGCACGTGATGCCGTGCAGGACGCGTGTCTCCGCGCGCTGAAGTATTTTCGCGAGCCGCAGGTCGTCGACCCGCGTCCCTGGTTTCTTCAGATCGTTCGCAACAGATGTCACACGCTGCGAGGAACTTCCTCCGCGCGCGCGGACGCTACTGAGTACGATGACAACACCCACTCACCGCCAGCCGAGGACGACGCCGGACCGGAGCTGCCGCCCGGGATCACGCCGGAGTCGGTGCGGAATGCGGTGAGCCAATTACCGGTCAAGTTTCGTGAGGTGTTGATTCTGCGCGAAGTGCAGGCTTGCTCGTACGAGGAGATTGCCCAGATCGTCAACGCGCCCGTCGGGACCATCATGTCGCGGCTGTCGCGGGCGCGACAACGCCTGCGCCAGGCACTCGTGCCGGGGCGTGCAGGAGAGATGCTGACATGAGCGACGAGGAACGGGACCGCGACGGAGCGCTGAGCGCGCTGATTCGCGAGGCGATGCCGCCACTGACGGCCCCGGACGATCTGCGCGAAGCGATTCGCTCGCAGCTGCGCGCTCGCGGGCGTGCAGCCCTGCCGCTCAGCGCCACGCCATCGAGATGGTGGCTGGCTTCGCCGCGAGCTTCACAGTGGCTGGCTGCCGCCTCGCTACTCCTGGTCGTCGGCGCCGGCGGCTGGCGGCTCGGCAGGATACAGGGCCGCGATAGGGCTCAAAGCGAGGCGGTCGCCCAGGGAGCCCTCGCGAGCCATCTGCGATCGCTGCTCGGAGATCATTTGACGGACGTCGCATCGACTGATCGACACACGGTCAAGCCATGGTTCGCCGGCAAGCTCGATTTCTCGCCGCCGGTGGCGGATTTGGCCACGCAGGGATTTCCACTTATCGGCGGCCGAGTCGACTACATCGGTGGCCGACGGGTCGCGGCACTCGTGTACAAACACGGGGCCCATTTCATCAACGTGTTCGTCTGGCCCACCTCCGGCGGCGATACGTCGGTGACCAGCGTCGCCATCCAGGGATACACCGTGCTGCACTGGACAAAGGGCGGCATGACATATTGGGCGGTGTCCGACGTGGACCCGACGGCGCTCGGGACGTTGGCGGGATTGATGCAGAACTAGCTGGCGCGCCGCGGTGGATGACGTCGGTGAGGAGAAGGCGCTCTCGCGTGAGCCGCCCGCCCGCCCGCCGGTGCCGGGTGCGGACAGCTCACGCGCTTGAGGCCTAGGTCAGTGGTATCGGATCGGGTAGGTCTTGGGCAGCGCCAAGCCAATCGCCTCCGTTGCCGCATTGCAAACCGGATGACCCCACCCGCTCGCGCTCTTGCCGGTGAGCGTGTCGATGTCGTACACGATGTTGTCATCCGTATGTCCTTTCACCGTCACGACCGGGTCTACACCGGCGGGCACGAAATCCAGGTTCAAGAGATGGCGTACCTTCCAGGCAATGTTGTGATCGGCGCACGAGGCGTCACCGGATACGCCGACGCCACCCAACAAGTTTCCCTCGTCGTCATACAGAGCGAGACCGCCTCCGAAGACGTTGATCCCGCCGATGCGCTTGCCAACCATATAGTCGTTGGGCGTTCCGTAATCAGACGTGGATCCGCCGTAGGCAGCGTCGGTGTTTACCGGGTTGGACTCTTGCAGGCCAAAGAGGCTCCCTCCTGGTTGCACCGCCGAGTACAGATTTGCCGTCGACAGAGCGAGCGTTGGTAAGCTGAAATCTTCCGCCGTATTGGCTTTCTGGGCGGAGATCACTCGGCTGCCCTGCCACTGGTCGTCTTCCTTCGATCCCGTGTAGGCCACGGCCACGACCATCCCGCTCTGGTCGACGATCGTACCCCACATGTTGAGACCAAAGCCGCCGTTCTGCGTGGCCTGTGCTTTGTCCAGCGCGGCCTTGAGTCGGTTGTACATGGTGACATGCCCGGCCGCGTGGAACGCTTGATCGGCTAACGCAAGGGTCGAGGAGGCGGCGGTGCTCGCACTCGTCGGTGAGTCGCTACAGGCGACCAGCGCGGCGACCGCCGCGGCCGCTCCGGCGGCCCATACGAGTGGCAAGCCCGGTCGTCGCGCGATGCGTGCTGTATGGGTGGTGGCATAAGGCTCGTTGCTGGACCCCCTACGCATAACCGTTTGCATGGTGGTCGTCCTCCTAGAGTGAGAATGGACAGCGCGGACACCGTCGTCAGGCGCTGCAAGCGCGGACGGAGTCGCGAGCTAGCACATTCCGGTCCAGGGGAGTGTCGGCTAGCCCGTGCGGAGTACCTGGGTGGCGGCCCGGTAGCCGGACGCGATCGCGCCGTCTACGGTGCCGTTGCGACCTTCCGGAGCTGTCGCCTCGCCGGCAAAGAAGAGAGTACCGTGGACAGGCCGGGCCAGCATCCGAGCCGCGTTCGCGCCGCCGACTACCGGATAGCTGTACGCGCCGCGGGCGAAAGGGTCGTTCAGCCAGTCGTGCCACCAACAATCGACGAGGGCATCGGCTACTCGGCTGCGCGCGACCCCCAACGTATGGGCGAGAGAGTTAAGCGCTGCCTCCTTGATTCCGCCCATGCCCCGCGCCGTCAGCGCGACGGCACGAGGACCGCCGGCCCACGCCTTGAGCATCGGCGCGTGCACTGGGTAGCCGCTCCACCACACGGGAATCTCGGCTTCGGGGCCGCGCAGAAAGCTCATCATCGTGAGCCGCGAGCCACTCGGCATGCGGCGGAGCGTCCGCTCCCAGAAGGCTTCGCCAAACCAGCACCCAACGTGCACGACGGCGCCCATCGCGATTCCAGCTAGCCCGCGGCGAACGCCCGGGATATCCGGCGCGAAAGTGATCGCGCCCGCTGCCGGCGATTCCGCCTGCAGTACGCCTATCGGCACCGTGACCACTCCCGCGCGCGCGGACACGGCGAGTCCATCGCGCGTGCGCACGTGCACGCGTCCCCGTCGCCAGTCTACCTCGGACACTACGCTATTCAGCCGTACGCACCCCTCGAGCCCCTGGGCCATCAAGGCTGGCAGGTGGTCGTATCCGGCGACAACTCGCCTGGCACGGGATTCGTCGGTGGACGCCCCTTTCGCCAACCCGCGCGCGCTGGCTCGCGCCGGGTCTGCCGCGTGAAAGCCCTCGACGAATTCGCGGGCAGCCTTGCGGTCCTGGGGCGGGATATTCCTTGGAAGCGCAGCCAAGGCGTCCTGGAACGACTGGTCTGCCCGACCGCGCGGGCCAAGGCGCATCAGGAGTCTGCCAACTCTATCCCAAAAGTCGTCCGCGCGCCGAAGCCCGCCGCGGCTCAGGACCCAATGCTCGCCCGTGATTTCGTACGTCGGAACGTGACCGCCCTCGAGGAGCTCGGTGGTTTCGCGCGCCTCGCCGTGCAAGAACTCGGCTCCTAACTCGATCGGGAGCGGAACTCTCGGATCGCGGTGTGTTCGCACGCGACCGCCGATCCGGTCGCGCGCTTCGAGCAGCGTTACGCTTACGCCCCGAGAAACCAACTGGCGTGCGGCCGCCAGCCCCGCCACGCCCGCTCCAATTATGACAACGTCGGAATCGGTGTCACTCACTTAGCACGGCGCGGCGGGCCTAGGCGCTAGTTGGACAACACCAGCGTGGATACACTCATGGCGGGCATGCTGTACGACAGTGTATTCTGTGAGCTCACCGGCAGTGTGGCCTCACGCGTAGGATTGGGCGAGACCCTGGTCAACCTGTAAACCTGAGCCGTGCGAAGGATAGCGGACGCCGCAACCCTGATTGTAGCCAGGGTTGGACTGGTGTTCTTATTTATCGCGACCACGACGATGCGGCCAGCCGGATCTCGGCTGGCATACACCGAGGTATTCACGGAATCCGACGTGCTCGCCGCCATGCCGACGTCGCCGAAGCGTCCCCCGGCGCCATCGTAGTTCACAAACATGTCGAACGCCCCGAAGGCATAGGCGTACGCTTTTGCGCCGCTGCCGCCGTACGGCGCCGCCCAGACGCCTGCCTGGGGCCAAAGCGCTGCGGCAAAGACTCCGTATTTGCCGAAGATGCCTAGTACGTCGGCCTCAGCGACACCTCCGGATATATCTCCCGCACGTCCATAGTAGTACTCGGTGATGGCGAGCTTCGTGCCAGGATAATGCGCGGCGATCTCGCTTTGCAGTCGCGGCAGCAGCTTGATAGGGCCGCCGGTCGTGCTCGATACCCAGCTTCTTTCATCGTACGATGGGTCCCAGAGAGAGCGCGGGGCCTGCAGGCGGGCGCGCACCATTGCGGCGCTCTGCGTCGCGTAATCGTTGGTGATTTCGTTGGATCCGGCCCCCGCAGCGGAATACCAATGCAGATCGAGCACGTCCACAAGGCGCCGGCCGTATCGCGCTCCAGCAGTGTTCAGGCGATCGAGGTAAACGTCGAAGAACGATCGCGTGCCATACGCCGGGTCGGGTGTGGGATAGCGGCCTAGCGTGAGCACGCCCGTGTAAGTCGCGACCGCCGGGCCGAAGACCAGAGCCTTTGGTGTCACCTTCTTGATCGCCCGGGCATATAGGATCGTGGTGTCGATGTAGCCGTTGTATGTCTGAATGCGAGGCGTGTTCGGATTGTCGCCGTAGTCGCTCTGAATCTCCTGGTGGGTCAGCTGCCAGTCGTCTGGTTCGTTATCCAGCTCGTAAAAGATCGGCTGCGTCGCGCTAGATACTGCGCTCGGGAAAGTCGTCTTTACCCAATTCACAAACTCATCCTGGTACACGTGCGCGTCGCTAGTACTTGGCGTCAGCGTAAAGGGAGCACCCTTGGAGGGAACGCTTACCTTGAAATGCGTGGCCAGGCGCCGGGCACGATCGGCATCGCGGATATCCAGCGGACCAGCTTCGTCGGCCGCCACGTACCCGAGCATTGGCACGGTGACGATCATCGCGGCGCCTCGCGCGAGTGTGGCACTCACGCGTGAGCCCACGGCATGGCCCGGCGCGGTACTCTGATCGAGGTAGTTGTCGTTTTCGTAGTTGTAGTCGCTGCCAGCGTTGCTGAAATTGTTCTCCCAATTGTATGCCGTCATGCGATTGCCGCCCATCCGGTTGAGTGTCACGCCGGCCGGTGGCGTAGCGCCGTACCAGGGTGAGCGGCCCGCATAAGGGCCGCCGATGTCGGTCACGAAATTCATTCCGTAGATGAACCGAGAGATCGGATAAGTAGTCGCGGCATTGATCGAAAACGTGACCGCCGAGGGTCCGGAGGCTTGGGAACGCTCGGCGACAGCGGATGGCGTGTAGCGCGGAGCCACCGGCATGTGGTCACTACATCCCGCCTCGACAACGAGCGTGACAACGAATACGATGGGTCCAGCCGCGCCAGCTAGTGCCTCGACGAGGCGTACGATCGCCGCTCGCATGAATCCTCCCGCGCTGTTCGGCGGCTCGACTGGCATGTCCGCGCAGCCCGTGCGCGGCGGTAGCCTCGTAGCTTTGCGTCACCGGCTTTCGCCGGTTTTGCCTTTGTCGCAGCCCCGAACGGGGGCGAGCGATCCAGCCAGTTCCTGGAAGTGCCGGCCAATCGGACGCGAGGCCCGGTGGCGGCGATTAATGCGTGTAGAGACTAACGCTTGGCTGGGCGATGCGCCAGCGGAATCAGGGGGATAGAACGAGCGTGGAGACGCTCAACGGTGGCATGGAGAACGTGACCGTGTTGCCCGCTCCAAGAGCAAGTGCGGCCGGGCCGACGGGATTGGGAGAGCCGCTGGTCATTGTGTAGGGTTTTCCCGTGCGTAAGGCGGCGGAGTGGGTCACGGAGATCGCCGCCACGGTCTGCGTGCTCTTCTTGTTGATCGCCACGAGAATGAGTCGCCCCGAGCCGTCGAGGCTCGCGTACACCGACGTGTTCACCGAATCCGATGTACTGGCGGCTAGTCCGATGTCACCAAAGCGTGATCCGGCGCCGTCGAAGTTCAAGAACATATTGAAGGCGCCGAAGGCGTACGCGTAGGCGAGCGTGCCGTTACCGCCGTACGGGGCGGCGGAGACTCCGGCCTGCGGCCACATGGTCGCGGCGAAGACACCGTACTTGCCGAATATTCCGAGGACGTCAGCTTGCGCGATTCCGCCGGAAATATCTCCCGCGCGGCCGTAGTAGTACTCCGTGATGCCGAGCTTCGTCCCCGGATAATCTGCGGCGATCTGCTGCTGCAATCGCGGCAGGAGCTTGATTGGCCCGCCGGTCACCTGCGTTACCCAGCTGTTCTCGTTGTATGACGGATCCCACAGGGAGCGCGGCGCTTGCAGCCGTGCGGTGACCATAGCGGCGTCCTGCGTCGCGTAATCGTTCGTTATCTCATTGCCTTCTGCTCCCGCAGCCGGGTACCAATGCAGATCCAGCACGTCGACCAGCCGCTCGCCGTAAGTCTGCTGCGCCTGGCTCAGTCTCTGGAGATACACGTCGAAGAAGTTCTGCGTGCCGTATGCGGGATCGGTCGTCGGATACTCGCCCAACGTGACTACCCCTGTATACGTCGCCACCGCGGGCCCGAACACGAGCGCGCTCGGCACGACGTTCTTGATCGCCCGCGCATATAGGATCGTGGTGTCGATGTAGCCGTTGTATGTCTGAATGCGAGGCGTGTTCGGATTGTCGCCGTAGTTGCTCTGAATCTCCTGGTGGGTCAGCTGCCAGTCGTCTGGTTCGTTATCCAGCTCGTAAAAGATCGGCTGCGTCGCGCTCGGTGCCGCGCTAGGAAAAGTGGCGTTCACCCAGTTCACGAATTCGTCCTGGTACACTTGCGCATTCGCGGTGTCAGGCGCGAGCGTGAAGGGAGCACCTTTGGCGGGCACGCTGATTTTGAAGTGCGCGGCTAAGCGCGCTGCCCGGTCTGAGTCACGGGTATCCAGGGGACCAGCGGCGTCTGCCGCGACGTATCCCAGCATCGGGACCGTGAGGATCATCCCCGCGCCACGCGCAAAGGTAGCCGCCGCGCGGACGCGCACAGCGTCCCCTGGCGCCGTGCTCGATGGGTCCATGTACGAGTCGTTCTCGTAGTTGTAGTCGCTGCCGGCGTTGCTGTAATTGTTCTGCCAGTTGTAAGCCGAGAGCCGGTTGCCGCCCATCCGGTTGAGCGTTACGCCCATTGGCGGCGCAGCGCCATACCAAGGCGACCCGCCCGCGTACACCCCTTGGAAATCGGTCAGGAAATTCATTCCGTAGATGAACCGAGAGATGGTGTGCGTGGTCTGGGCATCGACGGCGATGGTCACATTTGGCGGAGTGGAGGACACACCTCCGGACCCCGCGGGCGCTTCGGGAGCGCGGGCCGCGCAAGCTGTGAGGGCGAGTGGAACGAGAGTTCGGGCCAATTGGCGCACTGCCGCTCCGTGCATAGTTTCGCTGCCGCGCGAGAAGCGATGAGCCCGCCCCGCCCGGTTCGTGGCAACGTAAGCGTACTCAGCAGTACGCGCCAGGCAAATACACGACGCTCGCGCCCGGAAGGCCTTTACGCGCCAGCGGATCTGCTCAGTGGCAACGGCGACCTGTTCAGCCCGCTATAATGTATGTATTATTGAAGAGTTCGCCATTGCAGCCGCCGAGTAATTGATCCTCGTCGCACGCAATACGGGTGACTCGGCAGCCGGCAGCCGGCAGCCGGCAGCCACCAGCACGTGACCACAACGTCTCGACCAAATGGCGCACGGAGAGCACGAACAGACGTCTACGCGCGGCCGCGACTGGCGCGACCGGCTGGTCCAGGGGGACGCCGCAGGACGGCCCTGGGCCGGGAGCGCGTTTCCCGATGCATACGCGAGATCATCGGCGCGGCCGATGTCTCTCTGGCGGTCGACCGTGTCCTTTGCCGGTTGCCGAGCGTTTGGCCGCTGGAAGATTCGACCGGCGACCGTCGCGCGCGCGGCCTGGGCGGTCGTGCTCAGTCGCCACGGCGGCAGCGACGATGTTCTGTTCACGTGCCAGCTGCGGCGGCCCGGGGACTTGCCATTGCCGCTGCGCGTGCGCGTCGACGCCAAAGCATCCGTGTCGGCCTGGTTGGAGCGATTCGAAAGCAGACTTCGCACGGCAGAGGAGCGTGTCCCCGTACCACAGGCGCTCGCAGCCGAGCTGGCGGACGCAGAGGGCGGGTGCGGCGACACGGCGTTTTTCTTCGTTCACGGCCGACGGCTCGAGGAAGCAAGAGGCCAAGCCGAGCGATGCCACTGCCCTTTGCGCGTTTACGCCCTTCCGGACTTGTCCGCGGTCGAGATCGAGTATGCCGCGCACGTCTTCAGCACTGACGCAATAGCCGCTCTCGCTCGGCATATGGACGTCGTGATCCAGGGTATGGCGGCTGATCCAGGGCGATCCGTCGGTGCGCTGCCGCTCCTGAGTCCTGAAGAGGAGCACCTGCTACTGCACGAATTGAATTCCACCGCGGCATCGTTCCCGGACGCGACTTGTATTCACGAGCTATTCGCGCAACAGGTCGCGCGCACGCCCGACGCAATCGCTCTCGTGTGCGGCGAAGGCCGGTGGACCTATCGCGAGGCGAGCGCCAAGGCCGACGTGATGGCCGCGCGCCTCCGGGCCGCGGGTGTTCGGCCAGGTGCCCTTGCAGCCATTTCACTGGGGCGTTCTCTCGATCTGGTCACGGCTCAACTGGGCGTGCTCAAGGCGGGCGGGGCTTACGTGCCGCTGGATCCCGGCTGGTCAGCGGGGCAGCTGCGGGCAGTCCTTGATCACGCCCGCCCGCTCGTGGCGATCGTCTCCACCGAGACCGAGCATCTCTTTTCGCGTGGCGAGACCCGAACACTGCGCGTAGACGAGCGAGCTCCCGGTGGTGACAATGGAGAGCTGTTCGCGACGGCGAGCTCAGACGCCGCGTACGTAGCGTACGCGCCGAGGCCGGGCGGAGCTCCGCAGGGCGCCGTCATCACGCACCGCAATGTCGCGAATCTGTTCGCCGCGATGGATGGCGTCATTGGTCGTGAGCCTGGCGTATGGATGGCCGTCATGGGAGGCGGGGTCGCGGGCGGCATGTCGGTCATCGACCTTCTCTGGACGCTGTCTCGGGGCTTCCGCGTAATCTTGCGACCAGGCGACGTGTCCAAGGCCGAGGAGCTCTCGCCCACAGACATCGGTCTACAGATACGACGCCACGGCGTAACCCATTTGCAGTGTACGCCATCATTCGCCGCCCTACTCGCCGAGCCGCAGGCGGCAACGGCCTTGCGACAGTTGCGCCGCCTGCTGATCGGTGGCCCCGCGCTATCCCCGGCCGTGTCGCGGCGACTCGCTCAGGGTATATCGCGGGATGGCCGAGTGTTCAATCTCTATGGCTTGACGGAAACCACCGTCTGGTCGATCGCGCACAGGGTGGCGCTTGATGACCAGGTCGTGCCGATCGGACGCCCCGTCGCGAACACTCGCGCGTATGTACTGGACGCGTCCCGGCGCCTCGTTCCGATCGGCCGCGCGGGCGAGTTGTACATCGGAGGCGAGGGCGTGGCCAAAGGATATCTCAACAATCCGGAGCTCCCGCGCGATCGTTTCATCGTCAATCCGTTCAACTGGGACGCCTCCGACCGCTTGTTCCGGACTGGAGACATCGTTCGGCGGCAATTGGATGGTAGCCTCGTATTCCTCGGCCACCGAGACGGCTAGGCTAAGGGCGGCATTATACGGTATTCACGAGCTATTCGCGCAACAGGTCGCGCGCACGCCCGACGCAATCGCTCTCGTGTGCGGCGAAGGC
>Ga0102924_1006149_pt1 | contig 11368 bp, 13 predicted proteins | sample PaiPotPPM11metaG_FD_80116 | JGI IMG/M metagenome (GOLD analysis project Ga0102924, IMG submission 80116) | Iron sulfur acid spring bacterial and archeal communities from Banff, Canada, to study Microbial Dark Matter (Phase II) - Paint Pots PPM... ...
CTATGCCGGACTCCAGTCCCAGGCCGCCACGCTTTCTTACATCGATACCTACTGGGTTCTTTCGATCTGCTGCGCGTGCATGTTTCTGCTTTCCTTTGCGCTAGTGAAAAACGACCCACGTCCTGGATCAACCGTGGCGCTGCATTAGCTCGACTTCCTGCCGTTTCGCTGTGTGCGGCAAGTAAAACTTTCAGGGGGCGAATTGTTTGACCCTCCTGTATGCGTGTGCTACGGTTGTTTGGTAAAGATTTATAGATTTTTTTCTGGGGGATATCATTTCTGGTCTGGCGCTGATCATTTTGGCCAGCCCGTTTGCTTTACTGGAACAAACGGGGTGGGTAGCACGCGTCGTACTCTGCATCCTTCTTGTCCTGTCGCTGTTCTCCTGGGCAATCATCTTTCAAAAATCGCGGCTCTTCGGGCAGATTGAGCCGCAAACCAAAAAGTTCCTTCAAATGTTCCGCTCCGGTCGTGGGCTTCCTGATCCGAACACTTTGCGTGCCGGTGCAGGCGGCACACCGCTCGTAATTGTCTATCAAGCAGGTTATCGCGAACTCGAAGCGCAACTCGGAACGCCCAACAATCGCCCTGGTGTAGCCCCGGCACCCACAAAAGTGCGAAATGCGCATGCCGTGGGAGTGGAAATGCAAGTAGCTGCGGGCGAAGAAGTCCGGCGTCTTGAAAAATGGATGCCCTGGCTCGCAACCACAGGTTCCGTTTCCCCATTCATCGGATTGTTCGGCACGGTCTGGGGTGTTATGGACGCATTTTCGGGATTAGGCGACGCGGGTTCCGCTAGTCTTCGCGCCGTCGCTCCCGGAATTGCCGAAGCGTTAATCACAACCGCCGCGGGACTCTTTGCCGCGATCCCCGCGGTAATTGCCTACAACTACTACGTGGGAAACATTCGCTCCGTGGCAGCACGCATGGATAGTTTTGCTTCGGAGTTTGTCGCGAAAATCGAAACACTGTACAGCGCCTAAAAACCGCCATGCCTCAGATTCAGCGCGAAACCGGAACCTCACTTTCAGAGATCAATATGGTTCCGTTCATCGACGTAGTATTGGTGCTGCTGATTATTTTCATGATCACCGCGCCGATTCTGCAATCGGGAATCGAGGTCGACGTCCCAAAAACAAAAACGGTGAAAGAGCTGACCGAAGTGCGCATGGTGGTCACCATCGATAAGGCCCAGCGCGTTTATTTGAACGACAAAGCCATCAACATTCACGATTTAGGACAGCAAGTGGTGTCGCAGTCGCACGACCTGAAGCATCAAGCTGTTTATGTGCGCTGCGATGAGACGGTTCCTTTCGGTAGTTGGGCCACAGTCGTCGATTCGTTGCGGCAAGCTGGTATTCAAAACATAAGTGTCGTGACTCAGCCGCTGAGCGAACGTTCGCAGATCCAGTGAAATGGCTTCTTACGCGGAAAATTCGATTGCCGACAATTTAGCGCAGCCGCTTGGAATGAATTTTGCCGCGTCGCTGATATTCCATGGTGCCCTCGTAGCCTTGTTATTCATATCCGCGCACTATTCTCCTCACGAGGACTCCTGGGGTGGTCCGGGCGGAGCGATTTCGGTGGGTGTGGTTGGCAGCGTCCCTGGAATTCCTATGCCTCGTCCGGAACTTGCGACGCCAAACCGCGTCGTGGATGAATCGAAAGGGCTCTACAAATCCGAGCCGCCTCCCAAAGTGCCCGAGAAACAACCCGACGCTACTCCCATTCCAAAATTCGATCGTATAAAGCCGCCAAAATATGTGACGCGGCCGTCGAAAGTGCTCGAAAATAAAGCGCCGCCTCCGCCCAACGCAGTTCCCTACGGAGGAGGCGGCACGCCCACTGTTCCCTACACTTCGTTTGCGATGGGCACCGGCACAGCTACACAAGGCGGAATCGGATTCAGCAACGATGCCGGCGGCGGAAATTTCGGCTCGCGTTTTTCCTGGTATGTGGAAGCGGTGCAGCGGCGCGTCAGCAGCAACTGGATCCAGGCAACCGTAGATCCGGGGATTCAGTACGCGCCCCGCGTCGTCGTGACCTTCGATATTTTGAAAGACGGCACAGTCACGAATGTTCAGGTCACGAAGTCCAGCGGAAACGCGTCTGTAGATACGTCGGCGGTCCGCGCAGTGCGCGAGTCGAACCCGTTGGGGCGCTTGCCCCCTGAATATTCGGGCTCGAAGGTGGGCGTGGAATTTTGGTTCGATTACAAGCGATAAGCTTTCGGAGCGAACGAAAACGTTAGAAAGAACACTATGACCAGAAAACTTGCACTCTTTGCAGCAATCGCATTCACAATCCTGGCATGTGCCGGAACTTCATCGGCCCAAGACTGGTTTAAGACCGGCACCGGTCTGGGCGTTTCGAAAGTCCGCCTGGCGGTTCCAGAATTCGGTTTACGAGCTCCCGCGCCGCCGCCGCTGGAGAAAGCCTTTCACGACGTATTATGGAGCGACTTGGAATACTGCGGCATCCTCGACCTGGTGAGCCCCAGCTTCTATCCGCCCCAATCGCCGAGCCAACCGAGCGAACTTAAGTTTGCTGATTGGGCTAGCGCCCCATCCAGCGCATACATGGTGGCTTACGGCAATCTCTCAGTGGAAGGATCGAATCTCGCTGCAGCTGGCTTTCTTTCGGACGTCCACAATCCGTCCGCGCCCATTGCGCTGCAGAAAATCTATCGCGGCGCAGCTACAGACGCCGACGCGCGCCGCCTAGCACATCAGTTCGCTGACGACATCGTCTCGCGCCTGAGCGGCGGCCTGCCCGGCATCGCGCAAACGCAAATTGCTTACGTCAGCACGAAAGCCGGAAACAAAGAAATTTGGGCCATGGATTACGACGGGGGAAACCAACATCAAGTCACCCATCTGAAATCCATTTCGCTCACTCCGCGTTGGTCTCCCGACGCCACCAAGATCGCTTTCACTTGCTACGTTCCTTTCCGCGGCGTTACTTCACCACAAATTTGCGTTTACTCCACAGCCTCGGATCGTTTGCTTTCATTCCCACGCTATCGCGGATCGAATAGCTCGCCCGCGTGGTCGCCGGACGGATCGCAACTGGCCTTTATGTCCAGTCAAAACGGCGATCCGGAACTTTATGTAACGGATGCCGGCGGCGGCAATCTTCATCGCATTTCTTTTGCTGCCGGCGTGAACACCTCGCCTGCGTGGAATCCGAAAACGGGAAAGCAGATTGCGTTTGTGAGCGACCGAGGCGGCGATCCGGTGCTTTACCTCACCAATTCGGACGGCTCCGATGTTCACAGAATCGAGCTGCCGGATATGGGATACAGCGTGGACCCCTCGTGGTCTCCAAATGGACAACTCCTGGCGTTTTGTTGGAGACGCCCGAGCGGCAATTTCGACATCTATGTTATGGATGTGATCGGCCACCAGTTGGTGGAGCTTACCCGCGATGCCGGGCGGAACGAACGCCCCAGCTGGGCGCCCGACGGGCGGCACATTGTTTTTGAATCAACGCGAACCGGCACCAGGCAGATTTGGTCGATGCTGGCGGATGGAAGCGAACCGCGCCAGTTGACCTATCAGGGACAAAACGAATCACCGAACTGGTCGCCGCGCTGAATCGCGTAGATAATTCGTTTTTCAACCATCATGCTTGTTTGGCATTTTTCAGTGGGCCCGACAAACAGAACAAGTTGCAAAAATTATAAAATGACGTCACCTGCCAGGCTTCCGCAGAGCGTCTAAGGAGGCAATAGATGCAGTACCGTAGTATTAGAAAGCTGGCGTTGTTCCTGGGAGTATTTGCATTCGTGGCTCTTGCAGGCGGTTGCAAAAAACAGGTTGCAAGTCGGCCGCCCACACAAACCGCGCCGGCGCCGACCGCCGCTCAACCAACCGTCACGTTGAATGCTTCGCCAACCTCTGTCAAAAGCGGCGACACCGTGACGTTAAATTGGACGTCAACAGACGCGACCGATCTGGATATCGAACCTGGCGTAGGCAAAGTGACACCCCAAGGTTCCACGCCTGTGAATCCCACGGAATCGACTACCTATAAGATCACGGCGACCGGCCCGGGCGGCACTGCCACCTCGGACGCTCGTGTGACCGTCGGCGCTGCACCGGTGGAAGCTCCTGCGGAAAATAAAAGCTTGAGCGAATTATTTGAGCAGAATGTGAAAGACGCCTTCTTCGACTTTAACAAGTCCGACGTTCGCGCCGATGCGCGCGATAATCTGGCCAAGACCGCCGAGTTTTTACGCTCATACCCGCAGATTCGCGTGACCATCGAAGGCCATTGCGATGAGCGTGGTTCCACGGAATACAACATCGGCCTCGGTGAACGCCGTGCTCAAGCCGCTAAGAACTACCTGATCTCGCTCGGCATTTCCGCGACGAGAATGGATACGGTCAGCTGGGGCAAAGAGCGGCCTTTCTGCAGCGAGCATGATGAATCGTGCTGGCAACAGAACCGGCGAGCGCATTTCGTGGCTGCGCACTAAAGAATCACGTACGGCAGACTTGCGAATCGATTAATCGCGGGACGGCCTGGTTTATCCGGGCCGTCCCGCACAATTTGTTTCAGTGAAAAAAGCTATAGGAGGCATGCCTTGCGCACACGATGGATCGTGCTTGCACTCGCGGCGGTATTAGTCGGCGCTCTCGGTGGAGCAATGCTCGCGCCCAGTCCCACCGGCGCCGTTTCAAAGGACATGATTCAACTTCAGGAACAAGTGTCCCAGCTATTGCAGGGTCAAAGGGACATCCGCAGCGCCATCGATACGAATAATGCGACTCTGCGAACATTGGTTCAGCAATCTCTGGACGCCACCAACCAGTTGAATTCCCAAATGGGTCTGCTCCAAAAAAACGTCCAGGAAGCCACAGCGAATAGCGGCTCGCGCATCGATACTATGAGCACGCAAACGCAGGGCCTCTCTGACAATCTACAGGACATCCAGGCGCGCGTGGCCAAGCTCAGCCAGCAGATGAACGACGTGCAGGGTTTGTTGCAGAGCATCGACGGAAAAGTTTCCGGTGGAGTATCCAGCCCGCAGAGCGCGACGTCTTCCGGCCCCCCGGCCGGCTACCCGCCTGCGAACCAGCCATCCACACAAGCGCCTGCAGGCGACAATTCGGCGCCCACTCCCCTGCCCACGGTATCTAGCGACACGCTCTACCAAAACGCGCTGCGAGACTTCAGCACCGGAAAATACGATCTCGCGCGGCAGGAGTTCAGCGATTACCTCAGAAATTTTCCGACCAATGACTTGGCCTCCAACGCGCAGTTCTATCTGGGCGAGATTTCTTACGCGCAGGGAAATTATCAGGACGCGCTTGCGCAATATGAAATCGTGATGAGCAATTACCCCAGGAGTTTCAAGTTGGCTGCCGCCATGCTGAAGAAAGCATTCGCCGAGCTTGAATTGGGAATGAAGTCGAGCGGCATTCGGGACCTGCGCGAACTTGTTCGCCGCTTCCCCGGATCCGACGAATCACGCCGGGCGCAAGCAAAACTGAAGGAGCTAGGCGTGTCCGCCACGCCGCGCGCCCCGGCGCCACGGTAGAACCGTTGCGAGCGGGAATTGTCTTTATGCGCGCAGCTCATCGGACTGCCAGTTCTGAATCATTTTTTTGATGGTCTTGCGGTCGTTCAATTTTTCGTCCAGCACTTTCCGTGCAAGCGGCGGCAATTCTTGATCGCTCGCGAAGCGCAACGCCACTAACTGGCCCACGGTAAACTCACGGATGCGGGCGCGTTGATCTGGCGCCAGCAGGTTTTGCAAACGCAGCTGCATCTCCAGCCGAATTACGCGATCTTGAACCCTAAGTGCGAACATTCGCCCATAAAGCGCCAGAAGCAACAGCGCAGCAGCTACCAACAGAGAAATCACCGCATTAGCTGAGAAAAAATGGAACACCCGAATGATAGCAGAGACAAGATTTACCGCTAGAACCGGCAGGATGAAGTAGTGAAACAACGGCACAATCTTGGTGTGATTCTCGAAACTCTGAGTCATCGCGACCCTCCATTTTCTTTCGTTTCAGAATTCCTCGAAGTTTATCAGATTCGCGCGACGGGGAGATTTCGAAGGACGCGGACGCACATTTTCCCCGACGTGTTCGTCCGAGCCTCGCGTCGGCGAAGCATGTAGTTTTTAGCTCCGTGCTGCCATACTTCGGCTATACTCGCCACATCGACCAAAACTATCGGAACAGGTGAAAAATCCATGTCAGTGAACAAAGTGATTCTCGTTGGACGCTTAGGCCGGGACCCGGAGACGCGTTATACCGGCGGCGGGCAGGCCGTCGCGAATTTCTCGGTTGCCACGGACGAAACCTACAAAGACAAGAGTGGCGAACGCCAGAAGCGTACCGAGTGGCACAAAATTGTCGTCTGGGGCAAACAAGCCGAAATCGCGCAGCAGTATCTGAAGAAAGGCTCACTGATCTTTATAGAAGGCCGCATTCAATCCAGAGAATGGCAGGACAAAGAGGGCCAGAAGCGCACCAGCTTTGAAATTGTCGCCACAAATTTTCGAATGCTAGGCGGCAGAGCCGATGGCGCCGCAGCCGGGGCAGCCGCGGGCTCAAGCTTTGGCCACGCCGGTGGGCAAGGACGGACGTCCGATCCTGATATGGAAGGCGGACCAATGCTCGACGAGCCCGGCGCTCCGGCACCGGAAATTTCAGACGAGGATATTCCCTTCTAATTGGCCTTAGTAGCGAGCTAACGAACCTGTTGCTGTTCGTCTTTTTGACGCTGTTCGTCGATACGCTTCATGAATTCTTCAAATTTAGGTTTTTGATCAGGGGTGAGGATCGCCCGAATTCGATCTCGGCTCTGCTGGCGAATCTCTTCGTGCCGTGGTTCGATCGTAGTGTAAAGGGCGCGCCACTGCGCTCTCGTATCGTCCACAATAACACCCAACTGCTTCTGCTGGTCCGGCGTTAGCTGCAACTCATTCGTCAAATCTCTGACGATCGTGCCCTTAGTGGGTTGCGAAGATACGATTTGTTTTCCCCAAACTCTTTCGCCCCAAACGTGGTTGCCCACGCCGCCCAGCAGCGCGCCAAGTAGAAACACTATTACCACCAAGACTGCCGCTTCGCCGCGCTTTTTATCGTTGCCCATGGTTTGTGTCCGCTACCATCATCAACACTTCATCGCGATTCGCGGGAACTCTTCCCGGATCGGGGAAAAGTTCCCTTGGTTGAGTTGCACGCGCAAATGCCATCTTCGATTGATCGATCTGGTTGTGGTGCACCGTGTCAAAAGTTACGAGTACCGCCAGGGCCAGCGTGGCTGTGGCAGCGAAGCGCCAGGCCAGCGATATGAATGGCTGCCAAACAGACTTCTGTTCGTTCAGCCTGGATAATTCTTGCCGAACCCGAGCCATCATCACTCGGGAAAAACCCGGGCCCGGATCTGCCGCCGGAGAAAGTGTCCGCAACAATTCAACGCTGGGAGCAACGTGTTCAAGCGCCGAGGTGCAAGCCGCGCAGCTTTCCAAATGGTCCGCCAGCTTTGCAGCGTCGGCATTGCTCAGATCGCCCGTCAAATGATCTTCGAGCAAAGCCTCGAACTCCAGACATGCTGGTTTGTTATATTCCGCTTCCATCACTTTTAAACCTTCCTTTTGCGGCCGGACCACTGAAATCGACATTTAGCCGGTGACGGTATAAGTCCATCAGGCGCGCGCGCGTGCGAAATAGCCGCACTTTCACAGTATTTACGTTGACGTTCAAAATTTCCGCTAACTCCTGCACCGAAAACCCTTCCACTTCCTTCAGCACCAGCAGCTCGCGGTCTCGATCGGGCAATTCATCAAGCAACTGGTCAAGCATATCCAGCACTTCGGCTCGTCGCGCGGGACTTTCGGGCGGGCGTTCCGCTGAAGCCGCGCCATCCAACCGCGACATCTGGTCCTCCGACAAGTCCGTCTCGTACACCAGCGGCCGCACTTTCTTCTTCCTCAAGTAATCCCAACATTCGTTTACCGTGATCTTATAGAGCCAGGTGGAAAAAGCTGCTCGCAAATCGAAACGCTTTAGCGAAACGAACACTTTCAGGAAAACTTGCTGAACTACGTCTTCCACGTCTTCGCGGCGCCGCAATATTCCATTCACTAGCCCGAAAACGCGCTGCTGGTGCCGCCGAATTAGTTCTTCAAAGGCAGCTTCCTCACCACTCTGGGCCAGGCGAACCAGTTCCGCCTCTTCGTCGCGCTTCCTCGTACGCGCTGGAAGTGATATAGCCGACGCGCTCGCTGCCATGTTCTTTGGGACGTGTGCCATACAATTTTGGTTACGGCCCCCGGCGAAAGATTTCCACCCTTAGACTATATTAGAGCCCTCTAAGAAAGCCCCGGCCGCATCGCTGACCGCCAGTCAGTCATTCTCGATATCTCCAAATACACACAGATTGGGCCTTGCGGCAGTTAGTAGTCCATGTAACAATACCCGCCATGATAATTGGAGAACGCATCCGTTTACTGCGTGAAACAAAAAAACTTTCCCAAGGCGATATCGAGAAGCGTACCGGGCTTCTTCGCTGCTACATTTCGCGCGTCGAGAACGGCCATACGGTCCCGGCGATCGAAACCCTGGAAAAGCTGGCCCGAGCGATGGAAGTACCGCTCTATCAGCTATTCTACGACGGCGAGGAACCGCCCGCATTGCCAAATCTTCCGAAACGGAAGTCCGCGGACGATATTGCGTGGGGAAGCAAGGGGAAAGAAGCGCGTCTCCTGGGACGCTTCCGTCGTTTGCTCAGTCGAGTTGACGAAGGCGATCGCCGGCTTTTGCTATACATGGCCCAGAAGATGGCCAACCGCTAGGTCTTCTCGCTACCTCGGGGATTCCTATTGGTAGGTGTCGTTCCTACTCCCACTCAATCGTGCTGGGCGGTTTTGAGCTGATGTCGTAAACCACTCGGTTCACACCGGGCACTTCGTTTACGACTCGCACGGAAATTCGCTCGAGTACTTCACGCGGCAATCGCGACCAATCTGCCGTCATCGCATCTTGCGAGTCCACTACGCGCACCGCGATTGTGTACCCGTACGTTCGGCCGTCTCCCATCACCCCCACACTCTGTACCGGCAGTAGAACGGCGAAAGCCTGCCAAACTTTTTCGTAAAGCCCAGCGCGGCGAATTTCCTCTACCACGATCGCATCCGCGGCCCGAAGTGTCGCCAGTCTCTCCCGAGAAATCTCGCCCACCAGCCTCACAGCCAGCCCTGGCCCTGGAAACGGATGTTTCGTCAGAATCTCTTCCGGCAATCCTAACTCGCGTCCGATCAGCCGCACTTCGTCCTTGAACAAATCTCGCAACGGCTCGATCAGCTTGAAAGGCATATCCGCAGGAAGGCCGCCGACATTGTGATGAGTCTTAATTACCGCCGAAGGGCCTTTCACCGACACGGATTCGATCACATCCGGGTAAAGAGTTCCTTGCACCAAAAATTTGACCGGCAGGCCTTGCGTTGTAGCAGCCAGCTTCCGCGCTTCTTCCACAAACACGTTGATAAATTCCCCACCGATGCGCTTCCGCTTTTCCTCCGGGTCGGTGATTCCCTTCAGGCGCCCCAGAAAACGATCCGAAGCATCCACGCCGATTACGTCCAATCCTAGGCGTGTGCGTAGAAGTTCGAGCGTGTCGCGAAATTCATCCCGCCGCAGAAGTCCGGTATCCACGAAAACGTTCGTCAGCCGGTCGCCGATGGCGCGATGGACCAGCGCCGCAGCCACCGCCGAATCCACTCCTCCGCTCAGCGCGCAAATCGCGCGCGCGCCTTCCGCCTGTTTGCGAATCGTATCAACCATCGAATTGATGAACCCGGCGCGATCCCAATTCTGCTTTGCGCCGCACACCTCGAACACGAAGTTGCTCAGAATTTCTGTGCCACGCTCCGTGTGATTCACTTCCGGATGGAATTCGAGGCCGTAGAATCGCTTTCCAACGTGTTCCATTGCGCCAACCGCATTGTCAGTTCGCCCAGTGACAGTAAAACCTTCCGGCAAGCCAACCACATGGTCGCCGTGGCTGTTCCAGATTTTGAATCGCCCGGGACAGTTCGAAAACAGTTTGGAGCCATTCTCAATATCAAGTTGCGCAGGCCCGTATTCGCGACGCTCGGCTCGTTCCACTTTTCCACCCAGTGTATGCGTCAGCCAATGCATGCCGTAACAAATCCCGAGCACTGGAACATCGAGTTGCAAAACTTTCGGATCGCACACCGGTGCAGTTGCGTCGTAAACAGAACTGGGGCCCCCGGATAAAACGATGCCGGCAGGTTCGAGCGCGCGGATCTCCTCAATGGAAGCAGTGCAAGGTAAGATGGCCGAAAACACTTGCTGCTCACGGATGCGCCGCGCGATTAGCTGCGTATATTGCCCGCCAAAATCGAGCACGACAATTCCGTGCCGCGTACTCACGGTGCCTCCCGCCCCTGGTCCATCGTCCCCTAGTCTAGCCGGAACCGCGCCGCTATTTGGAGTCATCGCCTTCTCCCTTACCTCAAAACGATATTCACCAGCTTTTTCGGCACTACCACCGTTTTCAAGATCTCTTTCCCCTCGATCAAGACAGAGATTCGCGGATCCTTCAGCGCGTGAGCGATAGTTTCGTCCCCGCCAAAACCATCGTCCACCAGGATTTTCCCGCGCAACCGCCCATTGATTTGAATAATCACCTCGACCTGCTCTTCGTGCGTCAGGTCTTCTCGGTACGCTGGCCATTTCACATCGAGTAGCCCGGTTGGATGGCCCAGCTTCTCCCAGAGTTCTTCCGCAATGTGCGGCGCAATCGGAGAAAGCATCAACACCAGAATCTCAAGCACGCTCTTCAGAATAACGGGCGACACTTCCACATCGAGCGGTTCCTGCCCCAGCAGCTCGTTGAGCAGTTCCATAATCAGCGCGACTGAGGAATTGAAATGCCAGCGAACCTCAAAATCATTCGTGACGCGCTTCAGCGTCTTATGCGCTTTCCGCACGAGCAACTTCTCTTTCGCCGTAGCCGTAGCAAAATCCGTTTGCGCGGCCTGATCCGTTCGAATGTCCCGCACTCGATCGGCATGCTTGACCACCAGCCGGTAAACCTTGTTCAAAAATCGTGAGCAGCCTTCGATTCCCTGCTCGCTCCATTCCAAGTCGCGTTCGGGTGGCGCTGCAAACAGCGTGTACATTCGCGCTGTATCGCAGCCATATTTATCCGCCATCTCAAGTGCGCCGACCACATTACCCTTCGACTTTGACATCACCGCGCCGTCTTTATGCACCATCCCTTGCGAAAACAATCTCTTCACCGGCTCAGTCTCGGTGACCAGCCCCAAGTCGTGCATCACCTTGCAGAAAAAACGCGAATAGATCAGGTGCAGGATGGC
>Ga0102924_1006150_pt1 | contig 11368 bp, 3 predicted proteins | sample PaiPotPPM11metaG_FD_80116 | JGI IMG/M metagenome (GOLD analysis project Ga0102924, IMG submission 80116) | Iron sulfur acid spring bacterial and archeal communities from Banff, Canada, to study Microbial Dark Matter (Phase II) - Paint Pots PPM... ...
CCCCGCTAGGAGAGGCCACGCGCAAGCTCACCGTGTAGGTGCCGGCGCCGGCCGCGTTGACCGTGTACCGCGTCCACTGCCCGCTGCCCGTCCAGCCGAGGTCGTAGCCGGCGCCGGCGCCGGTCGTGTCGGTGGTGTCGCTGGTCGTCTCCAGGTCAACCCCGTCGCTGCGGTAGCTGTCGGCCGTGCCGTTGACCGAGCTGACGTTATAGCCCACGCCTTGCCCGCCGGTGTCGTAGTTGGCGGCTTGCACGGTGCCGGGCACCTGGGGAGCGGTGCCACCGAAGGCGGCCTCGCCCGCCGGGGTCTGGCTATAGCCCGCCGCGACGATGTTCGCCTGCACCGCGCTCTGGGTGGCCGCGGACGGGAAACCGGAAACGTCGGCGGCCTCGAAGAACTCTCCGTCGCCCAGGCTCGTATTGTCACCCCCGGTGCCCAGCTCGATAGAGCTCTGGATCTTCATCGGGTTATAGCCGCCGCTCGGCAACGCGCCCGAATACGTCTGGATCAGCCCGCCTGACTGGGCGTTGCCGTACTGCAGGGTCATGTTGGTCCCGCCGTTGTTCTCCTCCCAGGCGGAGAGGAACGTGGCGTTCTCGCTCGGATAGGCGGGGGGATTGTTCCCGGTGTTGCTGAAGTACATGCCGTTTTCTATGTCGGCCCCCACCCAGGGACCGGGGCCGGTGCAGTTGCCCGTCCAGCAGTCCGTGCCGTAGTAGATGGCGTTCATCGTGGCGTTGCCGTCGTCGGAGTCGTTGGTCTCGCCCTGGCCGAAGTCGAAGCAGCACTGGTTGCTGGTGATGTTGGAGGACATGACCGCGTACAGCCCGTCGGGCTGAGCGCCGGTCGGCAGGTTGCGGGCGGAGTTGTCGCGGTAGCCGGTGCCGAACTTGTCGAAGTAGATCCCGTACGCCGGCTGGCCGCCGACGTAGACCGGCAGCGCCTCGGCCGGGGCGCCGATGTCCGCGCCGTTGGCGCCGGGACCCGCGTTCCCGCCGCTGCAACCCGAGCAGGAAGTGCCCGGGGAGATCGGCATGTTGTTGGCGTTGGAGGTCTGGTCGTACAACTCGGTGATGGTGCACGTCGTGCCGGCGCAGAACGAGTTCTCTGGCGCCACGTTGACAACCCCGCCGGCCGATTCCAGACCGACGTTGAGGTAGGTCGCGTCGGAGGCGCGCTGGACCTGGTAGAGCGGCCCGTCATAGGCCTCGAACAGCGCCCGGGTGGTGCTGTAGGCCGCCTCACACGGAGTGCCGCCGGAAGCATAGATGTCGCAAGACTCGGGCGTGGCCGCCCGCGCGGGCGTGGCGCTGAACGCGGGGATGGCGAGCGCCGCCGCCAGCACCAAGGCCGCGGCCAGCCGCACCCACCACCGGGTGAGGGTTATCGAGAACATGCGCCAGCTTCCGTCGTGATCGAGCGTGCGGGGCGGATTCCTGGCATGAAGATCGCACCGCGCTGACAGGCGGTCAACCGCCTGTCACGGAAATATTCCGTTAACGATGAGGTCGGGAAAGATCCGATGTATTCCTCAAAGAGATAAGAAACCTTCCTAAAAATCATCCACAGGCCCGTGGACAACGGCGCTCAACGGCGGTACAACCCTTCCAACACCTAGCGGCGACACAACACATCCGACGTCTTCTTGATTGTGTTGGCTGCGAACCCTCGTACCACGACGCGCGGGAGAGGCTCATGTCTCATCGGTACAAGTTGTCACGGATCCTGCTCGTGGCTGTCGGGTTCGCCCTGGTCATACCGCTGGCCGCCGTGGCCGTCCCGATCCGGCCCGCGCTGGCGGCGACGGTCACTACCGCCTGGCAGAACGGTTCGTTCTCGCTGAACCCGTCGGGGGTGGTCGCCGAATCCGACATCGTCCTCGGCGCGGCGAACACCGCCGACAGCCAGTCGCTGCCGCTGGGCAACGGCTCGCTCGGCGTCGCCGCCTGGGCCGCGAACGGGTTCACCGCGCAGCTGAACCGCAGCGACACAATGCCGTACCGGCTGTCTCCCGGGCAGGTCAACATTCCCGGCTTGTCGGCGATGACCTCAGCGTCGAACTTCAGCGGCACGCTGGACCTCTATAACGGGGTGCTGGACGAGTCCGGTGGCGGAATGACCATGCAGGCGTGGGTGCCGGCGGGCAAGGACGAGCTGGTCGTGAACGTGACCGGGGCGAACCCGGGCACGCAGCAGACCGCGACGCTGAACCTGTGGAGCGGCCGGTCCCCGTCGGCCGCCGCCTCCGGCGCGATCGGCAGCCTGGCCCAGACGTGGGTGGACAACTCCCAGACGGGCAACTCGGGGCAGACGTTCGGCGCGATGGCCGCGGTCACGGCGGGCGGGCAGAACGTGACCGCGTCGGTAGTCAGCTCCACCCAGGTGAAGGTGACGTTCAACCCGAACGCCGACGGCTCGTTCCGGGTGATCATCGCATCGCCCAAGTGGACCGGCGGCAACGCGACGACGACCGCGTCGAGCGTGATCGGCGGTGACGCCACCGCGACGACATCCTCGCTGCTGGCGACCCAGTCGTCGTGGTGGAACGGCTACTGGGCCAATAGCGGCCTGATCCAGGCGAGCTCGTCGGACGGGTCGGCGCAGTACCTGGAGAACCTGCGCACCCTGTACCTGTACGACGAGGCCGCGACGATGAAGAGCGGGGCCTACCCGGGCAGCCAGGCCGGGGTCGCGGACATGTTCGCCTACGACCAGGACCAGCAGGACTGGTACCCGGCCGGGTACTGGCTGTGGAACCTGCGCGGGCAGATCGCCGCGAACCTGTCGTCCGGCAACTTCAACAACAACATCCCGATCTTCAGCATGTACCTCAACGACCTGCCCGCCATCGAGTCATGGACCAGCGCGCAGATGGGCGGCAAGCCGGGCGCCTGCGTGCCGGAGACGATGCGGTTCAACGGCAACGGCTACTACAACGGCGGCAACAATACGCAGAACGCCTCGTGTGCCACGGCATCGAGCCCCAGTTACAACGCCCTGAACATCGCCAGCGGCCCCGAGATCGCACTGGACATCTGGCAGCAGTACCAGGACACCGGCAGCCTCAGCTTCCTGCAGCAGTACTACCCAGTGATGGAGCAGGCCGCCACGTTCCTGCTGGCGGACCAGAGCGTCGGCTCCGACGGCTTCCTGCACGCGGTGGCGAACGCGCACGAGAGCCAGTGGGCGGTGACCGACCCGACCGATGACATCGCCGCGGACCAGGCGCTGTTCCCGGCGGTGATCAGCGCGGCGACGCTGCTGAACACCGACTCCGCGCTGGTGTCGCAGCTCAAAACCGCCGAGAACCAGATCGAGCCGTACGCCCGGGTCAGCCAGTCCAACCTGAGCAACCTGCTCAACTCGCAGCCGACGTCCGTGTCCGCGGCCGCCAGCGCCGACGCCGGGGGCAGCGACGTGATCGGGGACTCCTACCAGCCTGGCGCCACCATCCGCAACAGCGAGAACATCGGAATGGAGCCGGTGTGGCCGTACGGGGTGATCGGTGACAGCACCACGGTCAACGGGGATAACCTGACCGCCCTGGCTGACCGGACCTACAACAGCAGGCCGGATGTGGATGCCAACGACTGGAGCTTCGACGCGGTCGACGCGGCTCGCCTCGACATGGGCTCCCAGGTGTCGTCGGACCTGGTCGCCAACACAGAAAAGTACCAGACCTACATTTCCGGCCTGGCGGCGTACGACAGTACCCCCGACGAGCCGTACGACGAGCAGCAGGCGAACGTCGCGACCGCCATGGATGAGGCGCTGGCCACCGACTACGACGGGACGCTGCGTTTCGCCCCGGCGTGGCCGGCGGGCTGGAACGGCTCGGGCACGGTGTCCATCCAGGGCGGGTCCAAGGTGGACGTGCAGGTGGAGGGCGGCACCATCGCCACGGCCGCGATCCAGGCCGGCACCACCGCGACGATGACCGTGCGCAATCCCTGGCCCGGCCAGCAGGCCGAGGTGGTCAACGGTTCCAGCGGCGCCGTCGTGGTGGGCGCCACCACCGCGTCCACGTTCAGCGTCCCGGTCACGGCCGGCTCGACCTACCTGGTCGAACAAGTGTCGTCACCGACCACGTCGCTGCCGTTCGCGCAGGTCACCGGCACCGAGGCGACCACGGCCAAGCACCTGGGCAGCGTGCAGATCGGCCTCAACGGCAACGGCACCGGGGGCGGCGCGTACCCGAACCTGGCCGCGTCGTTCAACGATGTGGGGATCACCGCGGACAGCAACACCGCGCCGGGTAACTTCGACGGCGGAGACGCGAGCTTCTCGGAGACCGCGCTGACCAACGCCGGGGCGGGTCCGGGGGCGTCGGTCGGTTCGTCGGGCGTGAGCTTCACCTTCCCGAACGTGGCGGCGGGGACCAACGACAACACCGTGGCCGAGGGCCAGACGATCGACCTGTCGGGCAGCGGCACGCTCGGTTTCCTGGTCTCGGCCAGCTACGGGCCCGCCACCGGCACCGGGACCATCACCTACACCGACGGCAGCACGCAAAGCTACACGCTGACCGCCCCCGACTGGTGGTCGACGACGGCGCCATCCGGCGGCGGCGTCGCCGTCACCTCCGCCTACCAGAACCGGCAAGGCAACTCCACCTACGCCCATACCGGGGACATCTTCTCGGTCCCCGTCACCCTCACCGCCGGCAAGACCCTCGCGTCGGTCACCCTGCCGGCCGGCGGGCCGCTAGCCGCCGGAACCCCCGCGATCCATGTCTTCGCGCTGGCCGCCACCGGCGGAAGCGCCGAGGCCCCGTACGGTGGGACGGCGGCGGCGGTGCCCGGGACGGTGCAGGCGGCTAACTATGACACCGGCGGGCAAGGCGTGGCCGACAACGTCAGCTCGGTCAACGGCACCGCCAACAGCTACCGCTCCGATGGCGTGGACCTGGAGTCCTGCACCGACACCGGCTGCGGGTACGACATCGGCTGGACCGGCACCGGGCAGTGGTTCAGGTACACCGTCAACGCGTCCACGGCCCGCAGCTACACAGTCACCTTGCGGCTGGCCTCGCCCAGCGGCGTGACCGACGGCCTGCACATCGCCAGTTCCTCCGGGGCCAACCGGTCCGGGAACATCAACGTCCCCGCCACCGGCGGCTGGCAGACCTGGACGACTGTCACCGCGACCGTCACGCTGCCGGCCGGGCAGCAGACCCTGGCCATCGACCAGGACAACGGCGGCTGGAACATCCACCAGCTCACCTTCGCCTGACCGCCCCGCCCGCGTCCAGCCGCCACACCCGTGGAAGGCCCTACCCGGCGCTCGCCGGAAGGGTAAAACTCCCCTGCAGGGGCAGGTTCGCCAGCGAGGAGGAATCCCCGACGTACACCTGGTAAGTCCCCGGCGCGACCGCCCACGCCGACGTCGCCGTGTCCCAGTAGGCCACGGAAGACCCGGTCAGCGTGAACCGCGCCGTCGCGCTTTGCCCCGGCCGCAACGTGACCGGCTGGAACCCGCGCAGCTGGCGCGGTGGCTCGCCAATCGAGGCCGGATCACCCACGTACAGCTGAGCCACCTCGGTGCCGGCCCGGCTTCCGGTATTCGTGACCCGAGCGGTGATCTCGACCTGGCCGTCGTGTCCGCCGAGCACCCGCAGGTTGCCGAACGCGAACTTGGTATACGACAGTCCGAACCCGAACGGGAACAGCGGCGTCTGCCCGGTGGCGTCGTCGTAGCGGTACCCCACGTTGAGCCCCTCGCTGTAAGTGGCGACGCCGTTAACGCCGGGCCATTGCTGCGGCGTATTGGCGGGCACGTCGGTTTCCGACGACGGGAAGGTGACCGGCAGCTTCCCGGACGGGTTGACCTGCCCGAACAGCACCGCCGAGATCGCGTTGCCGTCCTCCTCACCCGGGTACCACGCCTCGACCACGCCCTTCACCTGCGACAGCCACGGCATCAGGACCGGGTCGCCGGTGTTCAGCACCACCACCGTGTTCGGGTTGGCGGCGGCCACCGCGGAGATCAGCTGGTCCTGGAATCCCGGCAGTTCCAGGTTGGGCCGGTCGACTCCCTCGGACAGCTCGTCGCCGACGAACACCACCGCGACCTGCGCCTTGTGCGCGGCGGCGACCGCGCTGTCGATCTGCGGGTTGTCCGCGCCGGCCGGCAGTTCCCAGCCAAGCTCGTCCAGCGCCACGTTGGTCGCCGTGTAGTCAACCTCGACCGAGTACGCGGTTCCCGCGGTCAGGTCAACGGTCGTGCTCTTCGTCGCTGACGGGAACCCGCCGCCGTCGCTGAGCACCTGAGTGCCGTTGATGGACAGGGTCTCATGGTTGTTGCTGGTCAGGCTGACCGTATAGGAGCCGGTCGTCCGCGGCGTGAGCGTCCCGGTGTAGCGGACGGAGTACCCGTGGGCCGAGCCGTCGGCCGCCGCGGTGCTAATCCCGGCCGGGGGAAGCGCGTACTGGTCGACGTACGGCTCGACCCGCGACACCGCGGGCGGGCCCGACCACGTCGAGTTGTTGAAATACTGCGCGAGCAGCCCGGGCTGCCCGTTCGGCGCGGAGAGCGCGTCAGCCGGTATGGCCGGGTCCCCGCCCAGGCTGACCGGCGGCTCCCCGGCAGTCACCACGGAGACGTGGTGACTGTTCGCCACTTGCCCGATGGCCTGGAGCGGGCTCACCGTGTACAACGGCGCGACCTTGGCGCTGCCGCCGCCCCCGGCCGAGGCGACATCCGCCTCGGGGCCGATCAGCGCGACCGACTTCAGCGCCGAGGCGTCCAGCGGCAGCACGTTGCCGTCATTCTTCAGCAGCACCGTGCCGGCCTCGGCGAGCTGCCGCGCGGCCGCGCCGTCCTTCGCCGCCGGGATGGGCTGCACTTGCGGTGTGGGCTTGTCGAACAGCCCGAACGCGAACATCGTCCGCAAGATCCGCTCCACCATGCCATCGAGCGTGGCCTTGCTCACCTGCCCGTTCGTAACGGCCGTGGCCAGCGCCGTCCCGTAGTAGGACGGGCTCGGCAGCTCAAGGTCGGTACCGGCGTTCGCGGCGTCCACCGTGTTGTGGATGGCGCCGAAGTCGGACATGACGTAGCCCTTGAAGCCCAGCTGATTGTCCAGGGTGCCGAGTATTGCGGAGTTATCGCACGAGAACACCCCGTTGATCGCGGGATAGGAGCACATGACCGCCCCGGCGCCCGCGTCCACCGCGGCCTTGTAGGGCAGCAGGTAGATCTCCTGGAGCGTCCGCTCGCTGATGATCTCGTTGATCGTCTGGCGGTTCGTCTCCTGGTTGTTCGCGGTGAAGTGCTTGGGGGTCGCGATCACCCCGCGCGACTGGATGCCCTCGACGTTCCCCGCCACGATCTGTCCGGTTAGGTACGGGTCTTCGCCGTACGCCTCGAAGGTCCGGCCGTTCTCCGGCACCCGGGCGATATCGATGTCCGGCCCCTCCAGGTTGTCGCGCCCCTGGTCCAGCGTTTCGTTGCCCTCGACGACCCCGTACTGCCGGGCGGCCGCCGGGTCCCAGGTCGCCGCGAGCGAGATCGGCGCGGGCAGCGCCGTCGCCGGCCGCTGCACCGGCGCGTTAGTGCTGACCCCCGCGGGCCCGTTGGTCAGCAGGAGGGCCGGGATGCACAGCGCCGGAATGCCCGGGACTTCCCGGCTTTGGGTCGCCGTGGATATCGTGGCGGTCTCCTGCACCTCCTGCGCCAGCGTCATGTTCGCGATCAGGAGCTTGGCCCGCTGATCGGGCGAAAGGTGAGTATCCATCCAGGGTGCCGCCTGCCCGTTGCAGGTGGCGGCGTCCTGCGCGGTGCCGACGATCGCTCGAGCAGGCGCCGACGATGCCGCGGGGGCGGCGGACGACGGCGACGCCGGCAGCGCCAGCACCGACAGGACCACCCCGGCGCCCCCGGCCATCCAGATTTTGCGTGCGCGACGCCATCCCGGCCCAGGTACGTGAGTCATCGCGGCTCTCCCTTGAGACTGCCCGCTGGTTCATTAGGTGCCGACTTGAACAAAACACCACGGAACCGCGCTGTCAACTAACTGGGTTCGCTTAACCGCCCGCCCGGGCGCACCAGGGCGGAGCGGTCATGTCGCGGGTCACGTGGAGACCGCATACGTTCGGAATGAAATCTCTTATTCCGAACGGGTGCGTGGCCTTGTCGGCCCGGAAAATGACCGCCGGAGGGTGGTTGGCGATCCGGGGAACCGCCCTACCTCACGCCTTCCGCGCCGGGCTGGTCGGGAACTTGGCGCACGGGAGGACGACGGGGCCGGGTCCCTTGGCGGGCACGCACTGGCCTGAGTTATGCCCCTTCGCCGGAGGGACGGGTAGCGTGGTGAAGAGTCCGCGGGTGACGGTCCGCACGGGGAACAGGACCCGCAGGTCGGGCGGCGCCAGCTGCTGCCATAGCCAGGTCAGCGCGGCGGGCAGGGCGGCCGCCCAGCCGTTGGCGGTGTCGCCGACGTTGTTGATCTTGACGAAGGGGACCTGCTCGATGCGGTCAAGCGCGGCCGCGAACGTCATCGCGGGCTTGTAGTCGGGTCGGTCGTTGGTGCCGGCCGCGACCCAGAAGGCGGGGAGGGGGCTGCTGCTCGGGGTGAGCTTCTCCGCGAGGTACAGCGGGCTGTTAGCGGCTTCCAGCGACGGGCTGTTGTTCAGCGGAACGGCGGCCGGGCCGTCGGCGGCCCGGAAGTAGCCGTCGATGATCGCGGCGGCGCCGTAGGAGCTGGGGTGGCGCAGGGCGAGGTTGGCCGCGCAGTACCCGCCGGAGGAGTAGCCCGACAGACCCCACTCGTAGGGATCCTGGCTAACCCGGTAGTGGGCGTACACGTCGGCCCGCACGTCCTTGGTGAGGTAGGTCTCGTCGTTGACGGTGGGCCCGTTGACGCAGTCCTGGAAATTGTGGCCAGAACCGTTGATGGTCGGCATCACCAGCACCATGGGCCCGATCAGGTGCTTGGCGAGCAGCGAGTCCGCGATCTGGCCGATGTGCAGCCTGTTGTCCCACGAGAGCGGGCTGGCGCCGGGGGTGCCGTGGAACAGCTCGACGACCGGGAACCGTACCTTCGCGTACTTGGCCTGGCTGTACTGCGGCGGCAGGTACACGAGGGCGCGCCGGTCATAGCCGCTGAGCTTGCCGGGCAGGTCGGTCCAGCCGAGGCGGGCTGACCCGAGCGCGGTAGTGCTAGTCGCTGGCGTGATGGCGCCGAGGTTGCCGGTGCCGCCGCCGAAGTCGGCCCACAGCTGCCCCCAGGTGGTGTAGTAGCCGTAGTAGAAGTTGACCACGGCGATCCCGCCGGTCATCGCCACCACGATCGACAGGGCGCCGCAGACGGCCTTGACCGGCAGCAGGCGCAGCCGGATCGCTCCCACCAGCAGGGCGACGCTCGCGGCGATCAGCAGCGCGATCAGCAGCTGGGAGTCAGGTCCTAGCATGTTGGCGGCCCTTTTTCGGTCGATGAAGCAGCGGTCGACCCCGAGTACAGGCGCGCGGACAACAGCACCACGAGCGACAGAAAGCCGCCATTGCGACTATATCTCCAGGCCACGGCTCAAGGTGGGACGTGAAGTGCAGGTCAGGATATTCGAAGCATATGAGAATTGTGCGGATAGGTACAAAACCTTCCCGGCCACCTCCTCCGGAACTAGCGGGCTGCCAGCGCTGCACCCGGATTCAGGCGCAGCGAGATGGCTGTACCCCGTATCCGCCCAGCAGACTCCCGGCCCGGCCCGCGCGGGCCGGGCCGGGAGTCGTTCACGCGGGGTTCGCGCTAGTGGATCGTCACCGTTGACGGCGCCGACGCGATCCCGTTGGCGACCACCACCAGCGTGCTCGGGCCCGCCGGCGTGCCGGCCGGGACGGTGAACTCGGTCGCGGACCTGGTGCCGGGCGCGATCGACACCGAGGTCCAGTTGCTGGTCCGGGCGTAGGTCACCGCGCCGGTCGCGTTGTTGGTGATCCGGACCAGCGGGAAGTTGGTGCTGTTCTGGACGTCGTCACCATAGGTGGCGCCCTGGTCCAGCCCGGCGAGCTGGGTACCGGACAGGGCGTAGGTGCCGCCCGGGGCCAGCTTCGTGGCGCTCAGGTGCGTGATCGTGGGGGCCCAGGCCGGGTTCGGCGTGCCGCCGGCCGTGTAGACCAGCATCTGGTTGCTCCCGTCGTTGAACAGAATCTGGCCGTTCGGCAGCACCAGCATCCGGGTGGCGTAGGAAGTGTCGTTCGGGGCGTTGGGCACGTCCGCGATCTGGGTGATCGCGTTCGAGCTCTCGTTGTAGAGGTAGAAGTGCGTCGGGGTGTTGTACACGCACGCGCTGGCGTCGAACAGCACGTCGCCGTCCGGCAGCGTGGCCCCGGGGCCGTCAGTGCTGTCGAACTCCTCGCCGCCGATGGCCGGGATCTGCGGCCCGGCGGTCCAGGTGCCCGACTGGTACAGCGCGGTCTGCGTCGGCACGTCCGTGGTGCACGCCGCGGGCGGCGCCTGCGTGCTCGAGCCGGCCCCGGGCACGAAGACGTTGCCGTCGGGCATCTCGACCTGCGGCCCGATCTCGACGACCGGCCACGGGTCGAGCGGGTTGCCGGTCGCGGCCGTGTTCCCGTCGAAGGTCCACGACTGGGTGCGCGGGCTGAACAGCTGGGTCTGACCCGGCACCCAGGTGTCGATCGTCAGCAGCTGGCCACTGTGCAGCAGCGTCCAGCCCTCCTCGTCGTTAGGATCGTTCTTGCCCAGTCCCGGGATCACCCGCCAGGTCAGGGTCCGGGGGTTGAGCAGCGCGTCATCGACGGTGTTGTCCGGATTCGTCAGACAGGTGTTGCACGGATGCTGGAGCATGAACGTGCCGTCCGGCAGCACCTCGCTCGCCGAGTCGCCTATGTTCGTCCAGCCCGGCGGCGGTGCGACCTGCTTCCAGGAGTTGGTCAGCGGGTTGTAGATCGCGCCCTCACTGGACCACACCGCGTTTTCGCCGATGTACTCGCCGCCCTCGACGATCATCCGCCCGTCCGGCAGGATCGCCGAGCCGAAGTACAGCGGGGTGTACCCGGCGGGCATCGACGCGATCTGGCTCCACGTCCCGTCCGCGTAGTTGCCCTGCGAATCCGGCGTGAGCTTCCACCAGTCGGTCGTGCCGCCCGTGGTGTTGTTGTCCGGCTCATTGTGTACCAGCACCGTGCCGTCGCTCTCCAGCAGCATCGTGCCGGGCGTCCCGAACGGCGGCGGGTTCGTCAGCGGGGTCCAAGGCGACGCCGCGACGATATTCGCCCGCACCCCGGACGACTTCGGTCGCCCGATCGGCGGGCGCGGGATAATTGACGACGTTGACTGGGTGGGCGCGGCCGCCTGGGCCGGCGCGGCCGCGCCGATCCGCTGCGCCGAGGCGCTCGGTGTGCTGGCAAA
>Ga0102924_1006152_pt1 | contig 11365 bp, 9 predicted proteins | sample PaiPotPPM11metaG_FD_80116 | JGI IMG/M metagenome (GOLD analysis project Ga0102924, IMG submission 80116) | Iron sulfur acid spring bacterial and archeal communities from Banff, Canada, to study Microbial Dark Matter (Phase II) - Paint Pots PPM... ...
GCCCGCTTCCATCTGCTTCAACGCCGCAATCATCTGCGCCTCACTGTGTTTGCTCCTCGACATCCCTTCCTCCTTCATGCTGAAATTCTACTCAGGTCTGTACGGATTCAGGGGAGCAGGTCAGCAGCGGTCCCGAAGCCATGCCGACGAACGATGAAAAGCCGGGACTCCGGACGTGCCTGGCGCCGCGCCGGCGCTTCAAAAACGCACCCTATGGCCGCACGGCCTAGCATGTAAACCACTTGTTTACATTAACTTAGCGCACACAAGGCAACTCGTTAGCTGAGCGTTTTTTCCGTTTCGGAATGCCATAGCGGGTGCTATAATTGGTTCATCCGTGTTGAATTGGCTGCAATCATGAACAAACCTCGTCTGTCCAAGTACTCCCTGATTCATCAGGGAAATCGGGCCATTGTGTGCGAAGGTCGCATTCGTCTTGCTCTGGTGGACACCGCCAAGCTGGATGTCTTCGTGAAGGAAAACGGCCGAAGGCTGGCAGCGGACGAGGACATTCAGTGGGCTTTGAAGCACGCGCTGATTTCCAAGTACCGTGTTTTCAACAAACCGATGTCCTCGCGCGAACTGGAAACGGCCGCCGCCATCGACAGCTAAAACGTCATACCCGAGTTCGTTCCACCCGACCGTGTGCAACAAGGCGCCCGATTTCATCGGGCGCCTTGTTCATTTTATGCGAACGTGATCACCCCTTTGATGTAATCAGGCAGGAACCGGTCCTTTTCAAAAGCGGCCAACCCCGCGGGCAGGCCGTTGTAGGCGTGGGTGATGAGCGGCGACACTACGATTTTCTCTTCTTCCAAGAGTTGCAATGCCCGTTGATAGACGCGCGGCCGGCGGCGCGCGTCAAAGCCGCCGCTCGCTCCTGTGGCCGCCACGACCCGGGCCTCCCGGTACTGCAGCGCGTTCATCAGGCCCAAGCTGGCGTTGTGATGCCCGTGCCCGTACATCACCAAGGTCCCCTGTTTCCGAAGCATGCCGGGGATGTCTTGGTACAAGGGCCCATGACCGGCGGCATCGACCAGGAACTCCACGCCACGGCCGCCGGTGCGATCGAGGATTTGTGTCACCAAATCACTGCCGCCGGGATCCACTGCCTCACCCCCAAAAGAGGCGACCAGCGCCCGTTTGGCGGGGTTCGGCTCGATCACCAAAATGTTGCCCTGAAAACCACAAACGCCCCGCAAGCACTGCAGGAACAACAACCCTGCCGGTCCGGCACCACAAATGAGGGCGGTACGGATGGGATTCTCCGGCTTGGGATGGGCGGCGGTGGGGAGTTTGTAGCGCGTAAAAGTCTGCTGCGCCAGCTCCAAGGCGTGCAGGATGCAAGCCAGCGGTTCGGTCAAGGCGGCGCGGGGGAAGGGGAGGTGGGCGGCGACGCGAACCGCGTTCACGGCGGGGACGCGCAGCAACTCGGCCATGCCGCCGGGAATGCCGGAGATGCCCTGTTCGAGATAGAACTCGCACTGATGCAGATCGCCGGTGGCGCAGTACTCACAGGGCGGGCGGCCCTGGCTGAAACAGTTCCACCCCTGGTCGACGACCACACGGTCGCCGACCCGAAGATCGTCCACCTCGTTGCCCAGGCGCTCGACGACGGCGGTAATTTCGTGCCCCAGCACCTGCGGACACTGTTCCAGCGGCACGGGACGTCCCTGGGCGTCGAAGTTGTAGTTCGCCTCGCCCTCGAAGATATGGAAGTCGGTGCCGCAGATGCCGACCGCGGTGGGACGTGCCAGCACGTCGCGGGGGCCCATCTCGGGGGTGGGCAGATCGACGATGGAGAACTGGCGGGGAGCGTGCAGGATGGCGGCGCGCATGGGCGCCTGTGATCTTAGACCGAGGGCGATCACAATGCCAGCCGCGCGTGAGGCACGGCAGCAAAACTGGTCGGGGCGGCCGGATTTGAACCGGCGACCCCCTGCGCCCAAGGCAGGTGCGCTACCAGGCTGCGCTACGCCCCGACTCCGTATCCAGTTTAGCCCATGGCCGCCCCCGCCGCCGGGCGCCTCATCTCCCGCCGGCCTCCGGTGTTATCCCCAGCGTGAGTTGGACCTCTGACCCGCATAGGTCCTGTCGACACGGCTTGCGCCGGCAGCCGCGTCCCCCAAAATCCCCGACCCACCCAAGTACCCCCAAACGTGGGCAATGCGGGGCTTGGCAGGGTCCGTTATGTTCGAGCAAGTTCCGCAACCCATGGGGGACGAAGACGGATCTGACACTGACTGCCGGTCGCGCGGTTGACAATCCGGCGTACCATAGATATAAGTCTATGAACTTATTGCGCGGCGCCGAGGGGCGTTTGCGCCATCCAAGGAGAGCAATGTCCACTATTGGTAAGGCGATTCAAGACTTGGAGGAGCAGCGAAAGCGAATTGAAGCTGCTCTTGATGTGCTGCGCAATTTGGAACAAGGACGGGGCCCCGGCCGTCCGGCCAAGCGCGGCGGTGGCCGTAACATTTCCGATGCCGGTCGGCGCCGCATCGCGGAGGCGCAGAAACGGCGCTGGGCGAAAGTGCGGGCCGCACGTGCCGCGCAGGCCAAGAAAGCGTAACTGCGTTTATTCGCCTTTGACCTGTCTTCCGCCCCTGCGTGACCCAATCGCGCAGGGGCGGTTCTGCTGCCTGCATCGCTTGGACCCGCCTCTGCCTTATGCCACCCTGTCGCGCCGCCCTGTTCGACATGGACGGGGTGCTGGTCGCCAGCAATCCCTATCACCTGCAAGCCTGGCGCGCCTTGACCCGCCGCGAGGGTTTGCAACTCAGCGACCGGGAGTTGGAGTATGGCTTGGGCGGACGCATCAGCGCCGACATACTGCTTCACTTTCTCGGCCCGCTTTCGACTGCACGCCTGGCCGCGCTCACGGCGGACAAAGAACAGCTTTTTCGGGACGCCATCCGGGGCCGCGCCCAACCCCTCCCCGGCCTGCACGCTTTTCTCGAACAACTGCGCGCCCACAACCTACGACGGGCGGTGGCCACCTCCGCACCACGACCCAACCTCGAGCAACTCCTCGGCGAGCTCAGGCTCGACGGCGCCTTTGACCACCATGTGAGCGCCGAGGATGTGACGCGCGGCAAACCCGACCCCGAAGTCTACTTGCGCGCCGCGCAGGCGCTGCAGTGCGCTCCAGCCGCGTGCGTGGTATTCGAAGATGCGGTGGCCGGCATCCAGGCCGGGCGCGCCGCCGGGATGCGCTGTGTGGGCGTGACCAGCACACAGCCGGACCAAGTCCTTGCCGCCGCCGGCGCGGCGCTCACGATCCCCGACTTCACCGCGCCCGGACTGCTTGGCTGGCTGCTGCAGGAAGGCGGGTGACGCGCCATGCGGCTGTTTGTCGGTCTTGATCCCACGCCCGAGCTGCGGGCGGTGCTGGCAGGCGCAGCCGCCGTCTATCGCGCGCAACTCGGTCCCGCGCAATGGACTCTGCCCGCAGATCTGCACGTGACGTTGCAGTTTTTGGGCGAGGTGCCGGAAGGGCAAGACGAGGTGTTACGACGGGCGCTGGCGGGCATTCAGAGGCCACCGGTGAGGCTGCAGCTCGCCGGGTTGGGCGTGTTCCCCGATGCTCAGCGACCCCGGCTGCTCTGGGCAGGGGTGACGCCTTCCGCCGCCCTGGACGGCCTGGCTGCCCGTGTGGCCGGGGCGCTGCACAGAATCGGTTACCGCCGCGAAACGCGCCCGTTCCTGCCGCACCTCACTTTGGCGCGGTCTCGGTCACCCAAGAGCTTGATCGGGCGGCTGCCCCCTCTCGCGACCGATCTGCCGGCATGGGGAAGTTTCAATGCCGACGCGCTGATCCTGTTTGAAACCTGCCCGGCCGGCGCGCCCGATCTTCCCCGTTACCTGCGGCGCGCACGCTTTCCCTTGGACACGGCTGCGGCCCCACGGACGCAGGTTTTTGAGCGACCATAACAGGGTCGCCGGTTGTTCCACGGCAAAGGAGTCCGACATGCGACTGACCCCGCTGGCCCTGGTGGTGGTGAGCGCGCTGGCCGCCGGCGCCCAAACGGTGCCCGCCGCGCCCCTCATCCCCTACACCCAATTCACCTTGCCCAATGGCCTGCGCGTCATTCTCTCCGAGGACCATGCGGTCCCGGTGGTCACCGAAAGCCTGCTCTTCGACGTTGGCGGCCGCCAGGAGCATGCTGGCCGTTCCGGGTTCGCCCACCTGTTCGAGCACCTGATGTTCGAGGGCTCGGAACACGCTCCCAAGGGTGTTTTTGACCACTTGGTCGAGGGCTACGGAGGGACCGACAATGCCAGCACGCACGAGGACTACACCTTTTACTTCGAGACCGCCCCCAGCAACGCCCTGCCGCTCCTGACCTGGCTCGACGCCGACCGCGTCGCCCACCTCGACGTCACGCCCACCAACCTGAAAAACCAGATCGCCGTGGTCGAAGAGGAGAAGCGCCTGCGCGTGGACAACGAACCGTATGGTCCGCTGGAGTACGTGGCGATCGGCGAACAGTCCTTCTCGAATTGGCAGAACGCACACCCGGTGATCGGAACCTTCGCAGACCTGGACGCCGCGACGCTGCCGGACGTGCAAGCGTTCTTCAACGCCTATTACGCACCGCGCAATGCCATTCTTGCCGTGGTCGGCGATCTGGACCCGGCCCGGACCCGAGTTTTGCTCACCCGTTACTTCGGCCAGATTCCGAATCGCGGCGCCATTGTCCCGGTCGATACCCGGGAACCGCCGCACACCATCGAGAAGCACGTCACGCTGCATGACGCGCACGCCCATCTTCCCGCCCTGGCCCTGACCTGGCCGGGGCCGCCACGCGACAACCCGGATTTTTATGCCCTGACCATGTTGGGCGAGTTGTTATTTGACGGCGAGAGTTCGCGCCTTTATCAGGCGCTGGTCAAAACCAACAAGGTGGCGCTCAACGTTGATGGCGGACTCGGCTTTCCCGACGCGGATTACACCGACTACCGCGCGCCCGGCCTGTTCTCCGGCCTGGTGATGTACAAGAATGGCGTTCCCGCGGTGGAGGGAACCACCTCGACGGAAGACCTGGTCGAGCAACTCATCTTCCGGGAGATCCACGTCATCGTCGCCAACGGGGTTCCGGACGATGAGTTGGACCGCGTCCGCACCCGGATGCGCGCCAACTGGATCCGCAACGAGCAGACCACCTTGGACCGGGCGCAACTCCTGGCCCTTTCCGCGCTTTTAAATGGCGACCCGGGCGCCGCCAACACCGAACTGAACAAGTTTCTGCAGGTCACTTCCGCCGACATCGCCCGCGCGGCGGCACGTTACCTGACCCATGCCCAGGCCACCGTGATCGTCGACCTGCCCGGAACCGCCATGCCCACCGGCACCCAGGAGCCGCAATGAAGCACCTGCGTCGTTCCATCCTTCATCTCCTTCTCCCGCTGGGACTGCTGACCGGAACAACCGCGGCGCAACAGCCGGTCGCGGCGGACCTGAGTCGGCAACCCGAGGTGGGTCCGGTCCGGCCCTATGTACCCCCGGTCAGCGTGCAGGATCAGTTGCCCAACGGCTTGCGACTGTTGGTGGTGACGGACCATCGCTTTCCGCTGGTCTCACTGCGGCTGGCGCTCCACGCCGGCAATGCAATGGTGGCTCCGGACGATGCCGGTCTCGCGGGCGCCGTGGCCTCCCTGTTGACCGCCGGAACCGCAGCCCGCACCGCGCTGCAGATCGCCCAGGAAGCGGACCGCTATGGAGGCGCGATCACGGCCAACGCCGGACCGGATTACCTGACGGTCAGCACCTCGGGCCTCTCCAACCGCCTGTCCCCCATGTTCCAGTTGCTGGCCCAGGTGGTTCTGCGCCCCACCTTCCCCGAGGAGGAGGTGCAGCTGCACCGCCAGAATGGGCTGCAGGAGTTACTGGCGGAGCGGGCACAACCCGGCTTTCTGGCCGGGGTGCAGTTCAACAAGCTGCTTTACGGGAACAACCCCTACGCGGTGACCGCGCCCACCGAAGCCTCCATCGCGCGTGAGTCGCGGGCCGCGTTGCAACAGTTCCACGACCGTACCTTCCTGCCCAACAACGACGCCGTGCTGGTGGTGGTGGGCGACGTGCGCGTCAGCGAGGTCAAAGACCTGGCCCAGCGCTACTTCGGCGACCCTTGGAAGTTCGGCCAGCCCCCGCAAGCTCCCTTTCCCGCTCCCCCGATGCCGACCACGCGCCGCGTCTTTATTGTGGATCGGCCCGGATCGGCGCAGTCCACCATCCTGCTCGGCACCCCGGGCCTGACCCGGGACGCGCCCGACTATTTCGCGCTCCTGGTGGCCAACGAAGTCTTGGGCGGGAGCTTCAACTCCCGCCTGGTGGCCGACCTGCGCGAGCAACGCGGCTATGCCTACGGCATCGGCAGCGCGGATCGCCCGCAGCTGAAGCTCGGCGCGTGGTTGGTCTCCACCGAGGTGCGTACCGCGGTCACCAGCGAGGCGCTCAAGGAGATCCTCAGCCAGCTCGACCGGTGGCGCGACGGGCCGATCACCGCCACGGAATTGGAGCAGGCGAAGAACTACCTCGCCGGCAGCTTCGTACGCCAACTCGAAACCCAGGCGCAGGTGGCCGACCAGTTCCTCACCACGGCGCTCTATCACCTACCGCCCGATTACCTGCAGACGTACGTGCAGCGGATCCAAGCGGTGACGGCGGCTGAGGCGCGGGAAGCAGCCGCCCGCCACATCGACCCAGCGCACGCTGTTGTGGTGATCGTCGGCGATGCGCGCCAGATTGAAATGGGTCTGGTCAACCTGCAACCCGGTTCCATCCTCACCCTTTTCAACGACAAGGGCGAACAAGTGGGCATGTTCCCGCCCAGCGGGGTGGGGAAACGCTAACCGCGGTCGGCTCAATGTCGCGCGCCGCCTCCCTGCCTCAGGCGTGCTGCGGCCGCTCGGTGCCCAGGTTCGGGCGGCCGGGCTCGGGACGCAGCACTTCCTGGGTGCCGCCGTCGGGGCGATCCGGGTTGGGCACGAAGGCGGCCAGCGGGGTGCCGGCGATGATCATGCGGATCTCGTTGGCATCGATGACTTCGCGCTCCAGCAACGCCGCGGCCAGCCGGTGCATGATCTCCGGGTGCGCTTCGAGGATGTCGTAGGCGCGCTTGTAGCCGTCCATGACCAACCGCTGCACCTCGTTGTCGATGCGGATGGCCGTGTCCTCGGAGTAGTCACGGTGCTGCGTGATCTCGCGGCCCAGGAAGATCTGTTCTTCCTTCTTGCCATAGGCCAGCGGACCCAGCGTACTCATGCCCCACTCGCAGACCATGTTGCGGGCCAGCTCGGTGGCCTGCACGATGTCATTGCCGGCCCCGGTGGTCATGTGCTTCATGTACATCTCTTCGGCGATACGCCCGCCCATCAGCACGGCAAGACGACTCTCGAGGTAGTCGCGCGAGTAGGTATGCTTGTCATCGGTGGGCAACTGCATGGTCACCCCGAGCGCCCGGCCTCGCGGAATGATGGTGACCTTGTGGAGCGGATCGGCGTGCGGCACCATGGCCGCCACCAGGGCATGCCCGGCCTCGTGGTAGGCGGTGTTCTTCTTCTCCTCATCGGAGATGATCAGCGAGCGGCGCTCCACGCCCATCAGGACCTTGTCCTTGGCGTTCTCGAAGTCGCTCATCAGCACCATCTTGCGGTTGTAGCGGGCCGCGTTCAACGCCGCCTCGTTGACCAGGTTGGCCAGGTCGGCGCCGCTGAACCCCGGGGTGCCGCGAGCCAAGACCGCCAGATCCACCTCCTCGGAAAGCGGGACTTTCTTGGCGTGGACGCGCAGAATCTCCTCGCGCCCCTTGACGTCGGGGCGGGGCACCACCACGCTGCGGTCAAAACGGCCGGGGCGCAACAGTGCCGGGTCAAGCACGTCGGGGCGGTTGGTGGCGGCGATCAGGATAACGCCCTCGTTGCTCTCGAAGCCGTCCATCTCCACCAGCAACTGGTTGAGCGTCTGCTCCCGCTCGTCATGGCCGCCGCCCAAGCCGGCGCCGCGGTGCCGGCCCACCGCATCGATCTCGTCGATGAAGATGATGCAAGGGGCATTCTTCTTCCCCTGCTCGAACAGGTCACGCACCCGGCTGGCGCCCACGCCAACGAACATCTCGACGAAATCGGAGCCTGAAATCGAAAAAAACGGCACATTGGCCTCGCCGGCGATGGCCCGGGCCAGCAGCGTCTTCCCGGTTCCCGGCGGCCCGATCAGCAGGACGCCCTTGGGAATGCGGCCGCCCAGCTTCTGGAATTTCTGCGGCTCGCGCAGGAAGTCGATGATTTCGCGCAGCTCTTCCTTGGCCTCGTTCACCCCGGCCACGTCCTTGAAGGTGATCTTCTTCTGTTGCGTGGAGAGCAGGCGCGCCCGGCTCTTGCCGAACGACAGCGCCTTGTTCCCCCCGCTCTGCATCTGCCGCATCATAAACATCCACAGCGCCACCAGCAGGACGAATGGAAAGACGTTGATCAGCACCGTCAACCAGGCGTTGTTGGAAGGCTCCTTGATGTTCACCGCCACACCCTTGTCCTGCAGGATCTTGTACAGGTCGGGGTAGTTGGCTGGAATCACGGTATGGAAGTGCGGAGCATCCTTGGCGCGGAACTCCCCATGAACGTCGTTCGCCGTAATGTTGACCGAGTTGAGGGTGCCGGCCTGGGCGTCGTTGAGGAGTTCGCTGAAGCTGATCTCTTTTTCACGCGGCTCGCTACCGCTTGACTTCACCATCTGCCACAGCACGGCTGCCGCGGCAATCATGACCACCCACCAGACGATTGATTTGACGGTTGAGTTCAATGGGGACTCCCAAGCGGGATATGAGCAGCCTGCGGCTCTGAAGGATTAGACGCCCACCCGACCGATTAGTTCCAGAAACACCCGGGTGGGCTTGCGGGAGCCGGTCCGGGCCTCGAAGGAGCTGCGGCCTGCCCTGCTGTCCGTACTGCCGGACGGGAAAGCAACGACCCACATCAAGCAAGGTTTCAGTATAACCGAAGCCCCCCGCCGTCCTTTCGCGGGCTCCCCGCCGCCGGCGCAAGCCCCGCCATCCCGTCTAAAACTTGGACTGGGGCGCCTTTCGCACCGCTCGGCGCTCGGGTTCCGACGACCGCGACGCCAGCGACAACGTCGTGCTGTTGACTTCAGCCGTCACTGCCGCAAAGGCAAGCTTGCGGGTGCGATGGGAGCTTTCTTCCACCCAAGTCGAGAGCTGATGGACGGGTTCAAAGCCCACCCCTAACAAGTTCCCCTGCAGGCCTTGGATGGCGGCGCGCAAGACGCGCCGACGCAATGCTCGCGGCAGCGCCCGCAGCTCCGCCACGCTCGCCTGCATGCAGTTGCCGACCGGACGCCAGAGAGAACCGCCGGCTTGGGCCACGACGTCCAGCCACCAGGCCTCCTCTTCGGCCGCCAAGGCAGCGGTCGAGGCAAGAGCCTCGACAATCCGGGGATTCAGGTCCGCCGCGAGTTGCGGCAGCAGACGGTGGCGCACCCAGTTGCGCCGGCGCGAGAGCCAGGCATTACTGGGGTCCTCGCACCAGTTTTGTTGGTGTACCGTGAGCCATTCGCGCATCGCGCTACGCGCGAGGCCGAGCGCCGGCCGGATGACGCGCGGGCCGGAACCGGGCAGTTGGGGACAGCCCGGCACACGCACGAGCACTGGTAAAATTCCCGCCAGTCCGGCCGTGCCCGTGCCCCGCATCAGGCGCAGCAGGACGGTCTCCGCCTGGTCCTCGCGCGTATGCGCGGTGGCCACCCTGTCGGCCACCCCGGCTTCCAGCAGGCGGTAGAAGTAGGCGTAGCGCTGTTGGCGCGCCCAAGCTTCCAGGTTGCGTCCCGGTCCTGCGGCGGGCCGGCCGAGGTGAAACGCGTACCCGTAAGACTCCGCCAGCCGACGCGTAAAGGTCGCCTCGGCCGCCGATTCGGCACGCAGTTGGTGGTCAAAGTGGGCGACCTCGATGACCCAGCCCTGTTGCGGTGCCAGCTCGCGCAGTAACCCGAGCAGCGCCACCGAATCCGCGCCACCAGAGACCGCCACCAGCAGCCGCATCCCGGCGTAAAACATGGCGTGCGGGTGCGTCGCCCGGAGCAGATCTTTGGCCAGCGGGGAGGCGAGTGGGAACGACATGCGAGGTACTCCGCTAACCCGTAACCGGGTTGCCCGCTACTTCGGAGCGCGGAAGCGTGAGTCTCCGCGGGTCCTGCAGGGTCACCGAATTTCTCTCTGTGGGACGCGCTCCGGCATCTCCGAACTGGAGTGGCCCACGTCGTGCACGTGGGAAGGTATTCCCGGAATTCCCAGAGGAGTCCATGAGTGTAAACCGACGACTTCCATTGCTGAGCTTACTCGTTCTGCTTTGTTCCTGGACGGCCATGGCCGTCGCACAAAGCCAAACCTCGGGTGACATTATCGGCACCGTCAAGGACGCCAGCGGCGCGGCCGTGCCGGGCGCCACCGTCACGCTGCGCAACGACGCCACGGGCGCCGTCGCCAGTAGTACCAGTGATCCGCAAGGCGGTTACCGCTTTTCCCTGTTGCTGCCGGGCAGCTACACCGTCTCGGTGGCCGCAACCGGCTTTCAAACCACCAGCCGCAACGTACCGGTCAGCGTGGGCCAGGCCGCCACGCTCGACTTCCACCTTGCGGTCGGCACCGCCACCCAGACCGTCACCGTCTCCGCGGAAGCCGCCGTGGTGCAAGCCGATAATGGCAACATCTCGACCACTTTTTCCGCGCAACAACTTGCCCAAGTACCCACCGGCGGCGGCGACATCACCTATATCACCCAGACCGCGCCGGGCGCCGTGATGAACACCCAGGGTGGGTATGGCAACGTCGAGATGTTTGGGCTTCCCGCCACCTCGAACCTCTTCAAGATCAACGGCCAGGACAATAACGACCCCTTCCTGAATCTCAACAACTCCGGCGCCACCAACCTCACGCTGGGGCAGAACGAACTGCAGCAGGTGACGGTAGTGAACAACGGCTATTCCGGACAGTATGGCCGGGCGGCCGGCGCCGACATCGATTACGTCACCAAGCAGGGGTCCAACCAGTTCCACGGCAACGCCGTGTACTACTGGAACGGCCGGACCATGAACGCCAACAACTTCTTCAACAACGCCAGCGGCACCAAGCGGCCCTTTGACAACGCCAACCAGTGGGCTTGGTCGGCTGGCGGCCCGATCCTGCATAACAAAACCTTTTTCTTTGTCGATCAGGAGGGCCTGCGCGTGGTGTTGCCCACCAATCTTTCGGTTAACGTCCCGAGCCCGCAATTCCAAGCGGCCACGCTGGCCAACCTGGCCACCGTTTCACCCGCATCGGTGCCGTTCTACCAGACGATGTTCAACCTCTACAAC
>Ga0102924_1006153_pt1 | contig 11364 bp, 7 predicted proteins | sample PaiPotPPM11metaG_FD_80116 | JGI IMG/M metagenome (GOLD analysis project Ga0102924, IMG submission 80116) | Iron sulfur acid spring bacterial and archeal communities from Banff, Canada, to study Microbial Dark Matter (Phase II) - Paint Pots PPM... ...
AACTTGACCAACGACTCCTGTGCCAGTACTTCCCGCCACATACGGTCCCACTGGCAGGCTTCCTCCGATGCCCGTTCCCACGCCACCCGAGCCGAGCCCCTCCGGCCCTGGCAAGCCTGACCCACCTGCACCCGTTGTGCCTCCGCCAATTCCTCCACTGCCAATCCCTGCCGCAGCGTCTCTTCCGCCGGATGCAGAATCTCGTGTTCCTGTGCCACTCCCCATGGGTCCGCTGCCTCTGGAACCTTGCGCTGCGGCAATTAACTCGAGCAGTTTCTGGGGATCATTCAGCCACTTTTTGAACTCGTCCTGGTCGTCGCCCAGGGACGCTGCCGCCAGTTGCGCGGCCATGCTGGCATCCTTCAGGCGCGAGTCCGTGGCGACGAAACAAACCTCATTCAAACGTATGCCCTGGGCGCCTGTGAGCGCGGCCTTCAACTGTTTGGCGAGTTCGATGGGTTTTGCTTTGCCGGTCGGAAATGCCCGGGCAAAGCTGACAATCTCTTCCTGCGTGACGGAAGGGAAAAACTGAATGCTGGCCAGTCCAGCGGCGGAAAGCAACTGGGCAAATTGCTTTTCGGCGGGAGCGCCCTCCAGTGGAACGCCATCCAGCAGCAATTGGGAGCCGGTCGCGCCGAGCATCAGGCCGGAATCCGTGCCCGGGGGAATCGCCGTCCGCAGTTCGCGCCACGCGATATCCAGCTGTTCGATGGTACGGCTGTGCTCGAACCCGTACAAACGGGCAAATTTCAAAAGTATGTTGAGGCTTCTTACGAAGGCCCGTCCTGAAGTCGACTTGGAATCCGCTATCATTCGCCGCCGCGGCAGTCCCGGAATAGGACTACCTATCTAGTACCGTACAGTTATCGTTCGTTGGCGGCAATGGTACAGAGGTTCCATGTGCCTCTGATGTCAAGCCGCCAAGAGGACGGGTGCGTGACCTGCTCAGATGGACGGTTTCGGTCCGGACGAGGACAGGTGGGAAGGGGAAAGTTACGCGCTATCGCACGCCGTCAATTCCTTGCTTTATTTACTTGTTGAATGCTACGCGGCCACGCCGCTTGCTGCGATTGGTAACGGCCGCCATCTGCGGTAGGCCGCCAAGCTCCAGCAATATTTTTCGCAATCTCGCGCGGTCTTCCAAGTCCATGTCCACAAATTCGAAAGCCATCGCCTGTGGACGCGCGCCACGCACAATGGCCTGCGCTTTGATGTTCCGCACGCCATGCGAAAATTTCAGCGAGAGGAGCGAACCTGGCGCCAAGTGGCGTTCGCCCGAGCCGATCCCGCCGCCCAGGTTTAGTTCTGGGATCGACAGCCGGAAATTCTCGCGCAAATTGGTGGTTACCGCGATCAGATTCCTCGATAGTTTAAGCCGTGCGTATCTTCGCTGGCGCATCACCGAGGAGTTGGGCTCGGGGTCCGTGGGTTCCAGAGCCAAGTCCTTGCGTTCGAGTCCGCTGGCATTGAGTTTTTCCAGCGCCATCGTCGGATCGAACCGCATCAACGCTTGTGTGGCCGCGATTCGCAGTTCGGCGGGGTAAACCCAGCGCCAGACCTGACGCGCATCCATGATGTGCTGCAGCGTCGGGCTCGCAGCCGTGGCCCGCAAACGGCCTATCGCTTCGAGTGCTTTCAACCGGTGAAAGGGCGGAGTGTGATCATTCTGCGCCAATTCCACCAGTTTCGGAATGCATTCCGGCTCGCCGCTCATACCCATTTCGTCGAGAGCCAGCGGCCGAATGAGCGCGTCGAGCGAATCGTAAAGCGCGATGAGCAATTTGGCGCGTTGTTCGGGCGGAGCCGAGGAAAGCTGGCGCACGGCTCGGTCGTGCGAAGAACGCGGCCACTGGCTCAGACGTATCGGAAGAATCTTCTCAACGGCATCCGGAGCAAAATGGCTCAGCAAGCCGATTGTCTCCGCAGCCTCATTGGCCGGGGCGGTTTGCAGAATCTCGAGGAGCCGCTGGGTGGAATCCTCGCCCAATCCTCGGACGATTTGCCCGAGCACTTCGCAATCTTCGCGGAACCCGCAATGGCCGAAGCGGCTTGTTACATAATGCAGGGTCGCTTTCGGCATCAGTCCCAGGATTTCCGTCATTCCATCCGCGATGTGGCCGCCGCGTAGCGCTTCTTCGATGAATTCCGGCAAACGTTCTTCTGCGCCGATGCGGGGACGAAGGCTTTGTGTCGAACCTGGACGCTGCTGCTCAATGCTATCGAGGGAGGAGAGCGCCTGCTGCATCGCCGGATAGCACCGCTTTGACGCGGCTTCCTGGCTCATGCGCACGAACGCCGCACTGATCAAGGTTTGCAGCTCCGGCTCGCGCTCCACGGCCAGCTGATTTCCCAGCCGGCGGATACATTCCATCAGGGCGCTGCCGTCGCCGCTGCCATACAACTCCGCCAGATCGGAAAGCCCGATCGCCGTGGTGCGGCGCGCTTCCGGCGCTTCCAGCGCGATGCACGCGGCGTACTTCATCAGAATCTCATTTACGGTTTTTAGTTCGCCACGCCGCAGCATTTCCTCAAGGAAGGCTCGCACATTGCGCGGCGGCACGCACCAGGCCTCGTCCGAAGTCAGCACTTCCTTCTTGTTCTCTTCCGGCACTTGCTCCCAAAACTCTTGATCGAGCAGTTCCGTGTACGTCTGCACCGACAGCCCTGCCTGGGCCATCATTTCTTCCTGCGAACCGAGAATCTTGCGCAGCGCTTCAATCTCGGAATTCATGCGATCCAGGAGTTGTTTGACGGCATTGACTCGCAGCTCGCCACGCTCGTAGCTGTCCAGGGCAAAGCGAATCGCCACGTGCTCCGCCAGCTTCAGCAGCATCGGCTTGTCGGCCTTTTCGTTGGGCGCTTGCGCGGCCAGGCCTGCGAGCGCCTGCTGCAACGTAAATTGGGCGCGCACCGGCATCGCGCTTAAGCGCGATTGAAAGGTCGGAACGTCCATCTTCGCTTCCGGGTCTTTGCGGGATTTTCCGAGTTGCGCAAAGAGCGTTAACATCGCGCGGACATCCTCTTCCGCCACGCTGAAGCCGCTTCCACCACCAGCGCCCGGTCCCGTGCCAGGCGCGCCAGGCAATGGACTGCCACCGCCGAGCGTGCTGCCGCGAAGTAGCGCCGACGCCGTCAGCCACTTTCCTGGTGCAGCTTCTCCGCCGCCTCCAGCGCCCGTCCCACCGCCGCTCCCGCCAGTGCCAGAACCGCCGCCAGTCCCCGCGCCAAACCCACCGCCACTCCCGCCAGCTCCAGCGCCGCCGCTGCCACCAGCCCCGCTGCCTGGTCCGCCGACTCCTCCGAAACCTGAACCGCCTCCAGAACCGCTGCCTGAGCCCCCACCCGTTGCGTTGCCAGTTCCTAAACCGCCTCCCGCACCAGAACCACCGCCTCCGCTTTCCCACAGGCTGCCGCGTTGACTCGCGGTGCCAGGCCCTCCGCCGGAACCAACACCGCCAGCGCCCGTGCCTCCCCCGCCGGGAACTCCCCCAGCGCCACCGCCCCCGGGGCCGAAGCCAGGGCCGGTTCCTCCTCCGCCACCACCGCCGCCACGCGAACTCTCCGCGGCGAGAATCATTTGCAGGAGCTTGTTAGGGTCTTCGAAGAAATCCTTGAACTTGTCCCCTTGCGCGCCAAGAGCCTTGGCGGTGAGTTGCGCCGCAACCTTGATCCCCGCGATGGACGAATCTTCCGCGACGTAGCGAATTTCGTTGACCTTGATGCTCGTTTCGCCGGCTAGCGCGGATTTCAATTGTTCGGCGAGAGAAGAGGGCTTTGCGTTGCCGCTGGGAAACGCGCGGACGAAGCGGGCAAATTGGGGTTGCGTCAGATTCGGAGAGAAGTGAATGCTGGCAATACCTGAGCCGGTCAAAAGTTGTGCGAAACTCTTTTCACCCGCTGATGCGCCGAGCGGCACGCCGTCCAGCAGGATCTGATTTCCCGAGGCTCCCAGCAAAAGGCCGCTGCCCACGCTCTCATCAAGCGCACTTCGGAGTTCTTTCCACGCAGTCTCAAACTGCGCCGCCGTTCGCACGTGGCCAAATTCATAGAGGCGTGCGAATTTCAGCAAAATGTTCAGGCTGCGGACGAAAGCCCGCGCGCCCCCGCGTGATTCGGGACTCATGCTATCCGGCGAGGAAGCCGATCCTCCCCATGCTTCTTACTACAGTAGAGGCCTTGTGGGCTGCAGACAAGCCTCGCGGAATTCAGTGTAACCTTCTCAATAACAGAGTGATGGCAAGATGGGCACGAACTCTGCCCCGACCGTTCGGTGGAATTGTTGCGTCTTACCGCATTCCGGAATACCCTGTCTTGCCGGGTTTCGCCGTTAGCCCTAAAATACGCGAGAAATGGGTTCTTTGCTCTTCCGCCGCCGAAGCCACTCGCATTTTAGATGCGGATTCGGCTTAAACTAACAACAGTACAGATCAAGATGTCGGACCAATCCCCACCTGACCGCTACAAGCCGGAAATGCCGCAGATACCCGGAGTCTCCGGACCGGGCCCGCGCGGAACTGCTTTAAACAATCCTGCCGTCCGGCTTGTGGGCGGACTGCTAGCCGTGCTGTTGGTGGTTTTTCTTGGCGCTCGTTGGATGCTTCGCCCCAAGCATTCGGAAGCTCCTCCGGCCGAACCCCCACCTCAGATTGAGGTCCCCTCGCCCGCTCCTGATCCGAAGACAGCGCTGCCACATGCTACGCAGCAGAACCCCGACATCGCCACCGTCTCAGAAATGGCCCAGCCGTGGTCCTCTAAAGAGTTCTTCATGCGCAACGGCCTCACGGGACAAAACGACCCCGCTCTGCTGATTCGTTTGCCCGCGAGTTCTGCATCTCAACCGCGGGCGTATTGGGCGCTCTCGATGAACGCTCCTTATGGCGATTGCCAGCTCGAATATATAAGAGATCTTGCCAAGCTGAAAAGTGATTATGACTTCAAGGCCGCGAGGCATCCCATGGTAGGCAACCCCTGCAGCCGCACCGTTTACGATCCGCTGAAACTCACAAATTTGCCCGGCGATGTCTGGGTGCGCGGCGCTATCGTCCAAGGCTCGGACCTCCGGCCGCCGCTTGGCATCGAACTGAAAATTCAGGGGAAGAATATTCAAGCCATTCGCATGGAATAGTTCCCTCGGATTTTCTCCCAAGACTTTCCTCCGCGTTTTTCTCCAGGCTGCTTTTTTTCTGCATCCTCCTTGACAACCCCGCCTTCCCCAGATAAAGGTCATTCCCACCATGGAGAAGACATCTATGTCCACAAACCTTGTCACGACGCGTCGCCGCTTCTTGCAAAGCGCGGCCGCAGTTTCCTCTCTCTCGCTGGCGCCCGGCCTCGAGGCCGCCGCAGAATCATCTCAACACCCTCCCGCGGCGGACTTCTCCGCCTTGAAGCCGCTCGGCCCTCGCCTGAAACCCATCACTGCGGATGAATTTCGAGCCAGGTTGACCCACGCGCAACAGCTCATGAACGAGCTGAAACCCGGCTTTGACGCACTCTTCTTTGCTCCCGGCAGTTCGCTTTACTATTTCACCGGAATCCGTTGGGGCTTGAGCGAACGGCTCGCCGGCATGGTTCTGCCGCGCGCTGGCAAACCCGTCGTTTTTTGTCCTGGATTCGAGGAAGGACGATTTCGCGAGCAGTTGCGCTTTCCCATGGAAGTCCGCGTCTGGCAGGAGGACGAAAGTCCCACCGAGCTAGCCGGGAAAGCGCTCGCCGATCAGGGCATCCGCACGGGCCGGCTCGGTGTCGAAGAAACTGCCTACTTCACCTACTACGATCATTTGCGCGCAGCCGCTCCCGGATTTGAATACATTTCCGCCGATCCCGTTACGATTGCCTGCCGTGGCCGCAAATCGCCGCACGAACTCGAATTGATGCGCCTCGCTTGCCAAGCCACCTTCGATGTTTATAAACCGGTTTTCGCTGCTCTGCGCGAGGGCATGTCGCAAGACGATATCGCTCAACTTGTCGAAACTGGCTTTTCGAAAATGGGGTTGCGCGGCGGCGCGCTAGTTCTTCTTGGTCCCTCCGCGGCTCTGCCTCATGGCACTCTTCATCCGCAAACACTCAAGGAAGGCGATGTCGTTTTGATTGACGGTGGCTGCGGAGTCGATGGCTACGCTTCCGACGTCACGCGCATGACGGTTCTCGGCAAGCCTTCGGAAAAAATCGCAAAGGCGTATGAACTTGTGCGCAAGGCCCAGGACGCCGCGCTGGACGCCGCTCGCGCCGGTCACCTCTCTGGGACCGTGGACGACGCCGCTCGCCCCGTCATCACTAACGCCGGCTACGGCCCCGGCTACAAATATTTCACGCATCGACTCGGCCACGGCATCGGCCTCGACGGCCACGAGCACCCCTATCTCGTTCGCGGCAGCACAACCGTTCTCGAGCCCGGCATGACTTTTTCAAATGAACCGGGCATCTACGTTCCCGGCGAGTTCGGCATGCGCTGCGAAGACGACATGGTCATCATGCCGGACGGGCCCGCACAGCTCTTGACGCCGCACTTCGCCGTCTCGCTTGAAAAGCCCATGGGCTGATTTCACGCGCCCCGAATCGCGCCGCAGAATTCGACGATTCTTTGCTCCGCCCAGAAGCGCTCCGCGCCGCTTCGATTCGAAATGAAGCCGCAATGCCCGCCGTGTTCCGGCGCGACGAACCGTACCGCCGGATTCTGCGCCGGATTTGCGCGCAGAAATAATTCGTACGGGACAAACGGATCATCCTGCGCCGTGATCATCAGCATCGGCACCTTCACCTGTGCCACAACTCTCTTTGCGCCCACCGCTTCGTAATAATCCTGCGCATCCCGGTAGCCGAATTGCGGCGCCGTAATCTTGTCGTCAAACTCCCGCACCGAGCGCACCGCTCCGAACCCGTTCTGCGGATAGCGCTCGGGAAACAGCTTCGCCTTTCGCACGTAGCGCGCCATCAAACCCTTCACAAAATGCCGCTGGTAGAAAAAATTCTGGCGGAGCTGCAGCGCGTCGGCGCACGCTCCAAGGTCCATCGCCGGGCAAACCACGCAGACCCCGCGCAGCACTTTCGGCACGGCATCCCCGAACTCGCCAGCCATCTTCGTCACCAGATTCCCGCCCATCGAATAACCGGCGAAAAAAATCTGTTCGAACCCGTCACCAGTTGACAGCTCTTCCAACACCGCCCGGTAATCCCCGCTCATGCCCGAGTTGTACAGCGTCGGCGTCAGCGCTTCCGTGCCCCCGCAATTCCGCTGGTTCAACCGCACCACGTGAAAACCCAAACGAAACGCCTTCTCCGCGATCCCGCAAACATAATTCGATTCGCTCGATCCTTCCAGTCCATGCAGAATAACCATGACCGGAGCATCGCGCCTTTTCCCCGGCTGCCAGTGGCAGCGCCCTAGGATCCGCGACTCCGCATCCACGTGAAATAATCGGTCTTCTGCTGGAGGCAGGTCAAACTGTCGCCATACAAACGCCGACGCGATCGTCATCGCATGCCCATTCTCCAGCAGCCGGTGCGGCTCAAATTTCTCCATCCCCCATGCCATGAATTCACTGTAGTAGAGCCGTGCATGCCAAGCAAGTTAACGACGCTACGTAGGTTTGACCGTTTCCGACCCTTCCGCTAAGATGATTCTCAAATGAAAAAATCCCGTGCTCATTTCAATGTCGTGCTTCGTCCCGAACCAGAGGGCGGCTTCACCGCCATGGTGCCGGTGCTGCCGGGCTGCGTAACGTACGGAAGAACTCTTTCCGAAGCCAAGAGCATGGCCAAAGACGCCATCTCCGCCTACATCGAGAGCCTCAAGAAGCACAACGAACCGATCCCAACCGACGACGAATCGCTGGTCGCTTCCCTCGACCTCGAGTATGCCGAAACTTCCCGCCGTTAAGCCCCGAGAGGTCATTCGATTTCTCGAGCGAAACGGCTTCGAACTCGACCACGTCTCAGGCAGCCATTTCGTTTATTACCATCCAGCCTCAAAACGCCGGGCCGTAATTCCCCAGCATAACCGCGACATACTAAAGGGCACTCTCATGTCTCTGCTCAGGGAAGCAGGGTTCACGAGAGAAAACCTGCTTGTTTTTCTGCAGGGAAGATGAGCTGTTCCTCTGCACATCGATTCGCAAGCAGTGGGCCACGCAATTCCAAATCCAGAAAAGGAAATCGCCAACTTGACCCCAATCCCATTGCCCCCTAGAATAGAAGTTTCAAGTGATTTATTTTTGCAATCTGATGCATTCATCTTCCGGCCCAGCGGCCACCCGCTGGGCTGCGCTGTTTTAGGGCGCAAATTTTCAGAAACGAGGTTGTAATGATTGAAGGTCCGATTCCCGAAGGTCTTACTTTCGACGACGTGCTTCTCCTTCCCGGCAAATCCTCCGTGCTCCCGGCGGAAGTCGACACGCGTACCTGCTTTACACGCAAACTGTCCTTGGACATCCCCCTGGCCTCCGCGGCCATGGACACCGTAACCGAATCGCGCCTGGCCATCGCCATCGCTCGCCAAGGCGGCATCGGCCTCGTGCACCGCAACATGCCCATCGACCGCCAAGGCGAAGAAGTTGACCGCGTGAAACGCTCCGAAAGCGGCATGATCGTTGACCCCGTCACTATCTCCCCGGACATCACCCTCCGCCAAGCGCTCGAGATCATGACCAAGTACCGCATCTCCGGCCTTCCCGTTACGCGCGGCTCCCGCCTCACCGGAATCCTTACCAACCGCGACCTCCGCTTCGAAAAAAATCACTCCCAGCTCGTCGGCTCCGTGATGACCAAGGAAAATCTCGTCACTGTGGCCGTCGGCACCACGCTTGAAGAAGCCGAGCGCATCTTGCAGAAGCACCGCATCGAAAAGCTCCTCGTGGTCGACCAAGACTTCAATCTCAAAGGCCTCATCACCGTAAAAGACATCCAGAAAAAACTCGAATATCCTCGCGCCGCCAAGGACGAACAAGGCCGCTTGCGCGTTGGCGCCGCCGTTGGCGCCACGGGCGATTATCTCGAGCGCGCCGTCGAAATGTTCAAATCCAAGGCCGACGTCCTCGCCATCGACACCGCCCACGGACACACTTCCCGCGTCATGGACGCCATCAAAGCCATTCGCCAGCGCCTCCCCGAAGCGCAGCTTATCGCCGGCAACGTCGCCACCTACGAAGCCGCGAAAGATCTCATCGCGCTTGGCATCGATGGCCTGAAAGTCGGCATCGGCCCCGGTTCGATCTGCACCACCCGCGTCGTCACCGGCGCCGGCGTGCCGCAGATCACCGCTATCATGGAAGCCGCGCGCGCCGCGCAAGGCACCGGCATCCCCATCATCGCCGATGGCGGCATCAAATATTCCGGCGACATCACCAAAGCCATCGCCGCTGGCGCTTCCTGCGTGATGATCGGCAGCCTTTTCGCCGGCACGGAAGAATCTCCCGGCGAAACGATTCTCTATCAGGGCCGCACCTTCAAATCTTATCGAGGCATGGGTTCGATGGGCGCCATGGATGCCGGCTCCGACCGCTACGCCACTGTCCAGGACACGGATGAGCGCGGCAAATCCGTGCCGGAAGGCGTCGAAGGCCGCGTGCCGTACAAAGGCTCGCTCGGCGCGCTGACCGACCAGCTCGTCGGCGGCCTCAAAAGCGGCATGGGCTACGTAGGCGCTCCCACGCTAAGGGAGCTCACCGAAAAAGCCCGCTTCGTCCGCATCACTGCCGCCGGCCTGCGCGAAAGTCACGTCCACGACGTGATCATCACTCGCGAAGCCCCGAACTATCGCATGGAATGAACATGGAGTGCGGGAGCCCCGCTCCCGCTCTTCCGGTGGTTTACTATTCTTCTCACCGCGACCAACTCGTCTCGGAGAAATAACAGTCAATCAGCTAAACTGGAAAACGGAACCGGAGACCTAGACTTGTCTGACCCACAACCCTGGCGCAATCCTCGCCCCGCGCCGCAACTCCCCGAGATGCAACCGCGCCTGCACAAGTTGCTGATACCTGCATGGCTCCGCGCCTGGTGGCCCGCCGTTGTCTGGGCCTTCGTCATCTTTACGCTCTCGACCGACTCCTTCTCTTCCGCACACACCGCGAACATTCTCTCCCTCGTCGTGCACTGGCTCTTTCCTCATCTCCGCGAACATCAATTCAATCTCATTCACCATCTCATACGCAAAACAGCCCACTTCACGGAGTATTTTATTTTTTGCCTGTTGCTCTATCGCGGCTTTCGCGGCGATCGCAAAGGCTGGCGCTGGTCTTGGGGCATCTCCGCGCTCTTCGTCGCTGCAGGCTATTCCGTCATGGACGAAATCCACCAAGCCTTCGTCGTCAGCCGCACCGCCTCCCCCTACGATTCCCTTCTCGACTCCACCGCCGCCTTCTTCGCTCTCGCCGCCCTCTACCTCTGGTTCCGCTTGCATCCAACAGAGCCAAACCGCGCTCAGGAAGTTTCTGCGCCGCGCGGCTAAGCGTCGTGCTCTCGCGCCAATAACTCGAAAAGCGCCGCGAGGCGCTCGGCCGCCCGCCTCAATGCCGTCGCGATCGCCCTCGAATTGTCAGCCTCGCATCGCCGATTCTCGCGTTGATCGTAGCTCTGCCCTGAAAATACTGGCCTAAGTCATTCATTATTAAGTCCTGTAGCTGAAAGCCAGCATTTTCATCATCTACGAGTCCCTCACGGAGGCATGCTGGACTGCTTCGAACTTTCGGTCATCCTCAGATAGGTTCTGCTAAAAACCTATTGACAGACTCATGCCGGCCGTGGTATTCTTTCTTTCGGAGAATTAGACTCGTTTGACCTTTGCCGCCGCCATTCCGGGCGGCCATTTTTTTGCCCGCTCCCTTATTTCCCCTCGCTGATGTCGGTCCGATTCTCCCATCGGCTCTCTGAGCCACCGCGTTTCGTATTTCGAGTTTCGCATTTCGAGTTTCCAGTTTCGTATTTTGAATTTGTCCCTAGCACAAATCCACCTCAAAGAGGCTTCCATGACCAATAAGAATTCCAGCACCAGCGTCGCCACGTGCTGCCAGTTTCAATTTTCCGACGGCCGCTGCTGCCGCATGTTGCGCAGCCCGGCCCATTCTTCCTTCTGTGCCTTCCATGCCCGGCAAGAACTTCAACTCCTCCAGTCCCAGCGCCTGGGCGACGAAATTTCCGCCTCCCTCAACGGCGATTTCCTCACCGCCACCGACATCAACCACGTCCTCGGCAAACTCTTTATCGCCGTCGCGCAGAACCGTATCCCGCCTCGCAAAGCCGCAATCCTCACCTATCTCGGCCAGGTCTTGCTCTCTTCCCTCGCCCACGTGAAAAAGGAGTTTCCCTTCAGCTACAAATTCGACCACTGGAACGAGGTACTGCACAATGCCGTCCCCCTCTCCAGTC
>Ga0102924_1006156_pt1 | contig 11362 bp, 8 predicted proteins | sample PaiPotPPM11metaG_FD_80116 | JGI IMG/M metagenome (GOLD analysis project Ga0102924, IMG submission 80116) | Iron sulfur acid spring bacterial and archeal communities from Banff, Canada, to study Microbial Dark Matter (Phase II) - Paint Pots PPM... ...
GGCAAAAGATCAAATACAGTGATCCTTCGCTCCGCTCAGGATGACAGCACTGGAGGCTTGGCTGATACTCACAGATTCCGGAAATGTAGAAACTCCAGGGCACGGTTTTAACCGTGCCCTGACAGTCCCCTATTGGAGGTTCGTGAATAATCCGGGCCGGAGAACTGACCCGCACTACCCGCCCTCATTCCCCCACGCCAAAAATCTTCCGGACCAGGTGTACCAAAGTTCCATGCTCTGGATTGCCGGCTTCGCTTTTCAATTCGGTAATAGGGCCATGCAGAATCTTATTCAGGATTCCCTGCGTGAGCTGATCCACGGCATCGCGCTGATCCGGGGTGAGCGCCCCCAGGCGGCTGCGGAACCTCTCCATTTCCTTGTCACGGATCGCCGCCAGACGCTGCTCCAGAGCCACGATGGTGGGGGCCACGGCACGTGAAGCAAGCCTGCGGACCAGCTTTTGAACTTCCTGGTGGACGATCTCCTCCGCCCGCTCCGCCTCCTTCTCGCGCTGTTTGCGGTTTGCATCCACAACCTGTTGCAGGTCGTCGATGTCGTAGACGTAGGCGCTCTCCAGATCATTCACGGCGGGATCAACGTTCCGCGGCACGGCAATATCCACGAAGAAAATGGGGCGGTGTTTGCGGACCGCTAGAATTTGTTCCACCTGTTCTTTGCGGATGATGAAATCGGGAGCGGCCGTGGAGCTGATGACGATATCCGCCTTGTGCAGGTTATCCAGCAGGTCCTCAAAAGGAATGGCGGCGCCATGAAACTTTTGCGCCAGTTCCCGGGAGCGGTCCAGGGTGCGGTTCGACACATAAATCTCGTTGGCGCCGCTCCGCAGCAGGTGGCGTGAAGCGATCTCGCTCATTTTCCCGGCGCCGATCAGGAAAAGCGCCTTGCCCTCGAGCCGGCCAAAAATCGCGCGGGCCAGCTCCACGGCCGCATACGGCACAGAGACCGCCGCCTGGCCCAAACCCGTCTCGCGCCGCACCTTCCGGGCTACGGTGAGCGCCTGATTCACAACTTCGAAGAGCTCGCCCTTTACCGCGCCCGCCTCCTGGGCAATTAAAAACGCCCGCTTCACCTGCCCCAGAATCTGCGGCTCTCCCAGAATCATCGAGTCCAGGCTGGAGGCCACGCGAAACAAGTGGAGCACGGCATCCTGTTGCCGCCGCCAGTAAAGATAGCTTTCGTAGGCTGACAGATCGCAATGGTGAAAATCAGCGAGAAACTGGCGGATCACCGGCTCCGGGTCAAGCTGGTCCTCGGCGTTGGCCAGCACTTCGACACGGTTGCAGGTGGAAAAAATGATCGATTCACGGATGCCGGCGCGTTGAATGACGTTTTTCAACGCCGCAACAAGCCGGGCGTCTTCAATGTTCACGCGCTCGCGAACTTCAACCGGCGCCGTCCGATGATTAATTCCAGCGAGGATCAGGTTCATAGTTGCGGGTCCAATAACTCCGAAGCCCCAAGGTCTCTCTCGCCATCTCTTTCCCCGTTTTCAAGCCAGTATCGACGCATCTCGAGCCCGGTCACTGTGATTCGGATCACTCATCCTCCGGCGCGAGGGGGGAGTAACCCATTCCTTCGCCCGGACCACCTAAGGGAGGCGAGTCAGGCTGGGGAAATATCCGTGCGGGCCGCTCAGGAAGCTGACTCCCAGGAATGTCACCATGGTCGCCGCAAAGCCCAGAATCGCGCCGTAAGCGGACCGGCGCCCGCGCCAGTTGCCGCTAACCCTTGTCGAAAGGAGCGTCAAATAGATCAGCCAGGTCATAAGTGAAGCCAGGATTTTCGGGTCCAGCTCCCACGGACCCTGCCAGGCCCGGCTTGCCCACAAAAAGCCCGTCAGAATACCGACACTCAGAAATAGAAATCCGAACTTCAGCGACCGGTCATAAAGGTCCACGCACAGGTCCAGCGAGGGCAGCCGGTAATGGAAACCTCTCGGGGTCTTGGACTTCAGCTCATTTTCCTGGATCAAGTACATCAGCGCCGCCACAAAAGTAAGGAAGATTCCTGTGTATCCCAAGATCATAGACAAGGCGTGAACCACCAGCCACCCGCCACGGAACACGGACGTGGACGGCAGGCGCTCGGGGCGGACCGCCGCCATCAGAGTGAGGACGAAGACGAAAGGCAGCATAAAAACCCCGAGTGATGTCACCCGGTAGCGGAGGTAGGCGAGAAAAAACGCCAGGGTCACGGTAAAGGCAAAGAAGGATAGGGCGCTCTGGACGTCCATCACCGGCAGGCGGTTCAACTGGATGGTCGCCGTGATTAGCGCCGTCGCGTGAAGCAGAAGTCCGAGAGACAGCGCCGCCAGTGTCGCGGAGGAGAGCCTGGGGCGCCCGCCAATGACCGAAGGCAGGGTCAGGGCGATTCCAAGACCGTAAAAAGCTAATGCGCACCATAACAGTGCAGGGTGCATGATGACCTGACCGTAGAAATTAACTAATCTTTAAGTATATCACCGCACGATTCCGGCGGTCCGGCCAGCCTGCCACTCTGAGCCCTTTGCTTGTCATTCTGCGCGAAGCGAAGAATCCCGGCATTTCTCTCAGGGTAAACTCCGCGAAGAATCTCCATTTCGTTTGCTGCCGGGGAAGACGACAAATACAGTGATTCTTCGCTTCGCTCAGAATGACGGGACTGGAGGCGGCATCAAGTACAGTGATTCTTCGTTTCGCTCAGAATGACGGGACTGGAGGTACGCCGCGCCGGGGGGCTTCACGGCAAATTTTGTGCGCGGCGAATCTATTGCAGATTAGTTTCGCTCCTTCGTAGTTCACCTTGCAAGGCATGATTTCTGACTTCAGGCACGTTGGATACCATACCTTTGGTGGAACGCCGGGCATGATTTCGAAGTTCCCCACATGCGCCCTTCGGAGCATTGCTCAAGCCCGCAGCCACTGTTCCATCTGTCTCATGCGTCGCAGGTCTTATCCGTCCCGGTTGAAGACCCGGCCAAAAACCAAATGCCCACGACACCAACAACAAAGTGCCGCGACTATCCAGGTCGCGAGGAAGAGTCCAGGTCGTCTTCCTCATCATCGCCATCATCATCTTCCTCGACATCCTCATCGTCTTCGTCTTCATCCTCATCTTCTTCGCCGTCCAGGTCCCAATCTTCGTCATCAAACTCGATGCCGTCGTCGGCGGTTCTGAAAAGCTCCACCCCGATCTCGCCCGGCTCAGGAATCTCAATCTCCAGCGGCTCATCCGCCGTCAGGCATCGCCGCATAGCGTCCAGCAGGCATTGTTCGGCCGCCACGGCGCTATCCAAAACACTCTGTTCCGTGCCCATCATCTCTAGTAGCTTCCGCGCCTGGTCGCGCACCTCACGGCGCGAGAGATCCGGTCTCTCTGCCGTGGCGATGAGGTCCTCCAGACGTTTTGACTCAGCCGCCGCAAACTCGTCAAACAGCTTCAGACGCTGCCAAACGGCATTGGCGAGTTCGCGGCGAGACTCGGGATCCGGGTTGGAGCGCGCGGTCAGTTGCAGGAGGAGGGCCTCGAAGCGTGGAGCGAAGGATGCGAAAGAATCCGGCATACCGTCCTCGGAGTGCTCGCTCCGCTCCGGATGGCAGGCGCCGGGATTTCCATCCGGGGTTGCCGGGCAAGATGCCGGCGCGGCGCCGGGTGTGCTGTTTGCTGCCGCCGAGGACGCCGGGTCAACGTCAGGCAAGCCGGCTTGCACCGTCCATTCCTGCCATTGTTCCACCGGGCTGACGCAGATAGGCTTGGTTTTCAGGATCTCCTTGACGCGGCGAGGGGAGCAGAACGGGTTGCCCAGGGCGTCGGGGTCGCGCATGATCCAATCCAGCTTGGGCATCCGGCTGCTGTCGATCCTCCATCCCAGCCACAGCGCCAGGTTCGCCAGTCGCTGCAGGCGCCAGCCCAGTTTCACCAAGTTCCGCTCCAGTGTCTGGCGGCTGAAGAACACCTCAAACAGTTGGGTGAAAGCCGACGATGCCGAGGGCAGCCAGTGCAGGGCGGCGGCAGATTCCATCCGCGCCAACCACTGGCCAAAGAGCCGCGATTCCCAACGCCCCTCACCGCGCAACGCCCGCATTCGCCGCCACACCGCCTGCGCCCATCCCTTCACGGCGCATTTCGCCGAGCCTTCAAGAAGCGGGAAGACGCGCAGGAAGCGCTCGCAGTGCGCCTGGAAGTCCTCCAGCAGCTCTCCGGCCTGGCGCAGGCTGCGCTCGATCGATGCGCAGTAGAGGCCACGCCGCAGGTTGCCGCCTCCCTTCTGGCGGCGGGCGGCATGGGCTTTTTCAAGATTGCGGCGGCAGGCCTCGAGACGGCGGGGCGTGGAGCGAAAACGCACTTCGCGCGGGACGGCATTGGCCTTGGCAAGGTTGGCGCGCAAGGCGGCACGGCCCTTATCCGAGACGGTATATTTGCGGCGCGGCGCGGCCGGGTCCATGAGACTAGACACACCCATAGGAGCAAATTTGCGAGGGGGGTAAAGCACGGAGACAACCTGTTAACTAATTAGTATATGCGAATGACCCCGGCGTGTCAAGAAAAAAGTGAGAAGCCGGAGGTGAGGGGCTTGGCATCCCGACTCTTGGAATTTCAAATTTCAGATTGGAGATTGGAGAGCAGGACCTGCTGACGCACGCGAGCGCTGAACTTGTATCCTCAACGGTTTCCGGCGCACCCTGTCAGGGCAAGCTCCGAGCGCCGCTACAGCAAACTGCGTCACTGCCCACGTACGGGAACTCTGGCCAGGAACGGCCTTCAATGATAAACTCACAAATTGCAGTTCAATTAAGGTTGAGATGTTCCTCGATGGAGCCTGCGCGGAGCAGGGACGCCGCGTCCAGCGTTGCCATCACCAGCCGTTCTTTTGTCCTCAATGATTAAATGATTGAATGCAATTTCCCTTGGCGGCGCCCAACAAGGCTGCAAAACTATTTTTGAAACCCTTCGTCTAACATTTTCGTAAGTATCTTTTGAGTCTAAAAGTATTAATGATATGCAGGTGATGAGAAGGGAGAAGGACCGGAATGTTGAATCGAAAAAGTTACCGGCTGGCGGTGGCCGGGGCGATATGGGCCCTGGGGTTTGGAGCGATGAACCTGGTGTGTCAACAGCAGCCACCGACTGCTACGAAACAGACCCCCACAAACAGCACTGGCAAGTCAATGTATGAGACAACTTACACGCGAACGGGGATATTTCCAAACATTCTTGAACCGTACATGAATCCCCACGTGCCGCCCATGAAGCTGCGCAATTCGGCGCTGATTTACGAACTGATCCAGAATGGGAAGATGCAACTGTCTTTGCAGGATGCCGTCGCCCTGGCGCTTCAGAACAACCTGGATATCGATCTTTCGCGATATAACACTGCGTATGCCAAGATCGACCAAGTGCGCGCCGCCAGCGGCCAAGCCACGCGGGGAATTCCAGGGGCGTTCAACTCCTCGGCGTTGTTCGCGGCCGCCCTCGGCGGCGGCATCAGCACGGCTTCGTCCGGCGGTTCGGGGGGCCGGGCGGGAGGCGCCACGGGTAGCGGCGGCGGAGCTACCAACATTGGCCCGATTGGAAGCTTTGATCCGGTGGTGGGCTTTACGGCCGGCTGGAATGACGCCGTGAGTCCCTTGGGGACGAACGTTGTTACTGGCGTCCCCTACCTTGCCCAGCACACCACCACTTATAGCGGATTCCTTGGCCAGGAATTTCCCACTGGAACCAGCTACGCCGTGAGCCTTTTTGGGATGCGGCAATCGACCAATTCTTTGACCAACTTCTTCAATCCGCAATTGGTAAGCGGGCTCACCATTGGCTTGAACCAACACTTGTTGAACGGCTTTGGATATCGCGCCAACGCCAAGTTCATCCGCATCGCCGCCAATGACATCAAGATCTCGAAAGCGGTTTTCAGGCAACAGGCCATCACCACCCTCACCACCGTGCTGAATGACTATTGGACGCTGGCCACAGACCATGAGAACGTGCGGGTGGCTCAAGAAGCCGTGACTTATGCCCAGCGGCTCCTCGAGGACAACAAACGGCAGGTGCAAATCGGAACGCTGGCGCCCATCGACGTGGTGCAGGCGGAATCGCAGCTCGCGACAGCGCAAACCAACCTGGTGGTGGCCCAGACCAATTTTCTAGAGGCTCAATCCATCTTGAAAACCGCCCTTTCCAAGCAAGTGGATGCCACCCTTTCCGCGGTTGAAATTGTGCCGACGGATAAGCTGCCCGAGCCCAAGCCCGACGACATTCCTTCGTTGGACCAGTCCCTGCAAATCGCCCTGAAAAATCGTCCTGAAATCGAGACCGATGAGCTGAACCTGAAGTATGAGTCGATTGTGCTCAAGGCCAACCGGAATGGCCTTCTGCCGACGCTGGATGTTTTCGCCACTTGGCAACCCAGCGCGCTGGCGGGGAACCAGGTCATCTACGAAACGCTCCCCGGAGCCAGGTTTCCGACACCGGTCGGTTTCATTGCGGGTGGGTACACTGGTTTGTTTACCCAGATGTTCGGGAACAACTATCCCAACTACTCGGCGGGATTCACTCTGCAGATGCCCATCCGGAATCGCGCCGCCCAGGCGGACGCGGCCCGGGCTCTGCTCGAACAGCGTTCCCTGCAAACCACTTTGCAACAGCAGATCAACACGGTGGAGCAGGACGTTCGCAATGCTGAGATCGCTGTGACCCAGGCCAAGTCTCAAATCCAAGCCGCCAAGAAGGCCGTGGATTACGCCCAGCAAACCCTGGACGCGGAGCAGAAGAAATTCAAGCTGGGCGAATCCACCGTGACTCTGGTCATTCAGCAGCAAAACAACCTGACCACGGCGGAAGGAACCTTGGTGACAGCCTACTCAACTTACGCAAAGGCTCTGACCCAATACGAACAGGCCACGGCAACCACGCTGGCGGCGAATCATGTTCAGATTCAGAACGCGTTGACCGGAGATGTGAGCAGTATCCCCAACATTCCCGGCTCCCGCGATTTTGACCAGAATCATAAACAGTGAGGACTGCGCCGGCAAAGCCCGGCCTGCTGCCGCATGGGATGGCCGGTCATACGGAGTTTGATACCTGAGAAAGACACCAGCCTGGATTCGAGTCCAGGCTGGTTTTGTTTTTTGCGAGACTTTTCCGGCATGGCTGAAGCCGCGCCCTAAACCATGCCGGTAGTGGCGCGGCTTGTTTGCTGGAGCGGCGCCCGGAGCCTGCCCTAACAGGGTGCGCCAAGCCTGGACCCTCAGCGGTTTTCGGCGCTCATAGAGCGCCGCTACAGCAAATTGGGCCACTGCCCAGCGGCCGCCCGCGTTGACATTTCAATTCGAATAGGATGCAATTGAAGGCATGGAGAACGAGAGCAAGTCCACGACCGCAGAAGAGGGCTCTGAGAGCGGGGCTCCCAACCCAGAATCCATCACACTGCCGGCCGGAAAACCCGGGGGCAGCCGGTTTTCCGCACGCCCCAAAGAATTTACCACCATTTCCGGGGTGCCTGTCGAGAGACTTTATACCTCGAACGACCTCGCAGGGCTTGATTATGATCGCGACTTGGCGAACCCCGGTGAGTATCCTTATACGCGGGGCATTCACTCCACAATGTACCGTGGAAAGCTGTGGACGATGCGGCAGTTCAGCGGCTTTGGCACGCCGGAGGACACCAACCGCCGTCTGCATTACCTGCTGAAGCAGGGCCAAACGGGACTCTCCATCGCCTTCGATCTGCCGACGCTGATGGGTTACGACAGTGACCACCCGCTGGCCGAAGGTGAAGTAGGCAAGTGCGGAGTGGCCATTTCTTCTCTTGCGGACATGGAGATTCTGCTGCGCGGGCTGCCGCTGGAGCAGGTAACCACTTCCATGACCATCAATTCGCCAGCCGCCATGATCTGGGCCATGTACCTGGTGGTGGCGGAAAAGAATGGCGCGGATTGGAAGAAGATCTCCGGCACCACGCAGAATGACATTCTGAAGGAATACATCGCGCAGAAGGAATACATTTTCCCGCCCCAGCCGTCGATGCGGCTGGTGGTGGATACCATCGTCTTCGGATCGCGCCAAGTACCGCGTTGGAATCCGATTTCGATCAGTGGTTATCATATCCGGGAGGCCGGCTCGACCGCCGTGCAGGAATTGGCGTTCACGTTGCGCGACGGCATTGAATACGTGGAGTGGGTGGCGCGCGCGGGCTTGAGCGTGGACGAATTCGCGCCGCACCTCAGTTTCTTTTTCAACGCCCACAACGATCTCTTCGAAGAAGTGGCGAAATACCGCGCCGCGCGCAAGGTATGGGCGCGCGTGATGCGCGAGCGGTTTGGGGCCACCGACCCGCGCTCGTGGCTGTGCCGCTTCCATACGCAGACGGCGGGCTGCTCGCTGACGGCGCAACAGCCTTATAACAACGTCATCCGCACCACGATCCAGGCCCTGGCGGGTGTGTTGGGCGGAACGCAGTCTCTCCATACCAATTCCCTCGATGAAGCTTGGGCGCTGCCGACGGAGCAGGCTGCCACCATCGCATTGCGCACGCAGCAGATCATCGCTCACGAGAGTGGCGTGATCAACACCGCCGACCCGTTGGGCGGTTCGTACTTCGTTGAAAAATTAACGTTGGACACCGAACACGCGTGCCTTGAATACTTCGATAAGATCGACGCCCTTGGAGGCATGGTGCCCGCCATCGAAAAGGGTTTCCCGCAACGCGAAATCCACGAGGCGGCTTACGCCTACCAGAAGGCCATTGAGCGCAAAGAAAAGATCATGGTGGGCGTGAACGATTTTGTGAGTGACGAAAAACGGCCGATGGAGATCCTGGTGATCGATGAGAGCGTGTCGCGCCAACAGCAACGAAAACTGGCCGAATTGAAGAAGACGCGGGACAATGCGCGGGTTCAATCGTCAATCGAGGCGCTGGGAAGCGCCGCGAGTTCAGACCAGAACCTGATGCCTTATCTTCTGGAGTGCGTGCGTGCCTACGCCACACTGGGCGAAATGTGTGATGTGCTGCGGCGCGCATTCGGGACTTATGAAGAGCCGGCATTCCGGTGAGGGCCTGCTATGACAGTGCAGGATTGCTGAAAAGGATGGGCCATAGATGCCAGAAGCTGCTCAGGAAGCTCCACCTCCGCCCTCTGGAGTCCATTTCGTTTATGACTCCGGCATCAAGAAGATCGACCAGCAGGAAAAGCTTATTGACTCTCTCGACGTGAAGATGGGCGTTCTGGTCGGTTTTCTTGGAGCTTCTATTGTCGGCTTATTGGCTGCGGCACTGACATCAGACGCAGGGCGAATGGCCCATTTGTTATGGAGGCCGACTAAGGTCGTCTTTTCAATAGGGATCGTTCTCATAGTTGTTTGTCTCTGTCTCGCTTATCAGGCGTTTAAGATGCGCCAATACTATGATGGCATCCCGTTCAAATCCCTCGTCGAATGGACCAACGAGGATGTAGGAAGGACCAAGGAGGCATTCCTGCCCATGTTACTCGGATATATTGACGATCATCTCAAGGCGACGCAAATATGGGCACGGCGAGCGATTTTTTGGGCATTTGTCACGCTGATCGTTCTTTGGGTAAGCCTCATGCTCCTGGGTGTACAATTTCTTAGGGCGAGGGTGTAATCATGAGCGTCGAAAGCAAGAGCAAGGAAATAGCTGAAAGGCAACTGCCCTCAGGATTGGAGGAGAGCGATTTACCCCGGCCAAGGCAGCCATGGAAACCCGGTCCGATCATCTCGGAACCCGACCCGGTCAACAAAGCGTTGCCCGCAGGCATAGTGAGGGCAGTGGCGAGGTCCGAAAATGGGCGTGCGTTTCTTGACCTTCAAAACGACACTGACGCGAGGATAGAGGTTCGAAACCTGCGTTTATACGGACCGAGTGGCCATCGAACCCGGATAGGACCCGAGGCAACTTACACGGTTGCACTCGATAAGGGCGAGGTGCGTCGTCTGGACGTGACGGATATGCTAAAAGAATGGATCGCGCATAGTTCCCTCAACCCTAGCGGAACTTTTCATTTTCGAATCCAGATGCACTTTGATCCCGAGCCTCGATTGCAGCCAAGCCTTGTTGGCGCATACAAAGCCGTACAGAAAGACGGTAATATCGAGGTTTTCAGGGCCGATGGCGGCGAATAATGCCATGCCTGAAAAACCGATTCGTGTTCTCGTAGCCAAACCCGGCCTTGACGGCCATGACCGTGGGGCGAAAATCGTGGCTCGCGCCCTGCGCGATGCCGGTATGGAGGTGATTTACACCGGTCTTCGCCAGACGCCGGAGCAGATCGCCACCGCTGCCGTCCAGGAGGATGTTGACGCCATCGGCATCTCCATTCTCTCCGGCGCGCATAACACCATCCTGCCCAGAATTTGCGAATTGCTACGAGCCGAGGGCATGAGCGATGTCCCGTTGATCGTCGGCGGGATCATTCCAGACGAAGACATTCCGGTCTTGAAGGAAGGTGGAGTGGCTGAAGTATTTCAACCCGGAGCGTCGACCGAAGATATTGTCAGTTTCATCCGGGATCGAGTGGGGCAGACAAGAGCAGCCCGCCGCTAAAGGCTGGCCGCGCCGGATTGAGCTGCGATGTGGGCGCAGAAACGATTGCGGCCTCCGGCCCACCGGACAATAATACTTGCCGCATCAACATACCGCCACGTCAATCACTTCATCTTTACGGCTTTCGGGCCATCTGCGGCTTTGGTCGAGCGATAGCCTTGGGACAAGCAACCTTGCTTGCCGGCGAGGGCGCGCAAGGGAGAAATTGAGCGTCAAACCTGCTTTCCGCGGGGGGCGCGCGGAGCTTTCGTTTCTTCCTCGAGCAGCCAGCGGCGGAGCTGGAGGATGTCGTTGGCGCGGGCGATGCCGATGGGCTTCAGGCTGGCAGCGGATTCGAGGACGACGACGTTCTCCACATTCTTCAGCAGCATGTCCCGGTTCACCCTGTCCACCAGGTCGCCGGGATAAGCGCGGACGTAGTCCTGCCGGGCCAGCTCGCGCATCTTAAAGTGGTGATCGGGCGGTTCGATCTTCAACAGGTCGTGCGGCTCGACGATGCCAACGAGCACCCCGTCCTTTTCGACCACCGGAAGCAACTCTTCGTTTTCGGGCGAAAACTTCTGTAGAACGGTGTGGAGTTCGGCGTCGGCCGAAATGACGCTGAACTGCTTGCGCATCACTTGGTCAATGCGCGCCCGCATCAGTACCGGCACGGAATAGTCCTGGAGAACGATCAAGCCGCGCTTCACGAGTTTTCCGGTCATCATCGATTCACGACTGAAGAGGCGAACGAAACCGTCGGAGATCATGACGCAGACGATGAGCGGCAGGAGCGCATTCGGATTGTGGCTCAACTCGAACAGA
>Ga0102924_1006157_pt1 | contig 11362 bp, 11 predicted proteins | sample PaiPotPPM11metaG_FD_80116 | JGI IMG/M metagenome (GOLD analysis project Ga0102924, IMG submission 80116) | Iron sulfur acid spring bacterial and archeal communities from Banff, Canada, to study Microbial Dark Matter (Phase II) - Paint Pots PPM... ...
GCTTGAGGAGATTGCGATAGCCCTGGGTCGTTTCGGCCAGCAGGGTCAAGTGGTAGTAGAGCTTCTGACCGCCCTCCACGTCGCCGCCGGTGTCGTCGAGCCGGCCCCGACGGACTGGCCGTTCGTGCCCGGATTCCCCGGCCATGTACAGCTCCGTCCCCAGCACGGGGTTGACCCCCTGGAGATGGCACGCCTTGTAGAAGTCGAGGATCCCGTACATGTTGCCGTGGTCGGTGATCCCGACCGCCGGCTGGCCGTCGGCCACCGCCTTGGCGACGACGTCGTCGATCCGTGCCGCGCCGTCGAGCATCGAGAACTCGGTGTGGGTGTGGAGATGGACGAAGGACCGAGCCATGTTCCCCTCGGTGTCCACAGCCTGTGGACAAACTACATCGACGTGATTCCACCCACGGTAGCCGCGACGGTCCCGGCTCCGCGCAGCCCACCCGCCTACCGTTGGGAGCAATTCTGCCGCCCCCTCCCGAGGAGAACATGGCCGTTCCGCGCCAGACCCGGACCCGCTTGCGCACCCGTCTCCTCGTCGGGCTCGTGCTCGCGGCGCTGCCGATCACCGCTGTCGCCGACTACGTGATCAACCGCCGGGCGACGGACAGCCAGTCCTCGGCCACCCGGCAGTTCCTGGTGGCCCGGGCCGAGCACGTCGCCGCCACGTTCGCCTCCTTCACGGGCGAGCGCCAGGCCAACCTGGGCGTCCTCGCCCGGGAGGCGGCACTCGCGCCCCCGACCTACGACCTCACCCAGGTCCTCCAGGATGTCTCCGCCGCCGAGCCCGACTTCTCCGTGATCGAGGAGACCGATCTGACCGGTCGCGTCCGGTGGTCGAGCAACGGGTTCGCCTCGGTGGTCCTGCCCATCGATGCCCCCTGGTTCCGGACGGCGGTGGCGGGCCAGCAGGCCATCGGACCCATGTACACCGACTCCTCCGGGGCGCTGCACTGGATGTTCGTCGACCCCGTGCTCGGACCCGACGGGCGGACGGCGGGCGTGATCGCCGGCGACGTGAAGGTCTCGTCCCTGGCCCCGCTGCTCAACCACGTCGACTTCGCCCGGTCCGCCGAGATCCTCGTCGTCAACCAGGCCAAACTGCTGGTCCTCTCCTCCCGGGCCGGGCTGGTGACGAGCAACGTCGAAGCGCAGCGTTCGGGGAGCCTGGCCACCAATGCCGCCAGCCTCGGGGCCGAGCGCTCCCTCGCCGGCCAGACCGGCACCGTGCACGACCACGACTACCTCGGCAACAACGTCTTCGCCGCCTACACGCCGCTGCCGTCGACGGGGTGGGCGCTGATCGTCAAGGAGTCGTCGTCGGAGGCCCTCGCTTCAGTCCATTCCCAGACCCGCGTCGCCGTGCTCTTCTTCATCCTCGAGGTCGGCGTGGTCGTGCTCATCGGGCTCCTCCTGGCCACCCTCGAGAGCCGCCGCCTGCGTCGCCTGGTGGACGAGAACCTGGCCGCCGGCACCCAGGTCAGCGACAGCGCCGTCCAGCTCTCCGCCGCGTCGGAGGAGCTGGCGGCGACGACCTCCGAGCAGAGCGCCGCCATCACCGAGACGTCGGCGACCATGGAGGAGCTGGCCCGGTCGTTCGCGTCGATCGCCGACACCATCGACCGGGTGGCCGCCCAGACGTCCGAGACCCAGACCAACCTCTCCCAGGCCGAGGCCGACATCGAGACCTCGAGCGAACGGGCCCTGGCCCTGACCGAACGGGTCAACGACGTGGGCGTGCTGCTCGGCCTCATCAACGAGATCGCCGACCAGACGAACCTGCTCGCCCTCAACGCCGCCATTGAGGCGGCCCGGGCCGGGGAGGCGGGCAGGGGGTTCAGCGTGGTGGCCGACGAGGTCCGCCGCCTGGCCGAGCGGTCCAAGGCGTCGGCCGCCGACATCAGCCGCATCATCGAGACCACCCGGGACGAGACCAACGCCAGCGTGATGGCGATGGAGCAGGGCGCCAAGTCGATGCGGTTGGGCCTCGACCTGCTCCACGAGGTGGCCCGCGCCACCAACCAGGTCCAGCTCACGACCCAGCAGCAGCGGTCGGCGACCGAGCAGGTGGTGGAGACCATGGAGGTGTTGTCAGAGGCCGGCCACAAGACCTCGGCCACCGCCCAGCAGATCGCCGCCAACGCCACCACCCTCGCCCGGTTGGCCAGCGACCTCCAGCGCACCGCCACGTCCACCCGAGACGTCTTCTGAGCGCCCCTCCCGCCAGCGAAGACCCCGCCCCAGGGGTCCCGGCGCTCGTCCTGCCGGTGGAGGGTGCGCATTGGGCCACCCCGCTCGGGACCGTTCAGGAGGTCCTGGCCCGGCCGGCCATCACCCTGGTTCCGACCGCCCCACCCGCGGTCCTGGGTCTGTGCAACCGGCGGGGTGACGTCCTGCCGGTGGTGAGCATCTCCGTCCTCACCGGCCGCAGCAGCCATCCCAGCGAGGGCGAGCGGCGGGCGCCCTGGGTGGCGGTGGTCGACACCCCCGGCGGGGCGGCCGGCCTGGCCGTGACCGGGGTCCCGGAGACCGCCGACCTGGGCCCCCCGGTGGCGCCGGGCGAAGGCCCGGGGGCGCTCTCCGTGCACCGGTGGGAGGTGGGAGGCTCACCCATCGCCGTCACCCTGGTGGATCCGGCCGCCCTGGTGACCGCCGAGGGCATCGCCGGCGAGGGCTGATGACGTGGACCTGTCCGAGGAGTTGCTGGGGATCTTCACCGACGAGGCGGCCGGCCGCCTCGGGGTGATCGCCGCCGGCCTGCTCCGGCTCGAGGCGGGCGCCGATCCCGACCTCGTGACGGAGCTGTTCCGCGAGGCCCACACCGTCAAAGGGGCCGCCGCCGTGGTCGGGCTGGATGCCGTCAGCCGAGTGGCCCATGCCATGGAGGACCTGTTCCAGGAGCTCCGGGACGGATCCCGGACGCCCACCCACGACTTCGTGGACGTGCTCCTGGCGGCGGTCGACGGTCTGCGCATCCTCCTGCCGGCGATGCGGATGGGGACCGACATCAGCGCCGAGGCAGACCGGCTGGGCGTGATGGTGGCCCGGTTCCGGTCCGGGACTGTGCCGGGCCGAGGGGCGGAGCCGCAGCCGCAGCGCGCACCGGCACCGGTACCGGTACCGGAGCCGGGTCCCCATGGCCCCGGTGCCGTCGTTGCCGTCGCACCGGAGCCCTCGGTCGCTGTCGCCCCTCAGGCCGGCCCTCGGCCGGCGGAAGCCCTGCGGGGTGACGCCGTCCGGGTTCCGATCACCCGCCTCGACGCCCTGGTCAGGCTGGTGGGGGAAACGGCGTCCGCCAACCTCCGGGTGGGCCGGCTGCTGGTCGACCGCCTGGGCCCGGCGGCGACCGACCTGGACCCGGTCCGCGACCTGGCCCGCTCGCTCAACGAGCTCCAGGAGATGACCATGCGGGCCCGGATGGTGCCCATCGCGTCGATCCTCGAGCCCCTCCGGCGTGCCGTCCGGGACCTCTCCCGGGATCTCGGGAAGTCGGTCCGATGGGAGGCCCGGGGTCTGGAGACCGAACTCGATCGAGGTGTCCTCAACGAGCTCGGTGACGCCCTCCTGCATCTCGTCCGCAACGCCGTCGACCACGGGGTCGAGCCTCCCGACGAGCGGCGGGCGTCGGGCAAGCCTCCCGAGGCGACCATCGCCTTTCACGCCATGCAGCTCGGGTCCGAGGTGGTCGTGACCGTGGCGGACGACGGCCGGGGCATCGACCTCGGCCAGGTCCGGGCCCAGGCGGTCCGCCGGGATCCCGACTCCGACCGGTTGGACGACGACGAGATCCTCGAGCTGGTCTTCCTCTCCGGGTTGTCGACGGCCCCTCGGGTCACCGACGTCAGCGGACGGGGGGTCGGGCTCGATGTCGTCCTCCACGGCATCGACGCCGTCCGGGGACGGATCGAGGTGCGGTCCCGGCCGGGTGAGGGGACAGAGTTCCGGATCCGGGTCCCGATCACCCTCGCCGTCCTCCCTTGCCTGCTCGTGTCCTGCGCCGATCAGCGCTATGCCATACCGATGCACTCGATCGTCGTGGTGCAGGAGACGGCGGATCACACAGCCCCGCTCTGGGTCGAGGGGCAGCCCGTGGACGTGACCGCCCTGGCGTCGGTCCTCGGCCTGGCCGGCGGCACCGCTCCGGACCGCCGCGCCGCCACCGTGGTCGTCGTCGCGGGGCCCACCCGCCGGCACGGCTTCGCCGTCGACGCCCTCCTCGGCCAGCGCGACGTGGTCGTAAAGGGGCTGTCGGGACTGCTCCCGCGGATCGACGTCCTGACCGGGGCCAGCATCGAGCCCGACGGGTCCGTGCTCTGCATCCTCGACGGCGGGGGGCTGGTGGAGCGGGCCCGGGGGGCGCCGCCGGGGCCGGATGGGTTGGAGCGCCCACCGCCGCGGGCCTCCCTCCTGGTGGTCGACGACGCCGTGACCGTGCGCGAGCTGCAACGCGCCATCCTCGAACGGGCCGGCTACGCAGTGCGGACGGCCGCCGACGGACCGGCCGCGCTCGCCGTGCTCGCCGAGTCCCCCGCCGACCTCGTCTTGACCGACGTCGAGATGCGGGGCATGGACGGCTTCGAGCTGACGCGTGCGATCAGGGCCACGGGCAGGCTGGAGTCCCTGCCGGTCATCATCCTGACATCGCGGGCCACCGACGAGGACCGGCGGAGGGGGCTGGAAGCAGGCGCGGATGCCTACCTGCCGAAGAGCGCGTTCGATCAGGGGGACCTGGTCGCCGCCGTCGAGCGCCTCCTCGGACCGGGCCGCCCGAGCGGCGGGGAGCGGGGAAGCCCGTGAGCGGAGCGAACCCGCCCGAGCGGCCCAAGCGCCGAAGGCCCGTTCCCGTGGTCATCGTCGACGACTCCGCCACCCGTCGCGCCGCCCTGCGGGCGATGCTGGAGGAGGGCGGCACGATCACGGTGGTCGGCGAGGGCCACGACGCCGACACCGGGGTGGCGGCTGCCGAGGCATGCCACCCTGCGGTCGTCACCATGGACCTCGAGATGCCGGGCGGCGGCGGGCAGCAGGCCATCGAACAGCTCATGGCCGTCTCACCGGTGCCGATCCTCGTGCTCTCCGGGCACGTCACCGGACCGGGCTCGTTCCGGGCCCTCGACGCCCTGGGGGCAGGCGCCCTCGACGTCTTCCCGTGGCCTGCCTCGTGGGGCGCCGGGGAAGCCGCGGATCTCCGGGAGCGGATCCGTCTACTCGACGGCGTCACCGTGATGCGTCACCCGCGCGGAGGCAGGCGCCCGGCCGGACGGGGGACCCGGCCCGGGGTCACGTCCGTCATCGGCATCGCCGCGTCGTCCGGTGGACCGCCGGCCGTCGCCACCGTCCTCTCCGGGCTCAAGGGCGTCGCCGCCCCGGTGCTCGTGGTGCAACACCTGCACCGCGACTTCATGGAGTCCTTCGTGAGCTGGATGACCCGGGCGACGGCGATGCCCGTCGTGCTCGCCACCCATCTGGCGGTGCCCCGGCCGGGGATGGTCTACGTGGCGCCGGCCGGCGCCCACCTCCGGCTGGGGGCCGACCGACGCCTCCATTTGTGCGCCACCCCGGCCCGCCTGCACACCCCGTCCGCCGACGAGCTGTTCCAGTCGCTGGCGGAGTCGGTCGGCGCCGGGGGCGTCGGGGTGGTGCTCACGGGCATGGGCGACGACGGCGCCCATGGTCTGCTGTCCCTCCGCCGGGCGGGCGGTCTGACCATCGCCCAGGACGAGGCGACGAGCGCGGTGTGGGGGATGCCCGGGGCCGCGTGGCGCCTGGGATCGGTCGACCGCCTCCTGCCCCTCGGCGACGTCGCTCCCGCCCTGATGACCGCCCGGGCGGCGCGATGACCGGCGGCGGGACAGACGCCTCGACCGACGCCCTCCGGGCGGCCGCGTCGATGGTGAGCCGTCGCACCGGCCTGCGCTTCGACCCGGGACTGCTCCAACGACTCCGCCGGGCAGTGACGGGTGGAGCGGCCCGCAGCGGCGAGACGGAATTGGGGTGGGTGCGGAGGCTGGAGGACGACGATGCCCTCCTGGCTGGGGTGGTGACCGAGGTGACGATCCAGGAGTCGGCCTGGTTCCGGGACCCGGCCCAGTTCGAGGCCTTGCGCAGGGGGTTCCTGCCGCGGTCGCGGACCCCCGTCGTCTGGAGCATCGGGTGTGCGCTCGGCCAGGAGGCCTACAGCCTGGCCATGACCCTGCGGGAGGCCGGACGGGCCGACATCGGGGTGGTGGCGACGGACGTCAGCCCGGCGGCGGTGGCATCGTGCGCCCGCGGCGTGTTCACGACCACACAGCTCGACGGACTCGATCCCACGCGCCGCCAGCGATGGCTCCAGCGGCTCGGAGACGACTGGGAGGTGCATGACGACCTCCGCCGGCAGGTCGTCACCATCCGTCACAACATCGCCCGTGACGCCATCCCGTCCGTCGTTGCCGGCTGCGACCTCGTCTTCTGCCGAAACGTGCTGATCTACCTCACCGACGCCGACATGGAGGACGTGCTCGGCCGGCTGGCCGCCTTCCTGCCCGACCGTGGGAACCTGTTCCTCGGCAGCGGTGAGGCCCTCTGGCGGGCGCTCCGCCACTTCGAGCCGGTCGAGCTCGGCGACGGGTTCTCCTACCGGCCCCGCCGGGAGGAGCCCCCGGCGGCCGGCGATCCGGGGCCCTCCTGTGAGGACCGACCCGAGCGGCAGGGACCGCAGCCGGCCCCTCTCGAGCCGGCGCCCGGCGAGGCGGGCGTCCTGTTCGCCGCCGGCAGCACCGCCCTCGAGCGCGGCGACACCAGCGAGGCGGTCCGCCTGCTGCGCCAGGCCGTGTACCTGGATCAGGACCTCGCCCTGGCCCAGTTCACCCTGGGGGTGGCAATCGCCACCGGCGGCGACCCGGCCGGGGCCCGGCGGGCGTGGGAAGCAGCCCGGGCCGCTCTGGGGCGCGCCGATCCGGCCCGGGTCGAGGGGGACCTCGACGGCCACTCGGTCTCGGCGCTGGCCCTGGCCATCGACGCCCGCCTGCAGGGGCTCCCCTGAGCCCCGCCGGTCAGAGCGGCGAGCGTCAGTTCGTACGGTTCTCCGCCGGCGACGGCGAGTTCGCCGTCGACGTGGCCCACGCCGTGGAGGTCGTCACCGCCGACGGGATCGTCCCCCTGCCCGACCCGGCCCCGGCGGTGGTCGGCGTCATCCACCGACGCGACGCCGCCGTCCCGGTGATGGCCCTCTTCGGCACCACGCCGGGCGTGGGAGGCCAGCACGTCCTCATCGTCGACCGTGGCGGATCGCTGGTCGGTCTGCTGGTGGACCGGGTCGACGAGGTCAGCGTCATCGCAGGCGATCGCCTCCGGCCGGCGCCCGCCGGACAGGACGTGGCCGTCGTGGAAGCGGTCATCCTCGAGGCCGCCGGCATGGTCATGGTCATCGACCCTCGCTCGCTGCCCGGCCGCCCGCCGTCCTGACCCCGGACGAGGCCCCAGCCGCGCCGTTGCGAGGGCCCCGAGGCCAGGGGGCCGCAGTCCGCCGACAAGGCCGCCGCGGAGTTGATGCCATGTTCCCCGCACGCTTTGCGCGCTTTTGGCGGCGATTCGGGCCCAAAAGCGCGCAAAGCGTACCGGGCCGGCCGTGGCCAAACGGGCCCCACGCGTGTTCCCAGGGCGGAACTTCAGAGGTAGGTGCCGGGGCGGCCGTCGGCGGGGACCTCGCCGGCACCGGGGGGCAAGCCTCGCTGACGCATCTGCTGGAGCTGGTTCTGGGCGGCCACCTGCTGGGCGAACAGGGTGGCCTGGATGCCGTGGAAGAGACCCTCCAGCCACCCCACCAGCTGGGCCTGCGCCACCCGCAGCTCGGCCTCGCTGGGAACCCCTTCGCCAAGCGGCATCGACATGCGTCCGAGCTCGTCCCGCAGGTCGGGGGACAGCCCATCGGCCAGCTCCCTCACCGACGTCTCGTAGATCTCGGCCAGCCGGGTGCGGGCCTTCTCGTCGAGCGGCGACTGACGCACCTCGTCGAGCAGCTGCTTGATCATCGAGCCGATCCGCATGACCTTGGCGGGCTGCTCGACGACCTCCCGGTTGGGCTCGGGCTCGGGGGGCTCGTTCTGGACGACGACGAGCTTGGGGCTGTCTGTGGGCTCGGACACGGCCCCCCATCCTGCCCCATCGGGGTGGGCCTCACACACGGAGGAGCGATCAGCCGGCGACGGCGACGAGGGGGACGAGCATCTCAGCGGGGGTGGCCGAGCCGTGCCGGCAGCGGAGGGCCAGCTCGCCGGTGTCCCGGGGGTCGGTGAACGCCACGGGCTGGTGCGGGATGAGCGCGACGTCGCCCAGGCGGGAGCGGCCGGCGGGGCTGAGGCGGCCGCCGAACCAGCCCTCCTCCTCGAGCTGGTCCACCGTCTTGATCCACGCCAGGTGCCCGAACTCCGCTTCGGCCGCCGCCGCCAGCCGGGCGGCGCACCCCGGCCGGGCGTGCAGCCAGCGGAACCGGCCCTCCCCGGAGACCAGCACGCTGTCGTCCAGCAGCGTGGCACCGAGCATGAGGCTGGCGTCGCCGACCTCCACCTGGCCGTGGTCGGCGGTGACGACCAGCGCCGCCCCCCGGGGCAGGACCGACGCCAGGTCCCCGACCAGGCGGTCGGCCGCCCGCAGCTCGGCGTCGTAGAAGTCGCCGAACCCGTGCTCGTGGGCGACCTTGTCGATCCCGTCGTAGTACGCGTACACGAACGGCTCCCCGGCCGAGAGGAGCCGCCCCGCCTCGACGGTCAGCGAGGACGCCATGCGCCACCCGTGCATCCGCGCCCCCGCCAGGTGAGCGAGGGTGAAACCCGTCGCCGCGAACTCCGCCCTGGTCACCACCGCCGTTGCCGTACCCCCGAACACGGGGTGGGTCTGGAACTCGGACGGCAGCACCTGCTGCCGGGCGTCCCCCGAAGGCGTGCGCCAGCGCAGCACGTTGAGGACCTCACCCCCCGGCACCCGCACCCGATAGCCCAGCACCTCGTGCTCGGCCGGCGTCAGACCGGTGGTGATCGACGTCAGCGCCACCGCCGTGGTGGTCGGTGCCACAGACGTGATCGCTCCGCCGGCCATGGCGGCCAGGATGGGCGCCACCCGCGGACGTTCCCGGAGCTGTTCCCAGCCGAGGCCGTCGAGGACGAGCAGCACCACCTGGGCGGCGCCGACCGCCGGCTCCGGCAGCCAGGGGGGCGGCGGCCCGTCAGTGGTGAGGGCGCGCACCACGTTGGTGATGCACGCCCCCCCGTAGTCGGGAAGCAGGGGCTGGGGCGCCGGCTCGTCATCCCGCCGAGGCAGCGCCATGGGATTGAGCCTACGGCGGGGCGATAGCGTCGCGTGGTTGTGGCCGACTTCGCCGACTCCCCCACGACCGAGCTGGAGCGCCGGCTCACCCCCCTCAAGGTCGTCTCCCTGGTGGAGACGGGCACCTACCTCTTCCTCCTTTCCTTCTGGCTCTCGGGCAACCGGGTCGGCACCTTGCTGGTCGGCTCCATGCACGGCATGGTCGTGCTGGCCTTCGCCGGGATGCTGCTCCTGATCTTCCGCCAGCTCGGGTGGTCGCTGGTCTTCACCCTGCTCGCCATCCTCACCGGCCCCATCGGCGCCCTCATCGTCTTCGAACGGGTCCGTCGGGAGGCGCCCGCCATCCACGCCCGGGAGCAGGCCAGGATCGGGGCCCGGGCCCCCGCCACCTGACGAGGGACGGCCCACGTACGATGGACCTCTGTGAAGGTCTCGACCCGAGGTGACTACGCCAGCCGGGCGCTGCTCTCCCTGGCCCTCCACCAGGAGGAGACGGGGCCCACCTCGGTCCGGGACCTGGCCGAGCGGACCGGTCTCCCCCAGCCCTACCTCGAGCAGATCCTCCTCGCCCTCAAGGGCGCCGGGCTGGTGCGATCCAAGCGGGGCGTCGGTGGCGGCTACGTCCTGGCCCGGACGCCGGATGCCATCACGCTGAGCCAGATCGTCAGCGCCGTGGACGGCCCGATCGCCGCCGGCGACTTCGGGCTGCCCCACACCAATGGGGCCTGCGACCACGAGGGCCAGTGCGCCCTGCTCGACGTCTGGTCCGAGGTCGGGCAGCGGATGCGCGCCTACCTCGACTCGTACACGCTCGCCGACATGGTCGAGCGCGCCAGCGGGCTGCGGGCACCCGTGTCGTCACTCAGCTGAGGCCGTCGCGTGGCCGGTGACCTGGCCCGCTGGGAGAGCGACGTCGTGCTCGCCGACGGGGGCACCGTGCACATCCGGACGATACGCAGCGACGACGGCCCGCGCATCGAGGCCCTTCACGAGCACCTCTCCAAAGAATCGCGCTACCTGGCGCTTCTTCTCGCCCCGGGCGCCTATGAGGAGGCGGTCCGGCTGATGTTGGCGGATGCCGGCGTCGACGCGGTGATCGTCTCTTTCCTGCCCCCGCTGGTCACGCCGGCCGGGGAGGTGGAGGCCGCCGTGGCGCGGGCGGCGGCGGGATCGGCCAAGCCGGTCGTGACCAACTTCCTGACCGCCGACCACAGCGCTCGGCTCCCGACGTCCGGCTATCCCGAGGACGCCGCCCAGGCGCTGGCCCGGGTGGTGTCGCTGGTGGAGTGGCGGGCCCGGCCCGAGGGGACCATCCCCGCCTACGACGACGTCGACCGGGACGCCGCCACGATCATCGTGCGGAGGGCCCTGGCCGAGCACCCCGACGGGTTCGACCTCGACCTGGCTTCGGCCCTCGACCTGCTGAGGGCCTACCGGGTGCCCGTGGCCGGCACCCGCGCAGTGGTGTCGGTGGACGAGGCGATGGACGCAGCCCCGTTGATCGGCTTGCCGGTCGCCCTCAAGGGCTCCCGCTCGGTGCTCGACCTCGGTACCCCGGCCGACGTGGCCCGGGCCTGGGGGACGCTCGGGCTGGGCGACGGACCTCGTGCAGGCCATGGTGGCGTCGGGAGTGGAGACGGTCATCGACCTATGCGCCCACCCGTCGTTCGGGCCGGTCGTGGCCTTCGGGACGTCGGGGCCGGCGGCCGAGATCTACAGCGACCGGGCGGTGCGGGTGCTGCCCCTGACCGACGTCGACGCCGACGAGCTCATCCGGTCGGTGAAGGGCGCCCCGCTGCTCCTGGGCTACCGGGACCGGCCACCGGTGGACGTGAGCGCCCTCGGCGACGTGCTGCTCCGGGTCAGCCGCCTGGCCCTCGACATGCCCGAGGTGGTGGAGCTGACCCTGGAGCCGGTCGTGGTTTCGGCGTCAGGGTCGGCGGCGGTCGATGCCCGGGTGGCGGTGGCGCCCTACCGGCCCATCCCCGAGCTGGCGTTGCGCCGCCTGCGTTGAGTCGTCGCCCGGACTGGGCGGCGGGCGGCGCGGGGTCCGGCC
>Ga0102924_1006158_pt1 | contig 11361 bp, 8 predicted proteins | sample PaiPotPPM11metaG_FD_80116 | JGI IMG/M metagenome (GOLD analysis project Ga0102924, IMG submission 80116) | Iron sulfur acid spring bacterial and archeal communities from Banff, Canada, to study Microbial Dark Matter (Phase II) - Paint Pots PPM... ...
GCAGGGCGTCGCGGCCCTCCCGCTCGAGCGTGCGCATCTTGCGCAGCGCCTCGGCGACGAGGTCCCCGAATTCCTTGATCTTGGTGCTCGTATTGGTGCGGTCTTGCTCCGGCAGCTGCCGGAACGTCTCCTCGGGGATCGGGCGTCCCTGGAGGTCGACCGGGACCGTCACGATGCCCGTCGGCGTCTGCTGGAGAGAGAGGCCCCGGCTCCGGGCCTGCTGCTCGAGCCCTTGCCAGATCTCGCCCACCACCTGCTCGTAGTGCTTGATGACTTCGGTCCGCTGCTTCTCGTAGACGTCGCTCGCAAACGCCCGGCGCAGCCCTTCCCGGACCTCGACGACGAGCTCTTCCATGTCGTGCCGGAAGACCCGCCCCCGGCCGGCTGGGAAGGAGATGGCGACCGGCTCGCCGGCGGCGGCGAAGTTCCGCACGTAGCACCAGTCCAAGGGCACCGGACGGCCCTCGGCCGCATGCGCGACCTCCGCGCAGGCGTACGTGCTGCGGCCCGTGCCCGGCGGCCCGCTCACGAAAATGTTGTAGCCCCGCTGGCCGATCCCCAGGCCGAACTCGAGCGCGCGCACGGCGCGGTCCTGCCCGATGATCTGCGCATCCTCGGGGACCTCGTCGGTCGAGCGGAAGCCCAACTCGGCCGGATCGCACGTCCAGCGGAGGGCCTCGACCGGCAAGAGCCGTTCGTCACGGAGGCGGGAGGGAGACATGAGTCTTCAGTTTCGTGAGAGAGCAGACGTTCGCCTCTTGACACCGTCACCGCAAGAGATATATTGATGCTTAGATATCAATCCATCTTTTCACGAGAGGGGCGCTCACGATCATGGAAGTCACTCTGCTTCCCTCAACCGCTGAACGCATTCGAGCCGCTCTCGGCGAAGACGTCGACTTGTCCCAGGGATCTGTACCTGTTATCCTCGCCCGCCTTGCCGTGGAGGCGCCCGGCGTGTACTCGGACGTATTAGCCGAGCTTTCCGGGTCGCAGATCCGCCTCGACAGCGAGCGTACGCTCCAGCGGAGACGGCGCCGCAGTTTGCTCCGGCGCGCTCTGTTCTGGTGGGCGGAGTACGAAAGCGAGGCGGGCGACCGCCTCGTTGCCAAACGGCACGTTGCGGCGGCCGTACCATTCGGACTGGCAGGGCTCATTCTCATCCTGTTGGGCGTGTCGAGTATGGTGGGTCACCGGGCCGCTACGGTCTCCTTCCGGCCACCAGCTCGCCAGGTGACCTCAGTCGTGGGTGGTGGAACAGGATCTGCAGCCACGCGGGTGCCCGCGTCGCGGCCGAGCCGCCGCATGCCGGCGCCGTCCATCGCAGATCTCTTGATCCCAGACCCCGGCCTACCGTCGGGGCCAGTGCCGATGCTGCCGCCGATTCAACCCTCGCTCCCGCGCCCGTCGGTGACCGTTGGATCGGAGGCTCCTGTAGGTCCGGTTGTGTTCAGCCGCGCTTCGGCTGCGATGTCCAGTGCGGGCTTCCCCGGGATCCAGGCCGAATCAGCGAGTCCACCTTCGCCGGTCGTGTATGACCGTACCGAGCCCGCGACCGTCCACGGTGACTCCGACGCGCTCGCGGCGTCTCACGCAGCCGGGCCGTCGGTCCGACCGACCCTGAGCGGTTCTGTATCAGCTCCCGGTTCAGGGGCGGCGACGGCGGCACCGTCGAGCCCTCCTCAATGGACGATCGGTCAACGCGTGCAGGCCCACTTTGCCACCGGCCTGGTCGTCGTGCAAGGTGGCCCTTCTGTTCCAGTGATCGCTGAGAGCGCTGATCCGAAAGGAACCTGGCTGGGCCACGCATCCTTGGGCCCTGAGGGTCTAGTCCAGGTTGGATTCACGCTTGCCGTGCCCGGAGTCTCCAGCGCCGTCCGCGGCGCCGCCCTGGATCCCGGCCGGCTGGTTCCTGGGCTTCTCGGCCGCACAGCGCTGCGACACCCGCAAGCCGCCGGGGTAGTCGCTGCTGCTGCATTGCAGGCCACGGCGGACTACGTTCAAGCCCTCGTGCGGCAAGGGCAGGTGACGTTGATGGATGGCTGGGCACAGCTCGCATCTGGGCCGCCGGCTCCGCCCTGGGCGTATGTCGCGGCTCGGCTGGCTTCCGGATTCGAGCCCCGCGGTGTCGCGGACGGCCCGGTCGCGACGACAGAGATCGACGCGGGCGCGTCCCTGGTCATTCTGCTAACGGAGGTGCCATGAGTGTACCCTCGAGTCGTGCAATGGCTGAGCGAGGGCATCCTGGGCACGATGGCGACCGTTGCATTCGGCAGCCCCGTGTACGGACAAGTGACAGGGCCCTTGCCGGCCGGCGGATCCGCTCCAACGGGAGACCTCTTCGCGCCGCTGACCAATCTGTTTAATCAGGCGGCGACGAGCCTCTCTGGCGCGTTCGGGTTAGCGTATGCTACCGCCGCGCTCCTCGTCGCCGGGGCGGTCATCGTGGCGGATCACCGGAACGGGATCCGGAACGCGCTCTGGGTGATCATTGGGTCCGTGGTCCTGTTCTTCGGTGGTCAGATCATCCGGATGATTCACGGCTAAGTCGATGCTGCCTACCCATCCGATCTACCGGAAACTTGATGCGCCGGTGACATTGCTCGGCATAGAGCTCGAGGATTGGTTTGGCCTCGGCGTGGGCTTTGTGGTCCTTTCGCGGATGAGCGATCTCGTCGTCGGTGGGATGCTCGGGTGGCCACGGGCTGAAGCAGGCGTCTCCGCGCTGGGCACGGGACTGCTGTTCCTCATGTGGCGGCGTGTACGGGAGCGAACTCCCCGGCACTTCCTCCGCCATCTCCTGGAATATCTCGGCGAGCCAGACACCTATGCGCTCTTGCCTGACCAGGACGTCAATCCGTATGTCCTCTAACGCCGTGCCACTTCGCGCGCCGCTCGGCAACCTTACCCGCGAGCTTCCCTACTGGGTGATCCGCGACGGAGCTGTGGTCCTGCGGGATGGGAGCTACCGGCTGGGGTTCGAGGTGACGCTCCCGGGCACCGAGGTCTGGGATGCCGTGCAGCTGGCAAGGAGCAATGATCGGCTGCGGACGCTCCTTAACACCGCCGTCCCCGAAGGCGAGTGCCTGCGGGTCCTCGTGGAAGTGCATGCCGACTATACCGCACTGCTGCGCGTTTACGCCGAGAACTGCTCGAGCCCGCATCCGATCGTCCGCGAGCTCCACCGTCGACGGCTCGCCGCGCTGAGCAACGCCCACGCTGCCGGTCACCTCATCAACTACCGTGTTCTCTTCGATCTGTCCTATCATCCCCCCAAGCGCTCGCGGCGATGGTGGACCCCGGTCGGCGCGGACGTCTATCGGCGTCACCGAGACGAATTAAGCGTGCTGCGGGAAACCATGGTTGGGCACTGCGAACGATGTGGCTTTCACGCGCGGCCCCTCGCCGACGGGGAGCTGGCGGGGGCGATCTGGAGGTACTTCAATCCTGCCCGGAAGCGCGCCGGGATGCCGTCGCCGGTGTCAGACGAGGCCCAGACGATCGAGATGCCGCGATGGCTTCTGGCGGCCGGATTCGCGCCGGGACGGCAGTCGCTCCGTACTGCCGTTGTGCGGTCCGATTTGTACCGCCGATGGGATTTTCTCTGGATGGACAGCTACGCGCACGCGGTCGTCGCGATGGATCTGCTGCCGGACAGACCGACGACGCCGAACGTGTTGGGGCAACTCCTCGGTCTACCGGGCAGCTTCTGGCTGATCGTCGAGGCATGGAACGATCCCCGCTCCGATCAGTTGAAGCGGTTAGAGTTGAAGAGCCGGTTAAGTCGTCAGGCGGTCCTCGCTCAGGACGGTGGAGATTCCAACACGCGTGCGGTAGAGCGCCAGATCGCCAGTGCGCTGGACGCCGTTCAGCTGACCAGTGAACGTGTGATGCGGGTGGGCGCCGCGGTGGTTCTGCAAGAGCCGCGCCCGGATGACGTTCGTGCCACTGCGCGACGCGCGCTGGATGCGTTTCGGCAGATCCCTGGAGTCGATGCCCGTATCGAATCGGTCGCTCTGCGCCGGCAGTTCATGCAGCTCGCGCCGTTTAGCGGCCTGCCCAACGAGAGACTGCTGAGGATGCTGACCGGGAACGCCGCCGATTTCATCCCGTGCTACGGCCCCTGGCGGGGTGCGGTGCGGCCGGTCTGCCCGCTCCACACCCGCGGTGGCAGCCTGGCGTCCCTCGACCCGTTCGATCCGCGCCTGCCCTCCTGGAACGCGATCGTCGTCGGCGAGTCGGGGGGAGGAAAGACCCATTTTGCGATTACCTGGTTGTCGCACTTGCTCGCGCTCGATCCGGTCATCTTTATCGTGGACAAAGGGGGATCGTATCGGGCGTTCTGCGACGTCTTCGGTGGGCAGCACGTCCATCTGGCCCCGGACGCGGATGTTGCGGTGAACCCGTTTGACCTGCTTCCGGGGGAGACGGAGCCTGATCCCGCTCAGCTCGGCCTTCTTCGCAGCCTGGTCGCGTTGATGGTCGTTGAGCCGGGCGGGAGCTTCGGCCGCCAGGAGACAGCCGTACTCGAGTCCGCGATCCGGCAGACGTATGTGCGCGCAGCCGGCGCCCCCGTGTTTCTCCACGATCTCGTTCGCACGCTCCGGACATTTGAGCAGGTCGGCGGACACGATGCGGGCCCCGAAGAGTGGGCCGTGGCCCGCAGCATCGCCCGCCGCCTGGAGCTCTGGGTGGATCACGGGCTCTATGCCCGCCTCCTCGACCGCCCCTCGACCGTCGATCTTCACGCCTCGATCGTCTGCCTTGATACCGAAGGGTTGGATGAGCAGTATCCGGAGCTGCTTCCGATCGCCGCCCTGCTAGCAAACCACCTCATCTACCGTCGGATCCGGATGGAGGAAGGGCGCCTCAAGTACGTGGTAAGCGATGAGACATGGGCGGCGCTCCTCAACCGCGTGGCCGCGGAGTCGTTGGTGGGGATGTTCCGACGGTTCCGAAAGTTTGGGGCGGGCATCATGGCGATCAGCCAGCGCCTGCAGGATTTCGAAAGCGAGCACGCCCGCGGAATCTTGGAGAATGCCCCCCTGAAGATCCTGACGCGCGCCGCCGATGTCGACGGCGTGGCCCCTTTGCTCAATCTCAATGATCAGTACCGAGCGCTTTGGAAGAGCCTCGGGCAACGGCGCGGCGTCTTCAACGAAGTGCTCGTTGTGTTGGATCTGCTCGAGGGGCGCGAGGGCGGCGTGGCAATCGTCCGCGAGATCCCTGAAGACTATTTGATCGCGACGACGACCGCTGAGGAGCGGCGGGAACGGGACCACCTTGCCGCTGAGATCGGCGCTTGGCCGGCGATCCAACAGCTGGCCGCGTCGAGGAGGACCGCATGCCGCGAGAGTCGTTGATGCGCGCCGGGATCGTGCTGACGGTGGCAATCGTGCTTGTCGGGGGATCGGTGGGGTCCGCGGATGCGCTGAGCGCCATGAAGTCGGCGCCTCCCGCGGGTACCTTTGGTACGCTCCAGTTCTTGCCTTGGCCGCCGGCCCTTCCAGACCCACGTCCGTTCCTCCCGGTTCCGCCTAGAACTCCACCGTTCCTCCCCCCGCTTGGCCCGGCGGACTCTGGTTGGGCGGAGCGGGCCGGTGCTTTTCCGCCGATCCTCCCGGAACTGGGGCGCCTCGTCACAATCCTAGAGGAAGCGCGTGACCGGTTGGCCCAGTGGGCCGACGCCGCCCAGTACGCCGCCGCGGACGCGCTGGCGCGGATCATCTGGGAATCTCCTGGCCAGCTGCCTCAAGGGTTGGAGTTGCCGGATCTGGTGGGTCAGATAATGCGCCTGCCGCGGGAGTTGCGAACCGCCCTGGAAACGCTCCTTGCCAAGCTCCGCTTCCTCCCGGTGCCGGGAAGTTCGGAGGCCGGCCACCGCGTGTACATTGGCCAGAGCCCGGTCCTTTCCCAGGCAGCCGCGGGCATCGAAGCAACCGACGAAATCGTCACGAGTGGCGCCGTAGGACAGGTCGCCGCGGTGCGTGCAACTTCCCTCGCAGCAGCGGCTGCCGCCCGGGATCCGCTGCTGCCTGCCGCCGTTGCCTCAGGATATCAAGCCGGAGATACGCTCTTATCGGGTGCCCAGGACCTGCCGAGTACTCGGGCGGGCGTTCAGCTGCTGGTCGCCGGAATGGGCATGGGGATGCGCCAGCAGGCTCAGCTCACTGAAGCGGTCGGCGACCGCCTCACGTTGCTGACCCAGCAGACCGCGAATGTCAGCACCCAGATTGGCGCGCTGGCCGCGAGCGTCGGTGCCCTCACCGCCCGTGAAGCGGACCGCGACAGTCGGGCGCTCGATGCGAGGCTCGGATTTGCAGATGCCGTGGGAACCGGTGCGGTGTTGCTCCGCCAGATGCTGGGTGCTGCTGGGGAACCCACCAATGATGAGGTGCGCTTGGATCCGTTGTACTAGAGCGGGGCAGAACTCGAATGCTCGCCGTCGAGCGAGGTATCGCGGATGTCTTCGCCACCCTGCAGGGGTGGCTCGTTGCGACAGGAGCGACGGGATCAATGCTCAGGCTGGCGTGGGCGCTGCTGGCCGTTCTCTGGCTCGGCTACATTGCAACATCGACACGCCCGGGCCGCGATCCCGATCTGATCGACGCGTTTGGCCGACTGGCCGTGGCGGGAGGGCTGCTTACCGCCGTGGGATCTGTCACTCACGTGATCGTTGCCGGTTTCGAGGCGCTGCGAGGCGCGGGAACTGCTGTGCTCGACGGGCTGGTCGGACAGAGCTGGAGTCAGTTCGTCCAGGAGTGGCTGACACCCCAGATGGGGACGATGTTCAACCTGGTCGGCCCATGGTTCGCATACCCGTGGGCGATGGCCGTGCTGGCCATCGGCCTGATCCTCGGGGTTCTACTGTTCGCATTCGGCGTAATGGTCTACCTGGCCATCCTCTTTTTTGCGCACCTTACGCTCGTGCTGGCCATCTTCCTGGCACCTCTGGCGCTCGCGCTGCTGGCGGCGCCAAGCACACAACGGTGGACGGCGCGCTGGGTTGCGGTAATCGTCCGAACAGGTCTGGTTGTCTTCTGCGTCCGCGTGATTCATGCCGCCGTGCTATACCTCGCAGTGATCGTGCCCGTCCGCGAAGTGGCATCCACTATGCAAACCGGGCCGCAGCAGCCGGGAGGGACGCCGGATGGAGGTCCAGCCGCTCTTTTGGGACTGTTGCTGCGCCTGACTTGGTTCCTCTTCCTAATGCTCGTCGGCACTGGCATGGGTGTGTACGTCATGCTCCGCTCGGAACGCCTGATCGGTCAGTTCATCGATGGTGTTGCCTTTGGTGAACACATCCTCGGCGGCCCGCTGTGGCTTCGAGGGCAGGCGGCAGGCTGGCATGCACGGTCTGGTGGCGATTACGCCGAGCCAAACGTCACCGTCCCCGCGGGGGGAGATCGGCAGCCCTGGGGCAGCGGGAGAGCACAGGACGCGACGACCGTCATGAAAGCAGGAGGTCGCTTCTCCTGATGGTGGCGGCGCATCTCCCCGAAGGCGGTGTGGTACAGTGTCGCCGGGTCCGTGTGAGGCGCTCGGGATGGGGGATCCGCCTCCTCGCGGCGATCGGCGCATGTGCGACTTGCGCGTCTTCGGGATTCGGAAGTCCAGAGCCGGCGGGTAGCACCGCTGCTGTGCTCTCGTTTGTGGACGCTGCTGCGGGAAGGGTTGAAGTCGTGCGGCACTGGCCCGGAGGTTCAGTAGAGACTCCAGTCTATCCATTCGTGCCGTATTTCTGGGATGGCTGTCCCGGACCCGGCGCGACCATGGTGCTGGTCACCAGCCCTGTGGGCGGTCCTCCGATCGCTGCACGAATCGCGGAGGCACTTGAAGCCGGACCATCACGAAATCCTTCCGGTCGTGCCGCGATCGCCCGTGTTATTGATAGACTCCGGACTCCCGGCGATCCGGCCGTCGAGATGCTCAAGGCGGCTGCGCCATGGCTGAGCGATCTTTCGTCGTATGAACGGTGGGGGTATGCGGTCTTCCTGTTCATTCACTGGGAGGGGGTGCGGTGCGTGCTGACCCTGCGGGCGGTGCCCGAGGGTTACGGGATTCCGTTTGTCCGATGAGAGCCCCAGTTTTTGGACCAGCGATCGCTCTGCTTGCGATCGGAGGCGCCTGCGGAGTCATCGGTATGGCCGGGGTGCTGCGAGATACGGCGGCTGCTCTCCGCCTTCCCGAGCGGGGAGCGGCGAGAGCCGTCGGACAGGCGGCCCCCGCCCCGCGGCTGTGGGTGCGCACGTGTCTCGAGTCGGCGCGCTGCCGCCTTGGGGTTACATCCATCGTTACTGCGGCCATCGTCGCACACGCGCAGATCTTGCGGCTCGCGTTGCTGCTTGGTGGCGGAGCGTGCATCTGGGCGATCGCATTGCGCGCCGAGGCCGCCGATCCGAGACCGCCGACAGGCGAGGCACGCTTCGCAGATCGCGGCGATTTACGTCGCTTGATCCGCCGTTCCCGCGTGGACTGGTTTCCCCTCGGCTATGTTTCGCGGTCGATGGCGTGCCGCGGCCGGCCTTTCCTCAGATCAAGGGCATCGCTAACGGAAGAAGACCTCGGCCGGCACGTCCTTGTGATCGGGTTGACCGGCGCGCACAAAACGACAGCCATCACGTTCCCGGTGCTGCTTGAGGCTGCTCGAGCGGACGTCTCCATTGTCGCGCTTGATCTCAAGTATGGCGAAGACGACAGTCTTATCCTGGCCGCTCCGGAGTGGTGGCGGCGGGGGCGGGACGTGCTCGTCTTCGCGCCGCTCGATCCGGTCTCCCTGCGGTGGAACCCCCTTCGCGGATGTCGCACGATTGGGGCGGCGCATCGTTTCGCGGCGCTCCTGTTCGACGACACGGCCGACGGGAACCCCGATCTGTTCTATTGGATCGGCGCCGAACGGCAGGTCTGCGCTGCGCTCTGCGTCGCACTGGCAACCGATGGCGGCCCCGTGACGCTCGAACGTCTGCGGGTATTATGCGAGGCCGGGCCGGGAGCCGTGCAGGCGTACGTCCAGGCTCACCCGGCCGCGCATCGGGTCGCGGCCCACCTCGGCACGTATCGAGCGATGCTGCCGAAGGACGAGGCGGGTATCCTTCAGGGAATCGCCACTCGCCTCGAAGCTTGGGCGGATGAGACAGTCTGCCGCGCGACGGGAATCGGCGGCGCTTGGGATGGCGTGGATCTCGGCCGGCTCCGGAGAGAGCCCGTGTTGTTGATCGTTGGGATCCCGCAGGCGGCGCTCGGGAGACTGCGCGCGCTGTGCCGTCTCTTCCTGCTTGACCTAGCTTCACGGCTCCTCAGCCCAAGACGCGCCGACGAGCAGATTCGGGTCGTGCAGGTGCTCGAGGAGCTGCCGGCGTGGGGCCCGCTTCCCGGACTGGCAGATAACCTCGCGACGTTCCGTAGCCGCCGGGTTTCGGTGCTTGCCACGGTTCAAAGCGAGGCACAGGGGGAGCATGTGTACGGCCGTGACGGCTGGGCTGCGATCGCTGCGAACCTCGCGACGAAAATCTACTTCCCGCTTCTATCCGATGGCGACGCCGATCGCCTGAGCCGTGCCTTGGGGACTACGTCAGGTGAAGACGTTGCCCGCGCCCGAGGATGGGGTGCCAATGGCCGTCACATGAGCGAACATCGCCGCGAGATCCCGGTTCCGCTGCGCCGTCCGGAGGAACTTCAAGGCATTGATGCTGCCGAGGACGAGATCCTGCTTCGCAGCCCCCGCCGCCCGGCGGCCCGGCTATGGTGCCCGCCCTTTTACGTGAGGCCTGAATACCGGGATTCCATCCCAGACAGGCCACCCGCGACGGCTGAACTCGTCGTGTATCACCATCTGTGGCACAGGCGGAACCACAGCGACGAGGAAGCAGATGTTCCACCAGATGGACGAACTTCAGGTTCTGGGCCTGAAATCCAAGGTTCCCCCGCAGAGGGTTATTCGCATGAGCGCCCTGGCCAGACGGCGCCTGTCCGATCCGAGCCTCCCGTCCCGGCCGGTGCGTCGGGCCGGCCCGAGTACGTCAACGGACCGGCCGACAGAGTTCGCCCTCAGAAGTATCCTGATGATGCGCGTGCAACTCCTTCTCCGGAAGAGCTGGAAGTGCTTTCGCAGTTCGTCCAGCGGCTGGTGAGTGATCCCCGGGTCCGTCTTCGTGCCGCACGCCGCGGTGATCGTCTCATTGAGGTACGGATCGATCCGGTCGTCGCGCTCCGGTTCCTTGCGCGTCCGGATAACGCCTCCGGCATTCTGCGCCGGTGGGCCGAGTTGCGATGGGTTCGCCGGCTTCGCCCGGTGTTCGTCCTAGAACGGCGGGCCGTCGATGCTCTTGACCCGATGTCTAGGCAACGTCTCGCCGGGATGTGTGTGGACCGATCGGATTAACGTGCACCCCCTGAAAATAGATCGTACTGCCCATCTCGTTGTTTCGATGTCACATTTTTTGCGTGAATTGGACGAGCGCCTGTTTCGCGCGGTGGGAAATTTCTTCGAGATCGGCACTGATTGTCCAAGGCGTGCTTGATCTGCAAACTGCAGATGCAGCGATTGGGTTAGGCGCGTTTTCCAGGGATTTCGCAAACGCATCCCACACAGGCACCCGTCGTCCCCGCACCGAACACCGGGGCATGGACGTCGCCCGCCTCCTCGGGGAGATCCGGGGGGAGCCCCTGTACCGGGATCAGATCGTGCACGAGGAGCAGTTCCCGCCCCACCCGCCGCGCTACGGCATCCTCCGGACGCCGCTTCCCTCGCCGCTCGACGAGACGCTCGGCCGCCAAGGGATCACGCAACTCTACACGCACCAGGCCGAGGCCCTCGAGGCGGTCCGGGGCGGCGAGTCGGTGATCGTGACGACCTCGACGGCCAGCGGCAAGACGCTGTGCTACATGCTGCCGGTCCTCGAGACGCTGCTGGCGGACCCCAGTGCCCGGGCGCTGTTTATCTACCCGACGAAGGCACTCGCGCAAGATCAAGTCGGCGCGCTCGGCGAGTTCGGGCTTGGCGTGCGGGTCGGAACATATGACGGCGATACGCCCGCGGAAGCGCGCCGGCAGCTCCGCCAGGACGCCCAGATCCTCCTGACCAACCCCGACATGCTCCACGTCGGGATCCTGCCGCAGCACTTCCGGTGGACGCCGTTTCTCAAGGCGCTCCGCTACGTCGTGCTGGACGACATGCACGTGTACCGGGGCGTCTTCGGGAGCCACGTCGCCCTCATCCTCCGGCGCCTCAGGCGGCTCTGCCGCCTCCGCGGCGCCGATCCCCGGATCATCTGCACCTCCGCGACGATCGCCAACCCTGACGAGTTCGGCCGGCGCCTCACCGGGGTGCCGCTCCGGGTGATCGCGGGCGGCGGCGCGCCC
>Ga0102924_1006159_pt1 | contig 11361 bp, 12 predicted proteins | sample PaiPotPPM11metaG_FD_80116 | JGI IMG/M metagenome (GOLD analysis project Ga0102924, IMG submission 80116) | Iron sulfur acid spring bacterial and archeal communities from Banff, Canada, to study Microbial Dark Matter (Phase II) - Paint Pots PPM... ...
CGCGCTGGAGGTCGTCTCCGAAAGCGGCAAGCTCGCGGTCGTGATCGCCGCCGAGCACCTCGCGCCCTCGCACGGCTTCTACTACGCGATCTGGCTATACAACAACCACACCAGCGCGCTGCCCCTCAGCAAGAGCCCGCCCGTCGGCACCAACCAGCGCCTGGAAGGCGCCGCGTCGCTACCCGCCAACGCCGGCGAATTCAAAGAAGTCCTGCTCACGCGCGAGACCAGCGAACACCCCACTCACCCCGGGCTGGTAGTCCTGCGCGGGCCGTTTAGCCTCGGCAGCGGCTGAGTCAGCCGAGCAGCTTGCCCGGGTTCATGATGCCCGCCGGGTCCAGCTGCGCCTTGAGCGCGCGCAGCGCCGCCAGGCCGCCCGCGCCGACCTCTCGCTCCATGAAACGCGCGTGATCGACGCCCACCGCGTGGTGGTGGGTGATCGTCGCGCCGTTGGCCAGAATCGCTTCGCTGGCCGCGTCCTTGACCGCGCGCCACTGGCCGATCTCATCGCCCTCGCGCTGGCGCGCCAGGAACGTGAAGTACAGCGATGCGCCACTCTCGTACACGTGCGACAGGTGACACATCACCAGGCCAGGCGTGCCGCATGCGTGCAGCGCCTGGCCGATCGCCGCCGCGACCTCGCGGTGCAGCTCGTGCAGGCCCGACCACTGGGCGGCCGTCTCGAGCGTCTCCACCATCACCCCGCGCGTGAGCAACTCGTCGCGCAGGTAGGGCGCCGAGTAGCGCGCGCGCAGCCACGCCTGCCCGGGCGAACGGCCCACCGGCAATCCGCCGAAGCGGCGCGCCAGCGACAGCGCGCGCTCACGCCGGAAGGCGACGTCTATGGGCGTGCCCTCCACGCCCATAATCGCCAGGCAGCCCCCGCGATAGCCGCGCGCGTTGACATACGCGCGCCCCAGCCGTCCCTTGACGCCGCCCGCGCCCGCCAGCGCCAGCGACATCGCCGTCTCGGGCTCGTCTGACAGACGCGCCACATCCGGCAGCGCGTGCTGGCAGGCCAGCTCACGCAGCCACTCCGCGCCCGCCGCGAAGGCCTCAAAGAAGATGCCCTCATACACGCGCTGCGCGGGCGCCCGGCGCACACGCAGGTCAAGCTCTGAGATGACCCCCAGCGTGCCCTCCGAGCCGACCAGCAGCTGGCGCAGCGAGGGCCCTGCCGCGCTGGCCGGCACAGCCGCCAGCGCGATGTCATCCGCGGGCGCTGCCAGGCGCAAGCCGAGCACCATCTTGTCGATCGCCCCGTAGCCCGTCGAAGCCTGCCCGGCCGAGCGCGTGGCCGCGCAGCCGCCCAGCGACACGTACTCGAAGGACTGCGGGAAATGCCCCAGCGTCAGGCCGCGAGCGGCCAAATGGCGCTCCAACGCCGCCGCCCGCATGCCGGCCTGCACCTTGACCGTGTGCGAGCGGCGGTCCAGCGCGAGCACCGCGCCCATCGCGGCCATGTCCAGCGCGATCGCCCCGCCGTGCTCGCCGCGCAGCGGCGCAACGCCGCCCACCACGCTGGTGCCGCCCCCGAAGGGCACCACCGCAAGCGATGCCTGCCCGCACAGCTCGAGCACCGCGCGCAACTGGTCGTGCCCAGTCGGGCGCACCACCGCATCGGGCGCCCCCTGGGGCTCGCCCGCGCGCATGCGCACCAGATCGGGGTAGCCCTTGCCGGCCGCATGCGCCACGCGTTCTGCATGGTCGTCGCGCACGCCGTCCGATCCCACGATCGCGCGCAGCCGATCGAGCACCCCCGCGGGCAGGGCGCTCGCCGCCAGCCGCACGCGCCCGAGCGCCACCGGGGGCCGGGGCGCCGGCGCGAGGCCGACCGTGTCGGCCAGGAAGGCCAGCTCGCGCGTACCCAGCGTGGGGGCATGGGCGGGGTCGCCCCAGCCCCACCAGCGCATCGACCCGTCAGGCACTGATCGCCGCCAGAGCCTCGAGTGCCTGCTCGATCGTCGACCGCGTCGCCCGACGCACCAGGTAGGACCCCAACTTGGGGGCCCCGCTCATCAGCGCATATGACTGCCTGCGCCGCAGCTCCTGTTGCAGCTCGATCGTCACGCGCGTGCCGGCCTGGCCCTCGGCGGCCTGCAGGCGCACCTCGGTCAGCGAGGATGCCAACACCTGTTCGAAGGGCGTGCCCTGCACCCGCTGTTCCCAGCGCAGCGTCCGCGTCGCCTCGTCGGCGTCGAGCAGCCGGAAGTCAGCGCGCACCAGCTTGCCCTTCTTCGTTTTCATCACCTCGGTGAACGCGCCGTCGTGGACGTCCTCCACGCGCTCCACGCGCGGCCACCAGCGCGGCAGGTGATGCGGGTCGCCGATCAGATCCCACAGGTCCTCAAGCGGCGCCGCGATCACGCGGCTGGCACTCGCCGTGGCCACCTAAGAATCGTAGGTGAGCAGCGCGTGCACGTCGTGCCCTGCAAGGCGTTCGCGGCCTCCCAGGAAGGCCAGCTCGATCAGAAAGCCGCAGCCCACGACCTCGCCGCCGAGCTGCTGCACCAGCTCGCACAGAGCCGCAGCCGTGCCACCCGTCGCCAGCAGGTCGTCGTGCACGAGCACCCGCCTGCCCGCCGCCACCGCATCGGTGTGCAGCTCCAGCTGCCCCGCGCCGTACTCCAGCTCATATTCAGCGCTGACCGTCTCATACGGCAGCTTGCCGGGCTTGCGCGCCAGCACGAAGCCCGCGCCGAGCTCCAGCGCGAGCGCTGGCCCGAGCAGAAAGCCGCGCGCCTCGGCCGCCACCACGCAGTCGACATTCAGCGGCCGCGCGTATTCGGCCAGCCCCCGCACCGCCGCTGCCAGCGCGCGCGAGTCGGCGAGTAGCGGCGTGATGTCCTTGAAGCCGATGTCCGGCTTGGGAAAGTCGGGTATCTCGCGGACGAGCGAGCGCAGGTCGCAGGTCATCGAGCACAGCGCCCTGACGCCCAAGGACCAAGCAGATCAAGAACGCAGGGAGGGTGGCGTGCTGTGCACGCGAGCGACCGAGGACGCCGAGATGCGCAGGTCATCGGGCGTCAGCGGACGATCTTGCGCAGGTCGCGGATTAGCAGCAGGTGCTTGAGGTGGGTGGCCACCGCGGCGAGGTTCTCCAGCGCCTCGACCGCCTCCTTGCGCCGCTGCGGGTTGCGCGAGCGCAGGGCCGGCGCGAGGATCTGCTGGAGCAGGTTGGCCTCGCGGTCGGCCGACGAGCGAAAGACGCGCAGGTTGCGCCCGCCCACGCCGTAGCGCGCGAGCTCGGCCACCGCGGCGACGATCTCGCGCTCGGTCTCGTCGAAGTAGCGCACGCCGCCGCGCATCTCGCCCTTGACCACGCCGTACTCTTCCAGCTCGCGCACCAGCCCGGCGTCGGCCTTGGTCTCCTCGAGCACGTCGGCGAGCGAGTACAGCGCGCCCGCGCCCTGACCCACGCTCATGCTCGCCCGCCACGTGCGCATACCCTCACGCGCCGGGCGTCCGGGCGCCGGCGGGGCATCGCCTGAGCGCCCTGCGGCAAGCTCTTGGCGGATCACCCGCAGCGGCAGGAACTCGTCGCGCTGCATGCGCAGGATCGTGCGCAGGCGCGCCACGTCGCCCTGGGTGTAGAGGCGGTAGCCGCCGGGGGTGCGCCGCGGCGTGAGCAGCTTCTGGTCCTCCAGGTAGCGGATCTTGGAGATCGACACGTCGGGGAACTCCTGCGCGAGCGCCTTGCACACCGCACCGATCGTCAGCGACTTTTTGCGCTTGGCCAGCTCGGCCGCCTCGGCCAGCTCCTGGTCGGCCGGCCCAAGGTCCAGCTGGGCGGGCGGCGGGGCGTCTGCGGGTGTCGCCTGGGCTGCCATCAGCGGGCGTGGAAGGTGAGCTTGTACTTGCCGATCTGCACCTCGTCGCCGTCGTCCAGGCGCTGGGAGTCGATCCGCGTGCGGTTGACGTAGGTGCCGTTGAGCGAGCCGCAGTCGTCCAGGTGCCACTGGTCGCCGCGGTTGATCAGCAGCGCGTGGTCGCGTGAGACGGTCACGTCGTCGAGGAAGATCGCCGAGTCCGGGCGCCGTCCTATGCTCATGCGCTCGCCCTCCACAGCAAAGCTCTCGCCCACGCGCCCTCCGCCCGCGCGGATGACGAGCGCTGGCCCGTGCGCAGTGACCTGCCCGAGCTCCACCGGCACGAGCTCGCCGGTCTGGTCGTCGATCACATAGGTTGCCGTCACCGGGTCCCCCCCGGCCGCCCCGCCGCCGGCCTCGTCGCGCTGGAGCAGCGCACCACAGCGCTGGCAGTAGTTGGCGCCCTCGCTGTTGACGAAACCGCACTCGGTGCAGTGCACGGCCATCAGCCAGTCGCGCCGCGGCTCACGCCGAGGCGTCGGGCTGCGGGTCGCCCGCGCCTCCGCCCGCGAGGATGTCGGTCAGGCGCTGCACGTCCTCGCCCGTGATCGAGATCTCGCCGCCCTCGTGCTTGTTGCGCAGGCGGTTGACCAGCTCGGCGCGCAGGATGTCGATCTTGCCGTGCAAGATACGCCGCCGGTAGGAGATCTCGGTCTCCTCCTCTGTGAGCTGGCGGATCACGTCTTTGAGTTCGACGTCGGTCAGCGCACCGAGGTCGGGAAACGTCTCGTCCATAGTTGGCTGCTTCTCCTCTCGCGTGCTTGCGCTGGAGGGACACGACGCGCAAAGCGCCGGCGCCAACCAGCCAGGTGGCGCAGTATAGACCAAAAGGTCAGGTTGAGCTTGAGGGCTGGACCGACCCTTAGGGCTCGGGCTTGGCGCGCAGTTGGGCAAGCCACGAGCGTGCATACAACACGCTCGCGGCCAGCGCCAGCGCGAGCCCGACGTACAGCAGAACTTCGCCGAGGCCGCCGAGGCCGGCCATGGCGAAGAAGAACGAGCCCATCACCGGCGCCACCGCCAGCCGTCCGGGCCAGTTGATGCGCAGCTCCACACCGCGGCCGAGGCCGTAGCGCCCGAGCGCCAGCATCGCCAGCTCGCGGGCGGCCAGCAGCGCGAGCGCCCAGCGCGGCAGCAGGCCAAAGCGCCACGTGACGGCCACCCCGCTGATCACCAGCAGACGGTCGGTCACGGGGTCCATCAGCGCGCCCAGACGGCTGTATTGACCTGTCACGCGCGCGGCTATTCCGTCGGCGTAGTCGCCCCAGCCGATCACCGCGAACAGCGTCGCCTGGGGCGCGCCCACGCCGTCTGAGCTGCTCAGCACGACGACCAGGAAGGCCGGCAGCAGTGCCAGGCGGGCAAAACCGATCGCGTTGGGGATCGTCCACGGCCGCAGCGGCTGGCCGGCCTGCGTCTGGGGCGCGGGCGGGCCGGAGCGGTCGAGGCCGAGCAGGCGAAGCGGTCTCACGAACGGTCGAGCGTATATGGCGCCGACACAGGGCTGCGCAGCGGCGCTCTGCGCGGTGGCGGCCTCCGGCGCGCCGATCGGGCACGCCGGAGACCAGCCGCCGTAGCGTCAGTGGTGGGTCAGCAGGTAGGCCGCTCCCTGCAGGCCGACCGCGGGCACGAGGTCGCCCAGTGCGACGTTCACGTCGACCAGGTGGGTGCCCCACAGTGGCCCGAGCGTTTCGAGGATGCGTTCGCGCGAGTCGCTTTCGCTGTTGAGGTTCAGCTGCAGCCAGCTGGCCCCGTTGCGAGCTTCGCACTTGGCCGAGTACTCAGCCGGCGCGGCCACCCAGGGCGTGGATGCTTTGGGCGCCTGTACGACGGCCCCCAGCAGGCCTGGGAATTTGCCCCCGTATGCGTTCAGCGTCGGGTAGTAGGAAAGCGCCGGCCCGGCCAGCGGCGCCTGCACGGGCAGCGTCGGGTTGACGCACAGCACCTGCGGGTGTTCGACACCTTCGGCGCCGCCGCCGAGCGCCCCCAGCGGGCTTTCGGGCCTGCCGAAAAGCGACGGGTTGGGCGGTTCTTTGAGGAAGCTCGAGTACGCGATCACGCACCCGGTCTCGCCGGCGAACTGGCAGCCGGGCACGGTCTTAAACGAGCCGCCGACGTTCTTGCCTTCGGGCACGATCACGTTGCCGCCGAGCACGATCGCGCCGACGAGCTGCTTTCGCAACGTAGGGTTGGGGTCGATCTGTTCTTTGATCAGCTGCTCGAGCATCGCCGAGCCCTGCGAGTGGCCGATCAGCTCGAAGCCGCGTCCCTTGTTGAAGCGGGCGAGGTATTCCTCGAAGGCGCTCACCACGCCGATGTAGGCCTTAGCGGCCCCTTCCGGCGTGACGCCGCCGGGTGTGTTGATCGCGGGGATCGTCAGCTGGGGATATATCGGCGCATACACCTTGCAGACCTGCGAGAAGCGCGACGCCTGGCTTTCGGCGATGGCGACCTCTTCGGGGTCGATTTCTTCGTTGGCGTTCTCGGTCAACTGGCTGCTGACCGTGGGATACACGTAGAAGCAGTCGATCGGCGGGTTCTTCGCCGGTTGTGCCTTTTCGATCAGGCTCTTGCCGTTGGGCAGCTCGACGGTGGTTTCCTCGCTGTTCAGGCACGGGTTGCTGGCGAGCCCTGGCTTGCACAGCCACGTCGTTTCAGCGGACGCCGCGGCTGCCATGACCGCCATGGCGGCCAGCGCCGCTGCGCACAGCGCGGCCAGCGCGAGCACGCGCCAGCGACGTCCTGTCATCGGATGATCCATCTCTCCTCCTTGCTCTCGCGGCAAGCCCCTTGCGGCACGTGCCGCTGTTGAGCGGCAATTGTAGGCATATGTGCCCAGATGTATCAAATGGCACTACAAGGAGTATTCCCCGTCGCAGGCTGCGCAAACGGGCGGGCGGACGTCCTTGCGGCGGCCGTCAGGGCAGATCGCGCAGCTGCTCGGCCAGCGCGCCCAGCAGCTCGTGCGCCTCGCCGTGCAGCTCAAGCGGCGCGCCCTCGCGCCGCCCACGGCGCAGCTGGACCTCGACCTGCCCGGACTCCAACGCTCGCCGCCCGACGGTCAAGCGCAGCGCGCAGCCGAGTAGCTCGGCGTCTGCGAACTTCTCACCGGGGCCTGCGTCGCGGTCGTCATAGAGAACGTCCACGCCGCCGGCGACCAGCGTCGCGTACAGGCCCTCGGCGGCCTCGCGCTCGGGCGAGCCGGCCTTGCCGATGCCCACGAGGTGGACCTCGAACGGGGCGAGCGCGCGCGGCCAGGAGATCCCGTGCTCGTCGGCGAACTGCTCGACGGCTGCGGCCACGATGCGCGCGGGACCGATCCCGTAGGAGGCCATCCAGATGGGCTGCTCGACGCCGTGCTCGTCCAGGTAGCGCGCGCCGAGCGGCTCTGAGTAGCGGGTACCGAGCTTGAAGATGTTGCCGATCTCGATCGCCGTCTCGAGCGTCAGCGGCTGGCCGTCCTTGAAGTACTCGTCGCCGACCTTCTCGACCCCTGGGCTGGCGAGCGCGACCTCGACGTTGGCGGCATAGTTCTCGCCGAGCACGATCTCGTCCTCGCCGGCGGCGCACGGGGCCATGTACTCGTGCGCGCCGGTCCCCCCCATCATCCCCACGTCACCCTCGACGCGATAGAAGCGCAGCCCGGTGCGCTCCATGATGCGGTCGTAGGCTTCGACGTGGCGCGCATAGCTGACCTCCAGGCCGGCCTGGTCGCGGTCGAAGCTGTAGGCATCCTTCATGATGAACTCGCGCGTGCGCAGCACGCCGGCGCGCGGGCGCGGCTCGTCGCGCTCCTTGACCTGGAAGTGGTAGACGATCAGCGGCAGGTCGCGATAGGAGCGCACGGTCTGGGCGATGTGGAAGGTGACGGCCTCCTCGTGGGTCATCGCAAGCACGAGCTCAGAGCCCTTGCGGTCGGTCAGCTTGAACAGCTCCTCGATGTCGATGCGCCCGGTCTTGCGCCAGAGATCGGCGGGCTGGAGCACTGGCATCAGCATCTCCTGGGCGCCGATCGCGTCCATCTCCTCGCGGATGATCGCGACGACGCGCTGGTGCACGCGCCAGCCGGCGGGCAGCCACGTCCACATGCCTGCGCCCATCTGGCGCACCAGCCCGGCACGGACCATCAGCTTGTGCGACAGCGCCTCGGCGTCGGCTGGCGGCTGCTTCTCGGTGGGAAGGAGGTACTCGGAGAGGCGGGTCACGTTCGATTCGGTGTCGTGGGGTCAGCTGCGCCGACGTATCTCCCCCGCCCCACGGGAGCGCGCGCCGGCCGTCGCGGGAGCGTATACCCCAGCGGCGACGACGCGTCGCCGACCCGGCCAGCGTGTTGGGCTGGCCGGGTCGGTCTGGCTGGGCAGGCTTGGCCGAAAGGCGCGGAGCCTAGTTTTCGAACATGTACGCCTGTGACTGGATGGCGACCGTCTTTACGAGGTTGCCAAGCGCGATGTTGACGTCATAGAGGTGCAGGCCCCAGTCGGGTCCGAGCTCTTCCTTGACGAATTCAGGCGGGTCGACGGCTGTGCCGACGGGGTTGATCTGCAGGAAGCTGGCGCCGTTTTCGTCGTGGCACTGCGCGCTGTACTCGCCGGGCGAGGCCACCCAGGGGGTGGATCCGGTGGGCGATTCCTGGAAGAAGCCCAGCGTGCCCGGGAAGGGCGTGGTGGAGGCGTAGGGCAGCAGCGGCCCTGTCCCTCCATTCTGGCTGAGCAGTGTCGGGTTGACGCACAGCACCTGCATGCCTTCGTTGGTGGCGCCGGGGTCCAGCAGCGGGCTCTGCGCGCGACCGAAGAACGAGCCTTCGGGCGGTTCTTTCAGGAACGACGAGTAGGCGATCACACAGCCGGTCTGCGCGGCGGCCTGGCAGGCGGGGACGTTCTGGAAGTCGCCGCCGACGAGTTTGCCTTCGGGCACGAGCACGTTGCCGCCGAGCAGCACGGCGGAGACCAGTTGTTTGCGCAGGGCGGGGTTGGGGTCGATGAATTCTTTGATCAGCTGCTTGAGCAGCAGAGCGCCCTGGGAGTGCCCGATCAGGACGAAGCCGCGGCCCTTGTTGAACTTGGTCAGGTATTCCTCGAAGGCCTTGACCACGCCCAGGTAGGCCGTGATCGATGCCGTGGGGCTGACGGGTTTGCCGCTATTGAGCGCGGCGAGCGTGATCTGCGGGTACATCGGTGCGAACACCCTGCAGTCCTGGGAGAAGCGCGACGCCTGGTCGATCGCGACCTGTGTCTCCTGCGGTTCGATTTCCAGGTTGGCGTTTTCGGTCGGCTGTTCGCTGACGGTCGGGTAGACGTAGAAACAGTCGATCGGCCTCGCCGCTTTCTTGACTTTTTCGATCGAGGTGTCTCCGTCTGTCTGCACGACCGTGGTTTCCTCGCTGGTCAGGCACGGGTTGGCGGGTTTGTTGGGGTTGCACAGCCAGACGGCCTTGGACGATTTGACCGTCGCCTGAGCGGTGCCCGCGGCGAGCCCGCCGGCGACCGCGCTCAGCGCAGCGGCACCTACGATCGCGAGCAGCCTGGCGCGCAGGCGCACAGCAGCGATCGAACCATCTCTCGCTCCTTGATGCATGGTCTCTCCTTACTCCCTCGTGCGGCCCGCCCCCACGGCGTGCGCCGCTGTGTCTACCAGATGGTAGAGACAATTCGCGCTGAATGCCTCAGCTGGCGGGTCGGCCGCGGGACCTGCCGGCCGATCCTGGTCGACCTCGTCGACAGGACAGACCGCGCTCCCCGCCCCGCAAGAGGGGACAGGCAAGGCGGGGAGCAACGGCCCTGCCGCAAATTGTAGACATTCCAGTGGAAAAGTCGCAAACGGGGCGCCTGCACGGCCGCGGAGGCGCGGCCGGACGTGCCCGGGGAGCGCGGCGACCTACGTCTCGGCGACCCCCAGCAGAGCGGCCTCGACCTCGCGCAGCCGCTCGATTTCGCCGCGGATACCGAAGCGGGCGTCGTTGTAAAGGAACGACTCGGCCAGACGCACGATGGCGAAGGCGAGCGCTTCGGGTGCGACCACCGGGACGAGCCTACCCGCCTCGGCCTCCTCCTCGATCATGCGTTGCACCACGGCGACGGTGCGCGGCTGCACGTTGCCGCCGCTGGAGGTGAGGATGCGCAGGGCGCGCTCCTGCTCCTGTGCCAGCCAGATGCCCAAGCCCTTCGTAGCAGCGAGATCGCGATTGAAGCGCTCGAAGACGTCCAGGAGCCCGACGGCCCCCTGGGTTGTCTCCTCATGCCTGATCTCCTCCAGGCGCCGTTCGGCCATCTCGCCTAGCACCTCGCCGAGCAGCACCTCGCGTGTGCCAAACCAGCGGTGCATGGTCGCCCGCGCGAGGCCGAGCTCACGCGAGATCCCCTGCATGTCGACGCGCTCGCCAGCGAGGAAGCGCCTGGTGGCGAGCGCCATGACGTCCTCGCGCGTGGCGGCGGCGGGCCGGCCGGGGCGGCTGGCCTTGGCGCCGGCCTGCTTGGGCGGAGAGGGGCGCGCGGGCGTGCTTGTCACAATCAGAGCATATGCGCCCCGAGCGCCCTGGCGCCCTTTGATAGAACAGCGCTGACCCCCGACCCTGCGACCCAACCCCCGAAGGAGCCCCCATGGCCTACACCGTCCCGCCGCTCCCCTACGCCTACGACGCGCTCGAGCCGCACATCGACAAGGCGACGATGGAATTCCACCACGACAAGCACCACCAGGCATATGTGGACAAGGTCAACGCAGCGCTGCAGGGCACGGAGTGGGCGGACAAGCCGATCGAGGACGTGCTGAAGAACCTGGACAGCCTTGGCGACAAGAAAGGGCCGGTCAAAAACAACGGCGGCGGCCACTACAACCACACGCTGTTCTGGGAGAACATGAGTCCGGACGGCGGCGGCGAGCCCGACGGCTCGCTGGCGGACGCGATCGACTCCGCTTTCGGCTCCTTCTCGGACTTCCAGGCCAAGCTCAAGGAAACGGGCGTCAACCAGTTCGGCTCGGGCTGGTCGTGGCTGGTGCTCGACGGCGGCAGCCTGGCGGTGGTGGGCTCAGCCAACCAAGACTGCCCGATCTCAGACGGCAAGACGCCGCTGCTGGGCGTGGACGTGTGGGAGCACTCCTACTACCTCAAGTACCAGAACCGCCGCCCCGACTACATCGACGCGTGGTGGAACGTGGTCAACTGGGCGAAGGTGGCGGAACGCTTCGCGGCGGCTTCGTAGAACGACTTTTTTAGATAGGCGCTTCGCGCGGGCGTGCGTTCGTAGTGAGGGCGACCAGCGGGCGGAGTTCAGTTGCGGCTGAAGCGCCGGCCGGCGACTGGCGATACAGCCTCGTCGAGGACAACCGGATTGGCGCTACCGCCGGGCGCGCCGTCGCCGCCGTTGGCAGCGGGCGCCCCCGCAGGGGCGACCGGGCCGGCGCCGCTGAGCATCGAATCGAGCACTGCGCTGGCGCTCGCGTCCTCCTGCGCCGCGGCGGCTTCCATCGCGGCGATGCGCTCGGGCGTCATGGC
>Ga0102924_1006162_pt1 | contig 11356 bp, 8 predicted proteins | sample PaiPotPPM11metaG_FD_80116 | JGI IMG/M metagenome (GOLD analysis project Ga0102924, IMG submission 80116) | Iron sulfur acid spring bacterial and archeal communities from Banff, Canada, to study Microbial Dark Matter (Phase II) - Paint Pots PPM... ...
GGCGTAAGCGGAACCAGAGTATCACGCGCACCCCACGCGTAAGTAAGCGCGGGCACCAACGTATTGAGCGGAACGACAGTATTGCTCTGAAGATCCCATTGCAGCGGCACAGACCGGCTCTGCTCTGTTTGCTGATCTTCAGGCCGAAGCAAAACTTGCGCGTGGCTCCCATCCACACCTGCCAGAAAGAGACCCTCATACATCATCAAGCGGGTGGACGCGGCAAAACTCATCGCCACGCGCGTACTATCTGGCGACCAGAGCATTTGCAGATACTGAATCGCAGGCGGCGGGCTGCCTACCCGTCGCGCTCCAATGCCCGGTTTGCGCACTGCCAGAGCGCGTATGTTCAAAGATACCCCTGGCGAATTTAGTAAGGCCGCGAGGATTGCCTGGTCGGGCTGCCAGCGAGCTACTGGCAGCCCAGTCGTAGCATTATAGAGATCGATCTGGGCGGGCACATATCCGCTCTGATTACAGGATTGTGTATAACCAAGAACCGCAACCGACTCGCTATTGGGCGACCAGGCAGTCTGGACTGGGCAGCGTATTTCAGTGAAGCCAGGGAGAAAAGTCTGGCTGAGAGCAGCGTTTTGCGCGCTCAGAGGTATTTGCGCGGGCTGAAAAGGCCAGTGTGCTTGCAACAAGGCGGTCACGCCAGCAGCAGGGCTGAATAGAGCTGCGATAAGAGCAAACGCAAAACAAGTCAGCAGAGCGCCGCTCAGCCAGAGTCGTGCGCGCCGTCGCTCTGGTCGTTGCCACCGCAAGAGCAGATGCCCCAAACGCGCACGACTCTGGACATGGTGAGGGGAATCAAGGTCAGTAATCTCCACCTCAAAGGAGTTGAATTCGTTTGGCTGATCATTATTTGGCATGGATAGGTTCTTTCATGTATTTAGAAATGCAGGTTCTCCCTATACAGTTTAGCATACATTTATACAGATAGTGATCTATTTTGTTTCATGATCCACAACAGTAACTATTCAGAATTCCTACTTCTTTCCTGCGACGGCAAATAAGAAGGGTGTAGCGAGCGAAACAGGCGCAGTCGCGCCTGTTTCGCTCGCTACACCCTTCTTATTTTGGGGTGGGACAATTTTAAGAGATCGCTACAGCAGCAGCTTCCCACGCGCCCTGCATGCATTGTTTGAGTAGGAGCAGGTTGGTCAGGGGACCGACGCCGCCGGGAACGGGTGTGATGGCTCCAGCTACCTGTTGAACAGAGGCAAAATCGACATCGCCGACGATACCACCACTCCCATTGGGGTTCTCATTGATGCCCACGTCAATCACCGTCGCGCCCGGCTTGACCATCTCGCCAGTCACCATATGCGCGCGTCCGGCGGCTGCCACAAGGATATCGGCCTGGCGAGTGAGCGCGGCCAGATCGTTGGTACGCGAGTGGCAGACGGTGACGGTGGCGTGCTTTTGCAAGAGCATCATGGCCAGGGGCTTACCCACCACATTGCTGCGCGAGATCACTATGGCTCGTTTGCCATCAAGCGGCGTGTGGGTGCGTTCCAGAATCTCCATCACCGCCGCTGCGGTCGCCGGAAGAAAGCTGGGCAGTCCTAGAAACAGATTACCAGCGCTGCGCGGGCTGATGCCATCGATATCCTTCTCAGCAACCACGGTATCCGCGACCATCTGCTGCGAGAGATGGCCGGGCAAGGGCATCTGCACAATCACCCCGCGCGTTTGACCAGAGGCATTCAACTGTTGGAGCAGCTCCTGCAACTCTCCGGCTGAAGTGCGCGTAGGCAACTGTTCCAGACGCGCGGCCAGCCCCACGTTCTCGGCGGCACGCAGAATCGCCTTGCTATACACTCCTGAGGCCGTATCACCACCCACGCGCACCACGACGACTTCGGGGGTCAGACCCTGTTGTTGGATATATTTCGCAACATCAGAGCGCAGTTCGGCCCGCAATTCCGCCGCCATCGCCTTCCCATCAATCGTCTGTGCCGTCATGCCCGCTCCCCCACAATCGTCGTCACCCTCTGGCAACGGCTGGTAATGCCGTCCAAGGCCGTGGAGAGGCGCACGCTCAACTTCTCAAGCATCTCCTGATCCTTGAGGCTTTTCAAATTGACGCGCACCATCCAGGCGGCGGCGGTACCCGCGCTGGCGGCAAGCATGGCGGAGGCGGCGATGTCGCTCAGCACATTCGCATTGCCGATCTCAGCTACGCGCTCGCAAATCTTCGCCGTGGCCACTGATCGCTCACACATCTCCAACGGCACTAGCGCGGCCTCGACCAGGCTCTTTTGGACGGCTTCAGAGCGGGCCTGACGGTCTTCTTCGCTTTCACGCGGCATTTTAAAACAGGCGGAGAGCCTACCATAAGCGGCGATGTCCTCCGCCATGAGCTGCTGAAAACGCTGGCGCTGCTCCTCAGCCTGGATCAGTAGCGAGTTAATCTCATCCTGAACATCGGCGTACTTCGCTTTGCCCAGGGTGAGCCGACAGACCATGCAGGCCAGCGCGGCGGCCATCGCACCGCTAACCGCCGCGGCTGATCCGCCGCCAGGGGTAGATTGAGACGACGCGAGATCGTCCAGATATGTTTGCAAACGTTGATCTATGTACACAGTCGGGATTCCTCTTTCCAAAGTTATCTTGCTGTGACCACGGGCTGAAACACCGTGGTTCGCGGTGAGTTCCTGCTGTCATTCTAGCACCTGACGCGAAGACGCGTCGAACACGTCCCCAGTCTCATCCCCTCCGCATCGCGCGATCGAGTGTGCGCGGAGAGGCCGCGAGAAAGTGATCCCAGGCACTGGTCTGCCAGTCATCCACACGATCGGGTATGACGTGCAGGTCGGGTAGATCGACGATCAGATAATAGGCCAGGGCCTCGACGAACGGCTCGTACATCTGGCGCAACTCTTTCAAACGTTTACCAGCATCATCATCATCGCGCAGAACGATCCCGCGCGCGGCCAGTTCAGTGCACAGGCGCGTGAAATCGTCGGGAGCGTATTTGCGATGCGTTTTGACCGGGTCGATGCCAAAACTCTGCGTCAGATCAACCGCCGTGTGGCGGGCCATGGCGAAGATAAATTTGGCTGGCTTGGTCGGTATCCCCTCGATGCCCACCAGGATCAGCGCGCAAGTGTCCAGCAGCGTGGTCAGCGCGCTCAACCAGGACTGGTTCTCGTGCTGGGAGCGATAGTAAGCCAGGACAGGATACGAGAGGTGGCTTTCGAGCAATTCCGCGCACCAGCGCTCCCAATCGCGTAGATACTGGATTAGTTCGTCGGGGCTCTGCCCATTGTAATGGCGAATCAGCAATTCTGGCCCACTGGGAGGCGTGCCAGAACGCGCATCGAGCAAGGAAATATTGACTTCCCGGCGCGAAAAGGTCTGGTAAATAACCGGCACATAGCCAATCACCAGAGCCAGAAAGCCCAGGCCAATGCCGCCCTCAAGCACAGCCAGAAAGCGCCCGGAGCCGCTCAGTGGCGTAATATCTCCCAGACCAAGCGTCACAAAGGTCGTGCCGCTCATATAGAGATAGCTGCCAAAACTCAGCACCTTCTCCGGGGCCTGCATTGGTAGGCTCAGACCCCAATTTATAAGGGCAAACCCCAGAATGAACAGCGCCGCCCACAAAAATAGCAACAGAATCAGCGAAAGCGGCCCATAATAGCTCAAGTAAAACTCGCGCCGATTGCCAGGGCGCAGCTTGCGACCGAGCATGGACCAGCCCGCCCAGCTTACGCGATAAAATATCTTCGCTACCCGCACTCTGCGCACCACGCGCCGGGGTAGGACTATCGTTTCAAACGCGTCAAAAGCGATGACAATAATGCACAGGATACCCAGAATGGCCGCGGCGACCTTCATAACTCTTTCCTCTGATCTTCTGACACTGTCTCTTCCAGGAACTTCATGCGCATCTGAATGGCTCAGATGCAGAGCACATACGCGCCCTGCATTGTAGCATGTAGGAGACAAATGCTCAAAATCAGAGGAATGCTACAGGTCAGGTCATAGACACCATCTGCACATCAAAGATCAGGTCAGAGTTGGCTGGAATGGGGCCATTGGCCTGAGAGCCATATCCAAGGGCAGAGGGAATGAAGAGACGACGAATGCCACCAGCCTTCATGCCAACCAGACCATCGTCCCAGCCCTTAACCACCTGGCCCTGGCCGAGCGGAAACGAGAAAGGTTGAGCGGGCTGGCTACCGTGGCTGTCATACGAACTATCGAACTTCTGGCAGGTGCTCGCCAGCCAACCAGTATAATTGACGGTAACCGTACTGCCATTGTGCGCAGCGGGGCCGCTGCCAGTTTTGATATCCACATATTTTAAGCCATTCGATAAGGTTACCGGCGTTCCACTCACCGCCGGAGCCGGAGCCGGACCTGAGGTCGGAGTCGCGCTCGCTGCATACACAGCCGGAACACGTGGACCAGAGGGATCGACGAAACAATTTTTGGTAATCGCCGTTGCGGTAGATGGGGCTGTGCCTGATGATGTGCTCGATCCACAACCAGCGAGAGTAAGCAACAGGACAAATATAAAGCATGTTCGTAGAAAACGTGTGCGCGGCATTATAGACCTCTCATGAGAAATAAGCGTGTTCGGATTTCTAACGCGTCTCAAATAGCATAGCATACCACCTAAACTGAGCTATTTTGCCTAATAGTACAAGCATGATGAGTTTCCTCAACAAGCAGAGATTAACAAGAGAGCTTACCTCGCCATTCCATAAGATGTAGCGCCGATATGGTGGAAGCGCGAAGAAAACGGCGCTACAATAGGTACAGAAAAATGATCAGGCGGGAAACAAATATGAGTGCATTGATGATCCCCATTGTCCACCTAACCCATGCCTATGAGCTGCTTATTGAGGCCTATGGCACGCCGACAAACGAGCCCGATTACGATCCGCTCGGCGGCTTGATCGGCACTATCCTTTCGCAGCACACCTCAGATATCAATTCGGGGCGCGCCTACCAACAATTGGTTGCGACCTACCCCACCTGGGAAGAGGTGCGAGACGCACCCACATATAAGGTCGCGGAGGCTATCAAGTCTGGCGGATTGGCAAACATCAAATCGGTGCGCATTCAGGACGTGCTGCATACCTTGACAGAGCGCCAGACGGAGGATGGTCAGCAGGGTTCGCTGAGCAGGTATCTGCTGCAAAAGTTGCGCGCATGCGCGCCGGAAGAGAGTTGGCGCTATCTGCGCACCTATCCAGGCGTGGGACCGAAAACCGCCGCCTGCGTGCTGATGTTCAATATGGATGAGCCTATAATGCCAATCGATACCCACGTCCACCGGGTAGCGACGCGCCTGGGGCTGATCGGAGCAAAGGTCGGCGCGGACCAGGCACACGCGCTTTTCGCGCAAGTGACGCCGCCAGAATGGGTCTATCCTCTCCATGTAAACATGATTCGGCATGGGCGGCAAATCTGCCACGCTCAACGGCCTGCGTGTTCGCGTTGCCCACTTTACAGCGAATGTGCCTCTGTGGGGAGCGTCAATCCACAGGAAACAGCTCTTCCAGACTCATAAGCAAATGAATAGCTCCTGGCGAATGGAACCAATCTTTATGGGCTGCCGCGAATTGCCAGCGGCTGTTACCAGCAAGAGTCTTTGCTCGTATCTAATAAAGGGGCTTCGATTAACATGTAAAGCAGCTCTGCTTTTCAATGCACCGGAAACATGCCTTCCTTACAGGATAGAGGTGCCGTACGCCGTTTTTCCTAAATTTTCTCTATGTTTTGCCATTGTGCATCCTTTTTCTGTTTTGTTGCGTATTTTTATATATAAACCTTGAATATGTTATGCATCATTGCATAGAAATATTCTAGAGCGGAGACCAGCATGCAAACTCCTGAGGATTCAAGAGTACCCGCAAAATTGCCAGAGCACAGTCGCGCCGCCGCAGCACAACGCCTGGATGAGCGTGCCGTCAATCCAGTTCGTCGCGGGGTCTATTACGATACACCCCATAACCCACCCCATGAACAGGGCTGGTATATTCGGCGCCACATGAAACGCAGAAATCTACGACGCAGCAACCTGCACTATGCCAAGGTCGATCGCTTCGGTACGCGCTGGTCGCTCCTGCCCATGGCCCTCTCAACACTCACGCTGCTGATCGTAACGGCAACCTTTTTTCTCGCCTACACCGCTTTTGCCACATCAGTGAATCAGCGTTACCAGGCAAGTCTGGTAACGCTGCCCGATCTGTTACCTAAAGATAGTCTGCGCATGTACGATGAGCATGGCACAATGATTTACGAAGCTGTTGATCAGGGTTTGCAAACTTCTGAACCGCTCAGTGCCATTTCACCTAATTTGGTCCACTCCGAAATTGCCATTGAAGATCAATACTTCTGGAGCAATCCTGGCTACGATATCACCGGCATTGTGCGCGCAGCCCTGGCAGATCTCACCCACGGGCATGTGGTAGCCGGTGGCAGCACGATCACTCAGCAATTGATCAAGAATAATCTCGTTGGCAACGGAAGTAACCTCGCGCGCAAGCTTGACGAGATTATCCTCGCTCCTCAGGCCACGCGCTACTATACCAAGCAGCAGATTATGGATATGTATCTCAACACAACATACTATGGGAGTCAGGCCTATGGCGCGGAGGCTGCTGCATTTACCTATTTCGGTTTGCAAGATACCCCCAAAGCCACGGCGGCCCAACAACTGGATATCGCGCAAGCCGCTATGCTCGCTGGAATTCCGCAGAATCCGTCGCTCTACAATCCCTTTATCAACCCTCATACCACGTTCGATCGCATGCAAGCGGTGCTCAATCAACTCGTGGTGCAGAAATATATCAGCGTAGCTCAAGAGCAGGCAGCGATCACTGAAGCCCAGAGTCCTCACTTTTTGCAGCCAGGCAGCATCAATAACGGGCTTGCACCGCACTTCGAGCAGTACGCGCTCAATGAACTGGCCACGCTCATGAACGTCAAGGTACCAGAACTCTCGCGTTCCGGCCTGGTCGTTTCAACGACGCTCGACCTGCCGCTGCAAAACCAGATCTTACAGGTCGCCCAGCAGAATGTGAAAGCGTTAGCGGGACCGCATCATCTGACAGACGCCGCTGAAGTGCTGATCGATTTTCACAACGGTGATATCCGCGTCCTTCTGGGCAATGCTGACCCAACTAATCCGCAGTATGGGCAATTCGACGTAGCCACGCAGGGCTATCGGCAGCCAGGCTCGTCCTTCAAACCTTTCATCTACGCCACAGCCTTCGAGCGTGGCTTTAGTCCCGGCATGCCGATCCTCGATGAGCGCACGAGCTTTCCTATGTGCTGCAACCTGCCGTCGTATACGCCCAATAACTACGATATGCACTATCACGGCCTGCTCTCTGCGCGCTTCGCCCTGCAAAACTCGCTGAATGTTCCTGCGGTAAAGTTGCTCTATAAAACGGGCGTGGATGCCTCACTGCATACCGCGCAGACCATGGGTATTAGCAGCTATGTCGGTACGCCCAACTATACGATGGTCCTGGGCACGCTGGGCGTCCATCTGCTGGATATAACCTCGGCTTATGGCGTCTTTGCCAACGGCGGAACACGCGTGCCAGCTCATGCCATCGCCAGCGTCACCGATACCCAAGGCAAGCCGGTCATTCGCATCGATACCACCGGCCAGAGTGTGATTAGCCCACAGGTATCATACCTGATGACGAATACGCTCAGCGATAACAAGGCGCGTACCACTGAGTTTGGCGCGTGCAGCAACCTGTACCTGTACAGCAACACACAGGCGCAATGTTACGCGGGCAATCCCGGCACAGTCTACTCCTCGGCAGTCAAAACAGGTACATCGCAAAACTTCGCGGATAACTGGACCATCGGCTATACCAACGACTACGTGATGGGCGTCTGGTCCGGTAATAATGACAACTCGCCGATGGTCAACGTTACTGGAGTGGATGGTGCTGGCCCGATCTGGCACCAGGGGATGTTGCTGGCCGAGCAGGAACACAACACCAAACCCACTGATTTTGCTGTTCCTTCAGGCGTGACACAACGCACCGTGACCTACCCCGAAGGTCTCACTACAACCGACTGGTATATTCAGGGGCAATCAACCAACGACTGGGGCCTTGGATGGAAAGGCTCACTCTAATTCCTGTTTTTAGCGAGGTTGAGAGTATCGTGCACAAATGTATGCTTGTGCACGATACTCTCAACCTCGCTAAAAATATATACCATCCTGGCTTATCCTCTCTCCGATTTCACCATCTCGCAAGATGCCACGTCATCCTGGCTTATCTTCTCCCAAGCTACACCATAGGTACTATCGCTTATCCGCCGACGAAACGATTATGCCAGTGTCGGCGTATCCTTTATTGAGAAGCCATTCCGTATCAGGCTGTCGATAGTTGGTCCCTTGTCTCTGCGTCGCTAACTGCCTTAATCACTTTCACAGTGTCTCTCATAGGGAGACGGCAATGCTGGTTGTAAGTACATTTTTATGTAAACAACCGGCGCAGATAACTGCCACGAAATCCGGTGAACTCTGCCATCTACGGTCAAACGGAGTGACTCCTGCACCCGTTCGTTCTACTACTTACAAAGGGAGTAGCAAAGTGAACATTCAGACAGTACAATTCGCCCACATTCTGGAAAACCGCGACTTAGAAGCCCTACACGACTTTCTGTCGCACACGGCCTTTGTGATTTCCCATAAAAGCGAGAGCATCGAGACGATTCTCCGCGTCCTCTGGTACATTCCCGTCAACAGTACGATCATTATTGTGACAAACTGCCTGGAAGAAGAGCGCTCTGAGCTTGCCAGCACGCTTAAAGCCAGGCTGGCGGACCATCGCAAAATCTATCTTATCCACCAGAAAGACGAGCGCATTGCTGCCCTTTTCCAGGCCTGCAATGTCTCGCAGATCCTCGGTCAGGATGGCAAAGTTCGTAGTGGCAAAGGTGAAGGCATGTATATCGGGGCGCTCTGTGCCCACCTGTTGGGCGATCCCCGCTGGCTCATATTTTACGATGCCGATAACTTTGTCCCCAGTGCCCTTTTAGAGTATACGCTCGCTATGTGTCGGCTCTTTACCACCGCCCCCTATCCCACACATGCCTGCGAATACGATAGCCCGATTGTGCGAAGGCGAGCACGCCAGCAGGGCGCGCCAGATTTACACAATATCCGCATTTGCTGGTCATCCAAACCAGACATGGGGAAGGTAAACCTGGAAACTCGCATCCTGGGCCGCACAACCAGGGTGGTCTCCCCGCTCATCGAAAGTTTGCTTGAAGGATGGTTCGGCGTACAGAATCATCCAATCAGTTCGTCGAACGCGGGCGAGCAAGGGATGACCGTCAAGACCGCAGCCTCTCTGCGCTTCTCCTCCGGTTTCTCGGTCGAAACTCTCCAACTTATTGACCTGCTCTTCAATGCGACGAAGTGGAAAAAAAATCCCAGGGAGGTTATCTTCCAGCAGTATCTCTCCCAGAGTCCTCATTTCCACGAGAAAAAAGACGACGAGCATATCAAAAAGATGATCGAAGAGAGCCTGGGCAGCTTCTGGCACTACGAGGCCGCGCTCCCCACGAATGTGAAAGGCCACTTGCAGAGGGTTTACGACGAACTGGAGCTTGAACGCGTGCTTCCCGCCGTTTATCCACCCTTGCAAACGCTACCATTGAAAAGGTTTGCAACGCTCATGCAACAGTATGCCCTGGGCATACCTGCTGATTACATCCATCCAGCGATCAGGGAGAGAAGCACCGAAAAACACGTGGCTATCAACGTTCACGCTATCGAGGCCCATACGCAAGAGCACATGGCGATGAATGTCAATACGCAGGAACATCTGGCTGTCAACATCAATGCCCAGGATATGCTGTTGGCCGATGCTCCCTATCAAGAGCTCCTGGTCGCTGAACCAAATTATCGCGACTCTCTGTTGGCTGATTAACCTGAAGTGTACGTATTGGGGAGAACATTTTGCGCGGCTCAGCCGCGCAAAATGTTCTCCCCAATACGTAGATTCTTATTCTTCTTCCATCGGCGTGCTTGTGTGACGATGAACCATGCGCCATTGCTGGTCTTCGTAGCGATAGACATTTGTGGCAAGCGCCTGACGCCGAATGATCTGACGCTGCTCCCTGAGTTGAATGTGCTCCCTGACAATCATCGAGACCATCTCGGCACTTGCCTGAACTGCGAGAATTTCCGCGGTTGCCGAGATGCTACCCGGCTCCGCACTGTTCAACAGGGCCGCGTGATTCCAGTAGTCCACGAGCGCCTGGCGACCAAGCTGAACATGCCCAGACGGATCGCAATAACTGCTATCATCGCGTTCTGACCAGAGTGCCAGCATCGCGCTCGCATCTCCGTACATTACGCCTTCGTTTACTGCTGCGTAAAATTGCTGAGAGACTGTCTGTAACTCTGTGGGTATGTGTTCCATACGAGATGCCTTTCGTACTGCTGCTAGCGCCGACCCTCCCATAATTTGCGCTCCACCGAATGCGGATCGTTCACCACTTCCGAGGTGGTATTGAAACACATGGTAGCGCGGCGGTCAAGATCGTAGCGCGGCCAGCCGGGATTGCCGGTGGTGGCGAAGGCGACCCAGGCAGCGTGCATGGCATTGGCAAGCTCCTGCGGGCCATTGGGTCCCACCAGACCTTTATTCGCGTCCTGGTGCAGATTGTCGAAAACAAAGGCCAGTTCCAGAGCGTGACAGGAGCCGAGACGACCTCCCAATTGCGGCGAGCGCCAGGCAAACTCGTACATGTAAGCCGGTTCCGCGCGCGCCACGCGGGCCTCGGCCAGGCGCATAGCCGGGATACGGAAGAACCAGTCAGTGATAATTGTCGCGAAGAGTTCACCAGGGCTGGCAGTGGGATGAAGTTCGCGATAGGTAGTCAGCGTTTCCTCAAATGGTAAACCATACGCCATACACAGGAGGGGCAGGGCGCTCTCGCCAATAGCATCGATCGAGCCAGTTGGAACGAGGAAAAAGTCATATTCGTTCGTATTCGTGCCAACCAGGACATCGACGCCAGCTCCGGCTCCGGCGGCGAGCAGTTTGATAGGTAGGTCGGGAAGGATCTCGCCGTCAATGACTGGCTCGTGCGTCATCGAGTTGACCGTCACTTCGCGCCAGCGTTGGGGATCGGGCTTCGTAATGAGTTCAGTGGCTAACTCTACCTGGACCTGGAGCAGGCGAGCAGGCGGGATAACCGCGAAAGCCTCTCGCGTAGCTTCAATACCCAGCTTCTCCGCGAGATATTGACCAATCAAGCGTGCGGTTTCCAGGGTGAGCGCGTGATGACCAGCTCCGCTCTGCGCGATGACGCGGCGGAATAGCCCACGTGATCGCGGCATTGCCAA
>Ga0102924_1006163_pt1 | contig 11355 bp, 11 predicted proteins | sample PaiPotPPM11metaG_FD_80116 | JGI IMG/M metagenome (GOLD analysis project Ga0102924, IMG submission 80116) | Iron sulfur acid spring bacterial and archeal communities from Banff, Canada, to study Microbial Dark Matter (Phase II) - Paint Pots PPM... ...
AATCCGAACGGGTCATCGCGCGCGGACGTGAGCTCTACGCGTGGCACCCCGACGGAGTCGCGCGCTCGCGTTTGTGGGCCAAGCTCGGCGGGGCCGGGCTCGGTGTCAAGGCGACGAGTCGGAACTGGACCACCGTCACCACCCTGCTGTCGATGGCCGACAAGCCGTGAGCATCCACCCCAATACGATCGCCGACGAGGTTTGAGCATGCACGCCTACACGGTCGTCGACGTGTTCACGAGCACGCCGCTTCAGGGCAACCAGGTGGCCGTCTTCGACCACGGCTCGGACCTCAGCGACGACGTCATGCAGCGCGCCGCTCGTGAGCTGAACCTGTCCGAGACCGTGTTCCTGCTGCCCGCGCAGGCCGGGGCCGATGCACGCGTGCGGATCTTCACCCCATCGGCCGAGCTGCCGTTCGCGGGCCATCCGCTGATCGGGACGGCATTTGTGCTCGGCGCGCGTTGGTCGGCGTCGTTGGTCCGTCTCGAGACCGGCGTCGGCGTGATCCCGGTTGCGCTCCGGCACGAGGCCGGCGAGCCGGTGTTCGGGGAGATGGACCAGCCCATCCCCACCGCCGAGCCGTTCCCGCGCGAGCGCGAGCTGCTTACAGCGATCGGCGTCGAGCGCTCCGAGCTCCCGATCGAGGCGTACCTCAACGGCCCACGGCACGTGTACGTGGCGCTCGGGGGAGAGCAGGCGGTCGCCGCGCTTCGCCCCGACATCACCGCGCTCGAGGCGCTCGGCGACGGGCTCGGCATCAACTGCTTCGCCGGCGCCGGCGGGCACTTCAAGACGCGCATGTTCGCGCCCGGGCTCGGGGTGCCCGAGGACCCTGCGACGGGCTCGGCCGCCGGCCCGCTCGCGGTCCATCTCGCCCGGCACGGGTGGACCAGCTACGGCGAGCAGATCGAGATCAGCCAGGGCGCCGAGATCGGACGCCCTTCGCTGCTCCACGCACGCGTGGAGGGCGGCGAGGATCGTGTCGAACGCGTGGTCGTCGGCGGCTCGGCAGTGATCGTCGCCCACGGCGAGTACCGGCTCGACTAGATCGCACACGAGCGCGGCGTCCCCGGAGGCGCTCGATTGGGCTGAGGCAGCCCTCGGCCCGCTCACGTCACGGCGCGGCCGATCGTCGAGCCGATCGACGCGACCACGAACACCAGCATCTCGACACCGATCAGCCCGCGCATGAAGCGCAGCGCTCGGGTACCCCCGTAGCGCCAGGCCGGCGGTGGCCCGATCGCGACTTCGGAGTGGATGTGCTTGACCCCCGCGCGGTGCAGCTCCGGCGTCAGCGTCGCGATCATCGCGTCGGGGCCCGACATCACAACATCGCGCTCGGGTAGATCCGGGATCTCCGTGCGCAGGCCCTCGACGGTCGGGAGCCCGCGATCCTCGCGTATCCAGGTGAGCACGCGAAGCGCGCCGCCGGAGCGCTCTTCGAGCGCCCGCAGGCGATCGGAGTAGAAGGCCTGGTCAGGATGGTCGATCCCGACGACGAGTACCACCTCGCGGCCATCCGGGTCTTCCACGAGCTCCTCGGCCATCGCCAGAAACGGCGTGATCCCGATCCCACCGGCGAGCCACAAGCGCTTGCTCTGCCCGTGATGATGGAACGGCAGGCGACCGTATGCGCCACGGACCAGCGCATGGGCCGGGTCCTCGGCGCTGAGTCCCTGGAGCCGCCGAGTTGTGGCGCCCGCGGCTCCGACGATGATCGACAGGCGCCCATGCTCTCCAGGTGCGCAGCAGATGCTGTAGGGGTGCCCGGCGAACTCCCGGTTCGCCTGCACCTGGTCATCGAGTAGCTCGACATACGTGAACTGCCCGGCGCGGTGGCGCAGCGGCTTGCCCACCGGCTCGAGCGTGATCTCGATCGCATCCGCCTTGCGATGGTGCTGGGTGTCCACCACCCGGTACTCGTACTTGCGGGCGACTATCCGTCGCAAGAACGTCACGTACAGCACCGCCGCGATCCCGAGGCCGAAGAGAATGAACAGGTAGATCCGCAGCGCGGGAACCTGCACGGTGTCGAAGGTCTTGCTGTCGATCGTCAGGCTGAACGCGGTGACCACGAGCGCGGCGCCGAGGAACATGTGGGTGTAGCGCCAGAGGTCGAACCGCATCCGCACGAACAACGTCGGCAGCAGCGCGAGCGCGATCGTGATCCATGAGATCCAGTCGAGCACGACGAGGTTGAAGGGGACGAGGACCCCGGCCGCCGTGTTGGTCGCCGGAAGCAGGCCGAACACGTACAGCAGCGGGTGCACGGTCACGATCCCGAACATCGTCAAGCCGACGATCCCGTGCGCCACATAGACCTTCGTCAGGTCGCCGAACAGCCACTCAAGCGCGCTCACCCGGGCGGCCAGGATCGCAGTCAGCGGCAGCAGGACGCCGGCGGCGATGCCGAGGACCTCGCCGATCACGAACCATGTGCCGCGCGTGGATATGTCCTGCGCGCCGAACGCGTACATCGCCAGAGCCGCCGCCACGAGCACGACGACCAGCGTCCAACCGCGAATCGCCGTCCGATCCTCGAGTCTGCGCCCCATATAGCCCCGGACGCCCATGTGCAAGGCCCCCTCCATTGCGGCGCAAGTATATGTGCGTAGCAGACAGCGCCAGCTTCGTTCTCTAACGTGCGGCCCGATGCCAAGGCGCCGACGTGATCCTCGTGGTCAGGGCCGGCGACGCCGGATTCGCCTGGCGTCGCTGTCCGCGGTTGTGCTGGCGGCCGCGGTCGTGATCGCCGTTTTCGCCTCGCCCACCGAGCCGCGCTCGCGCGCATCGGTAGCGATCGTGCCCCCGCCCGCGGCAGGGCTCACGAGCAAGCCGGCTCACCACCGGTCGCGCGCCCACGCGCAGCCTGGCTCGGGGTCGCGTGCAGCGCGGCTGGCGGACCAGACGATCAGCCGGGTGCTCGCATACACGCCGTTCGTACGAGCCGGGGTGCCCCGGCGGCGGGTGATCGCGCTTACGTTCGACGACGGCCCAAGCCCGTACACGCCGGAGATCGTGCGTGTGCTCACGCGAATGCACGTCCCAGCCACCTTCTTCGTCGTTGGTCAGCAGCTCAATTACTTCGCCGCAGGGCTGCGCGACGAGCTCCGCCACGGATTCGTGATCGGCGACCACACGGAGAACCATCCGCCGATGAATCGCCTCAGCGCGGCCGCCCAGTACGGCCAGGTGGACGATGTCGCGCGGCGGATCCACCACCTCGGCGCACCCTTCCCGCGCCTTTTCCGTCCCCCGTATGGGCTCTATAACGCCAACACGATGAAGACGCTGCGGCGGCTGCACATGCTGATGGTGATGTGGTCTGTGGATCCGGCCGATTGGCTGCGCCCCGGGACGCTCACGATCGTCCAGCGCGTGCTCGAGGCCGCGCGCCCTGGGACGATCGTGGAGCTGCACGACGGCGGAGGGGACCGCAGTCAGACCGCGGCCGCGCTGCCGGCGATCATCAGGGGGCTGCGCCGCCGCCATTACCAGCTCGTGACCATGCCCCAGCTGCTCAAAGCCGACCCGCCGCCGCACAAGCAGCGGCTCGGGCATCTGGCCGAGTAGCGCTTGCCTGCGCGGTCGGGCGGTGCGATACTCGGCTGACCGCTCTAGCCGCACACGATCACTCGGCGGGAGGTAGCCATGTCAGAGCCGGCCAATGTGCTCGTCGTCGCCCACCAGACGGCGGCGACCCGTCCCCTGCTCGACGCGGTCCGCGAACGTGCCCAGCTCGGACCTTCTCGGTTTCACCTCGTCGTGCCGCGCCAGCCGCACGGCATCCACAAGCTCGTCGACCCCGAGGAGTACGGCGAGGCGGAGGCCCGCCGCGTCCTGCAGGACGCGCTGCCGAAGCTCTCCGAGGCCGCCGGACATGAGGTCTCCGGCAGCATCGGAGACGCGGAACCGCTGATGGCGATCGACGACGCGATCAACCTCGGCGACTACGACGAGTTGATCATCTCGACGCTTCCGCTCGGCGTCTCGCGATGGCTGAAGCTGGACCTGGTCAGCAAGGCCCGCGGGCTGGGAGTGCCGGTCACCCACGTGCTGGCGGCGAGCAATGTGGAGGCCATCGCGTAGGCTGCCGCGTCGTGAAGCTCGCGACGTTCAAGGCCCCCGACGCGGCCCAACCGATCGCCGGGGAGGTGGACGGCGAACGTGTGATCGAGTTTGCCGATGGGCTGGGGGTCGTCGACGTGCTGGCCGGTGCCGACCCGCGGCCCGGCTCGGCCTCGTGGGCGCTGTCGGACGTATCGCTGCTTGCCCCGATTCCCGAGCCGGGGACGATCTACGCGATCGGCCTCAACTACGCCAAGCACATCGCCGAGACCGGCGGGCAGAGGCCCGAGACCCCGATCGTGTTCGTCAAGGTCCGCGGCTCGGTCGCGCCCCCCGGTGGTCCGATCCGCTGTCCGGAGGTGGTACGCCGGCTCGACTACGAGGGCGAGCTGGCGATCGTGATCGGAGCGGGCGGCCGGATCGCCGGATTCTGCATCGCCGACGACGTCACCGCGCGTGACCTCCAGGGCCGCGAGCCGCAGTGGACGCGTGCCAAGGGGGCCGACACGTTCTGCCCGTTCGGTCCGTGGGTCACGACCGCCGATGAAGTCCCCGACCCTCAGGACCTAGGGCTGCGCACGTGGGTCAACGGCGAGCTGCGCCAGGACAGCAACACGAGCGATCTGATCTTCGGCTGTCAGGAGCTCGTCGGGTTCATCGCGCAGACGTGCACGCTGCGGCCCGGTGACCTGATCCTCACCGGAACGCCCAGCGGCGTCGGGATGGGTCTCGATCCGCCCCAGTTCCTGAGCTCCGGCGACGTCGTGCGAATCGAGATCGAGCGCCTCGGCGCGATCGAGCACACAGTGGCTTAGCTACCGCCGCCGCGCGCGCTTCTTTGCTGCGTGGTGCTTGACCCGGCTCGCTTTGCGGTGACGCTTGACGGTGTGCTTCACCCGAGCTGTCCGGCGGGGCTTGGACGGCTTGGTCGCATGCGTGACGCTCGGTTGGCCTGCGCCCTGGGCGCCCGCGGGACCGGACGTGCCCGGAACCGACCCGGTCGTGTCCATCGACCCGGTCGAGCCGGTCGAGCCGGTCGAGCTGGAGCCCGTCGAGCCGGAGGCAGTCGAGCTGGTCGAGCCAGAGCTGGAGCTCGAGCTGGCCGCGGTCACGACGGGGGTCGGCGAGGACAGCGCCGGAGCGCTGTCGCCGCTGGCGTTGCTCGCGGTCTCCTCGACGATGACCGTGCTGCCGACGTCGCCGGCGGTCAGCGTGTAGGTCTGGGCCGTCGCGCCCGGGATCGGGCTGCAGTTCTGACCGCCCGAGTCGCAGTCGGCCCACTGGTAGGAGTAGGAGGCGGGGCTGCCGGTCCAGCTGCCCTGGCCCTACGTGACCGTCTGACCCTCGGTCGCGCCACCCGAGATCGTCAGTGGGCTGCTGTTCTTGGGGGCGTTCGCGCCGGTCCCATACGCCGCGGCCGGCACCGGCGAGTCGGTGTTGGCCCCGGCGCAGTAGCCGGTCCCTTGGTTCTCGGCGTTGCTCCACAGCGACTGGACGGCGAACTTCGTGTGGCCGTCGTTGCCGGTGATGTTGCCGAGCGCGCCGTAGATCGGCAGCGGCGGACCCCGGCCGGTCACGAGGTTCTCTCCGACCCACGCGCACTTGTCGCCGTTCTCGTTCGGGTCTATCGTGTCGTACCAGCCGCCCTCATAAGTCTGAGCAGTGCCGGCGCCGCCCACGACATCCTCGGCACCCGGGTCGGTGACCGTCTCCTCAATTTCGTGACCGAGCACGATCGAGAAGCCGTCGAGCTTGCCCACACTCGGCTTACTAGAGTCGACGTTCACGGCGTATTCGCCGCAGACGTTAACCCCGCTCGAGTTGATCGCCAGCGAGTACGGCATGTTCGTGTAGGAGATGTTCTGCGCGACGGTCTGGCTGGGGTCCGCGGTGTCGGGGCCGTAGTAGGCGTTCCCAGGGATGCGAGCGTCCGTGTAGTCGTGGAACGCGCAGTAGCCGGAGGCCAGGGCGTTCGGATCGCTGAAGGCCGGCGGCTGGATGATGATGAAGTTCGCGTCGTTCAGCGCTGCGCCGGTGACACCAAAGTGCGCCGCCGCGAGTGATGCCTCCTTCGCAAGGTCCCAGTAGGTGTTGCTCGGACCCGCCGGATTGCTGGAGTTGGTCTTGACCAGCGCCGAGGCGTTGTTCGTGTCGTCGGTCCAGATCCCAGCGAGCACGTTGCCGTCGTTGTGGATGTAGGTCTTGTTGCCCGACGAATCGGTCTGGTAGTACTGGGTTTGGGTGTTCGCCCAGTTGGTGCCGCCCATCTGGTGGACGAAGTCGGCCATGTACTTGCCGGCCCCGTCCGGATCACAGCCAAGGGTCGCCGTGATCACGCCCTCGGTGAACGTCGTTGGCGTGCAGCTGGCGTTCGGGAAAGCGCCGGCTTGACCCCAGCCCCAATACACGAGGTACTCCTTGGGGTGGACCTGGACATGTCCGCCGTAGTAGGCCATGTTGCCCATCCATGGCGTGCCGGTCGCCGCAGGCTGGGATACGCCACAGTTGCCGAGCAGGTACGGAACACCAGCCGGGACAGGGACCGGCGGCGGGTACAGCACGCCGTTCTCAGGGCACGGAGGAGCAGGCGGATTGATCCCGTCGTAGCGCGCCTGCGCAGCTGCCTGCTTCTGCGCCTCCTTGACCGTCGTCGGCAAGAAGATCGCAGCCGACGCCGAGCCGGCCCATCCGAGGGTGCCGGTGAGCAGGACTGACGTTGACGCCAGGAACAGGCCGCGATGCCGCACGTAAACCTCCGTTGTCTGTCACGGGCGCCAAGCCGCCCCCACGACATTCAACGTGGCTCGCGTCCCGAAACTTGCAGGCGATTCTGTACGGGCTCGGGCCGGATCGGGCCCTCGCGTCTAGTGGTGCTCGATCACTCGGTCGATCAGGCCGTACTCGACGGCCTCGTCGGCCTTGAAGAAGCGGTCGCGCTCCATGTCCTCGTTCACCTGCTCGACCGTCTGGCCGGTGTGCAGCGCGTAGATCTCGTCGATCCGCGCGCGTACGTTGAGGATCTCCTGGGCGTGGATCTCGATGTCGGTCGCCTGTCCCTCGAAGCCGGCGGAGGGCTGGTGAACCAGGATCCGGCTGTTGGGCAGCGCGAAGCGCTTGCCCTTGGCGCCGGCGGCCAGCAGCAGCGAGCCCAACGACATCGCGATCCCGACGCAGATCGTCTGGATCGGGGGCTTGATGAACTGCATCGTGTCGTAGATCGCGAGCCCCGAGTAGATCGAGCCGCCGGGGCAGTTGATGTAGATCGAGATGTCCTTGTCGGGGTCCTGGGACTCCAGGTGCAGAAGCTGCGCCACGATCAGGTTGGCGATCGTGTCGTCGATCGGCGTCCCGAGGAACACGATCCGCTCGTTCAGCAGGCGGCTGAAGATGTCGAACTCGCGCTCGCCGCGCGCGGTCCGCTCGATCACCATCGGGATCAGGGGCATGCATCCAGCGTACGCGACTCGTGTCGTCGACTACGGCACGATCACCGCGGTGCCCTCAAAGCGCCCGGTCCGGAGATCGGCGAGTGCCGCTTCTGCGCGCTCGAGCTCATAGACGGTGACCGTGGTCTTGACCGGAATCTGGGCCGCGATCGCGAGGAACTCGTTGCCGTCCGCGCGCGTCAAGTTCGCGACCGAGCGGATCTTGCGCTCACCGTAGAGGAGCTCGTAGGGGAACGACGGGATGTCGCTCATGTAAATCCCCGCGCATACGACCACGCCGTCGGGCTCCAGCGCCTTCAACGCCTGTGGCACGAGCTCACCCGCGGACGCGAAGATGATCGCCGCGTCGAGCTGCTCGGGTGGCAGCTCGTCGCTCCCTCCCGCCCAGGACGCGCCAAGGCTCCGCGCGAACGCCTGCGTGCGCTCGTCACCCGGGCGCGTGAAAGCGAACACCTCGCGCCCCTGGAAGACGGCCACCTGGCAGATCATGTGCGCGGCCGAACCGAAGCCGTAGAGCCCCAGCCGCGCCGCGTCGCCGGTGAACCTCAGCGCGCGGTAGCCGATCAGCCCGCCGCAGAGCAGCGGTGCGGCGTCCTGGTCGGAGAGGCCCTCGGGCAGCGGCAGGCAGTAGCGCTCGTCTGCGACCGTCCACTCGGCGTAGCCGCCGTCGATATCGCGGCCGGTGAAGCGCGCTTGGACGCAGAGGTTCTCCCGCCCCGAGGCGCAGTACTTGCAATCGCCGTCGGTCCAGCCGAGCCACGGCACCCCGACACGGCGACCGTCCTCCGTGGTGGCGACGATCTGGTGGCCGGGCACGACCGGCAACTTGGTCGCGGGGATCTCTGCGTCTCGCAGGTGCAGATCCGTGCGACACACCCCGCACGCGTGAACCTTGAGCAGGAGCTGACCGGGGCCCGGTTGCGGGTCGGGCAGCGTGACCGGCTTCAGCGGCTGGCGCTGGTGCTCGAGGACCATCGCGCGCATATGGGAATGATGCTGCATCGATTCGCTGCGCGACCGCTAGCGTTTATCGCCAATGGTTCCGCTGAACGTCCCCAACGTGCTGACGGTCGTTCGCATCCTGCTGGTGCCGGTGCTGGTCGTCGCGCTGCTCGAGAAGACCGGTGGGGGCGACCTGCTGGCCGCGATCGTGTTCGCGGTCGCGTCGCTGACCGACGCGATCGACGGCTACCTGGCGCGGTCTCGCAACTCCGTGACGACGTTCGGCAAGCTGATGGATCCGATTGCCGACAAGCTGCTGATCATCGCGGCGCTGATCGCGCTGGTGTCACTGGCGCGGCTGGAGGCGTGGGTGGCGATGGTGATCATCGCCCGCGAGTTCGCCGTCACCGTCTTGCGGGTCGCGGTCGGGACTCAGCAGGGGGTCGTCATCTCCGCGAGCTCGTTCGGCAAGCTCAAGACCGCCGTGCAGGTCGCGATGGTGATCTGCCTGATCGCCGTCCACGGCCACCCGCTGTGGCTGGAGCTACTGATCTACGCGACGGTGGCGGTCACGGTGCTGTCGGGCGCCGACTACTTCTTCGGCATCCGCCGCAGCCTCAGTGCCGCCGCGCGGCCCGGCGGTGCGCCGGCCGGCGGTCAGGGAACCTGATCGAGCCAGGCGCGGCGGCTGGTGTGGATCGGCGCGGGATCGCCGGTGGCGAGCTCGCGACGGATCTCATCGAGCGTCCCAAAGCGCTCCGCGACGACGTTGTGCTGATGGATCGTCTCGAGATTGACCTGGCGCGCTGAGACGAACGCGCGATCGTCCAGGTCGGGGATGCGCTCGACCACGCCCTGCACCATCTCGCGCACGCAGTCCTCGACGAACCGCGGGCGCCGGTGGGCCTTCTCGACGACGGCCACCTCGTCGGAGCGCTTCATCAGCTCGTAGATCTCAGAAGACATCGACTGCTCGACGATGTCAAGCAGTGTCGAGGCGTCGATCTCGTCGTCGCACAGCTCGGTGCAGCCGATGTGCAGCGTCCCGAGCCCTCGCTGGTTGTGCGTCGCCACCGGCACGGCCTCGAGGATCGCGTCGATCTGCTCGGCGTCGAACCCCTGGTCGCGGAGGCGCTCGCGCGAGGCGCTGGCGACCAGCTCCTGTGCACACGGGCACGCTGTTATCCCCTGCGCGGTGACGCCGACGAGCCGGCGCGTTCCGAGCTCGGTGCAGATCGCGGAGCCGTGGAGCGTGTAGAGCTCCTGCGTCTGGATCCCCGATACCGGCGCCGGCTTGTGCTCCGGGAACCGGGCCTCGACCGTGACCTCCGCGCGGCGCGCGTGCTGGCGCTCTCGCACGAGCTGGGCGATGTGCTCGGCGAGCGTCTCGGCCTTGAACGTCGATTCGCCCAGCACGACTTCGCCGATCGCTTCGTTGACGACCTCCTCGAAGCGCGACATGTGGGCGCCCTTCTGATTGGCCCCGAGCTCGACGACGCACTCGAACCGTGCCGAGAACAGCTGCTCGCTCCCGTTCTGCCTGATCCGGATCACTTTCTCGACGCCGGTCACGCCGACGCGGGAGAGGCCCAGCTGCACGGAGGGCTGCTGAGCTTGAACGTCGATAACCGAGAGGCTGGGAGAGCGATGTTGGGGCATGTGCGTCTGCGTAAAGGGTAGAGAGCCGCGCTACGTAGTCACCGGGACGGGTGCAGGACCGCGTCCAGCGCGTTCGCCGAGTATGGACATGTAAGTCATTTGTGGTATGACTTCCGAGTCGGGTTGGGTCCGGAGAGAGGCAGAAGGAGAGAGGGAGTCGCCTTTTGCGTGGGCGAGGTACATCCGAGGGAGCTCAGGGGCCGTGAGCAATGACGTAATTGTGCTGTTGAATGACGAAGCTCCGATCGCGGAGCTCGACGAGCTGCGTCCGCTGATCGCCGCCGGTCAGGAGCGAGGCTTCCTGACCTTCGCGCAGATCGCGACGTGCCTCGAGGAGATCGACGTCACCAAGGAGCAGGTCCAGGAGCTGCACGCCTACCTGGATGAGGCCGGCATCGATGTGGTCGAAGCCGACGGGCGTCTGGCCAAGTCCGAGGCGGGAACCGTCGAGCAGGCGACCGCGGACGCAGCCGACCCGCAGCCGGACCGCCGCAAGAAGGTCGAGGTCGATCTGACCGTCGAGCCAAGCCTCGACTCGCTGCGGCTGTACCTGCGCTCGATCGGTCGCGTCAATCTGCTGACGGCCGAGGAAGAGGTCGCCCTCGCGCGCCAGATCGAACGCGGCGACATGCTCGCGAAGCAGCGGATGATCGAGGCCAACCTGCGCCTCGTGGTCTCGATTGCGAAGTCCTATCTCGGCCGCGGCCTGACGTTCCTGGACCTGATCCAGGAAGGCTCGATGGGACTGATCCGCGCGGTCGAGAAGTTCGACTACCGGCGCGGATACAAGTTCTCGACCTACGCGACCTGGTGGATCCGCCAGGCCGTCACGCGGGCGATCGCGGACAAGGGCCGGACGATCCGGATCCCCGTGCACATGGTCGAGAAGCTCAACAAGGTGATCCACGTCGAGCGCCAGCTGATCCAGCAGCTCGGCCGCGAGCCGACGCACGCCGAGATTGCGGAGGAGCTCGAGACGACCGTGCGCGAGGTCCGTGACGTGATGCGCATGGCCCAGCAGCCGATCTCGCTCGAGAAGCCGATCGGCGAGGAGGAGGAGTCAGAGCTCGGCGACCTGGTCGAAGATCACAACGCGATTTCTCCGTTCGAGCAGGCAGCCGAGCACCTGCGCCGTGAGAACCTCGGTCGCGCTCTGGCGGCGCTACCCACGCGCGAGCGCGAGGTGATCCAGATGCGCTTCGGCCTGACGGGCGAGCGTCCGTACACGCTCGAGGAA
>Ga0102924_1006164_pt1 | contig 11354 bp, 9 predicted proteins | sample PaiPotPPM11metaG_FD_80116 | JGI IMG/M metagenome (GOLD analysis project Ga0102924, IMG submission 80116) | Iron sulfur acid spring bacterial and archeal communities from Banff, Canada, to study Microbial Dark Matter (Phase II) - Paint Pots PPM... ...
CGCCTACTTCGCTCGCAATCTGGCCCGTCCTGTTTGCCCCATTCGACGACGCGTATCTCACTGCCGGCATCACCCAGGGAGCCGGTCTCTTTACCGGCGGGCACCAACTGACGGTCAATGAGGGCACTGCAGCGCCAGCCCCGACGAGCCGACCCGGCGAACGGGGTTTGCGCCTGCGAGGACGTATCGATGCCTCCGTCACCAGCGCGATTGTGGAGGTTTTCAGAGGGTCTCAGCAGCTGCAGGTGAGGTCAGATCCCCGCGGACAAGCGGCCGGTCAGGTCCCCCTCCCGTTGACGGCGATCGCGGGAAACGCCGCGGAGATGGCGTTCGACACGACACTGTTTTTTGCAGACATGGCTGCAAGTGCCGGGTTGGTGCGTCTCGCGGTAATAGGTGCGCGCGCTTCGGCGCCGACGAACATCCTCGCAGGTCTGTTGGTGGCCGCAGTCGGCGTGCAGATCGCGCTCATCGACGACCATGCAGGAAACACCGACGGCACGGCCCCCGGTCCGGTGCTACTCGAAGCAGACGAAGTCGTCGTGGTCGACTTTCCGGTCTCGCCCGGTCCAAGCGAGGCCGACGTGCAGGCGCACGCGCGGGCCAGGCGGATGATCGAGTACTCGCTCCACCAACGTGACCGGGCCTACAACCCCTCCGCTGGCATCAACGCGCCTGTAGCCAAACCGGAGATGCCGATGTGGATGGGCGAGCTGCATCTCTGGGGCCTGGCGCAGTCCGATCTCCTGACGCTTCTCGCCCTCCGTAAGATCTACCTACCGAACAATCCGACCTCGATGCGCCTGGAGCTACAGTGGCAGATGAACTTCTCTTGGCGAGGTCCGGATGCAGGATCGGCAACCGGATTTCAATATACGGAGAAGTTGGACGCCTCGCGAGGAGCTCAAGCAATATCCCTTGCGCTCGACAACCTCGGCGGGATCGATGGTCTCCAAAACGATGTACTGACGAAAGCGTTTTCGCCAGCGCCGGTTGCACCCGACTTTCCGGTCGCCGGGCGACGTGCTCCGGCCGTCAAGGTCGGCGCACGTCGCGCCTGGGGCCGCCGTGCAGGCGCCTCCGTTGGGGATGCCGTGCTCGTCGAGTGGCAGCCGCTCGTCGTCGACGCTTCCAACAACGAAATGATGCGAGGCGGAAACGGGACTCTGGTAGTTGAAAGCATCAAGGTCGACGGGGTCCAGCTCGACCCCGGCGTCTCCGTGACACCTTCCGGAACGAGACCGTTCGATCCAGCTACGCCGCCGGCTACCCTGCCGACCTTCCGCATCATCGGCGAAGATCCTCCTCAAGTCATCGATAGTCTGATCGACGCGGTCACCCAGGAGCTCTATCAGGCCAATACCGCGACACCGTCGATCGCTTTTTTTACACTGGCGCAGTGGCAGACCACGGTGCGCCTGCTCATCAACCACGAATCGAAAGGGCACCAATTCACGATGGTGCCACGGCATCACGGCGGAAGTATCTCCAGCACGTTCTCTTTTCGCGGGCACTTCGGCGAGGAGCGCGGAATGCCGCTCTTCGGACCACCCCATGGTTACGGAATCGCCCAGCTCGATACGCCTCGCCCGACTGTTGATCAGATCTTCAGCTTTGCCGAGAACGTGAAGGGGGCGTGCAGCCTTCTGATGACTTCCAAGGCGAGCGGGGCATGGGCATCGCTGAACGCACATCTCGCGCACGACCAGCGGAGCCGCGCTGTCTACCAGCGAGAGGTCGTAAGGAGATACAACGGATTCACGGAGTTTCAGTGGAACGGTACGGCGTTCGTAATCAATCCGACGCTCCCGCAATGGGAGGACGCCCATGATCATTCGCGCGGCGCGAACTCAAACCTGCCCTACCCTAACCAGGTGCTAGGCACCCACGTCGTGTACTCCACGGGGCATGGAGCAGCGACCGTGTTTCCCTGGCCCATCGCCTTTCAGCCGGCGGACTTCGGCCCCGGAATGTAGTGCGTTCTTGAACCGCCGCCGCATACTCAGCGTAGGATCACGCGTTCACCGGCGCGGTCGCAAGGCAGGTCTCGCCCTTCATCAAGGCGGCGGGGGGAAACCATCTTCTTCGATGAGCTTGGCGAGCGTCCCGCCGAGGTCCAGCCGGAGCTTCTTCGCGCGCTCGAGGCCAGGCAAATCCAAGCAGTTGGGTCCACCCGGTATCACCCTATCGACGTGCGTGTCGTCGTTGCGACCCGACGAGACATGCACACGGAGCGCCAGTACTTCGCTGATCTGCAAATAGCCACGCTGGACGACTGCGGCTCGCTCTCTCCCGCGCAGGCGTGTACCGCATGCCACCGGTAGAGGTCGCGGCAACCAGCAAGGGAACACGGACGGACCTGGGCAAGCAGGCCTCCGGTGTGAAGCTCGCCCCGAACCCGCGCGACCCGCTCTACTACGAGACGGCGACGACGCTGCCGGTGGACTTCCACTCCTTCCGACGCGCATTCAACACGGCCCTCGCCGAAGCCGGCGTCAACGTCCAGCGCGCCATGCACCTCGCCTCGCACTCCGACCCGCGCGTGCACGCGCGCTACGTCATGCGCACGGCCGCCATGCGCGAGATCCCAGCGGAGGCGCTACCGAGCCTGCCGACGAACACGCTCGCCGAGGCATCGCCTGGGCAGGGAATCGTCACGGCTCGTGACGAAACGTCTGCGGCTCGGACCGCAGACGTCACGCAACCGCCGGAGATTCCTTGTAGGCGCGATAGGTTTCGAACCTACGACCCCTACCGTGTCAATGTAGCGGCGTGGCGTTTCAGCGCGTTTCACGCCGTGTCCCGACAGTGAAAACCCCTGGATGGCGTGCCTGACCGTTTCCAGCTGTTACGCCGAGGGGGGAGCATTTGGGGGAGCATCCATCGGCCCATTGGTGGTCACGCGTCGCGATGCAACGGTCCCAACGTCACCCCGCGCTCGAGGCTTCCGGCCCGTCGAGGCGCCGCCTCTGTCGAGCGCGCGACGGCGGGCGGACGCGAAGCGCCAGAGCGGGAGGAGCGCTCGACAGATCGCCGCCTTGCGCGCATGATCCAGCCATGCCGTCCGATCGCCTGGCCAAGCTACTCAAGCTTGCTGAAGAGCTGCCGGAGGACGAGCGTGTCGAGCTCGCCCGCGAGCTCCTGCGCGGCCTGACGGACGACGTCGACGAGCTCGAGGACGATCTGGATCGGGACGAGCTCCGTCGGCGGATCGCCGCGGTGCAGGACGGGACGGCGACGCTGATTCCGTGGGAAGAAGCACACGAGATGGTTCGCCGCGACGGATGAGGGTCGTCTACACCGCCGAGGCGGTGCGAGAGCTGCGTGCCGCTCGCCAATGGTACAACCGCCGCGCCCCGGGAGTCGGCGACGGGCTCGTCGATCTCGTGGACGAGACGATCGCCGAGGTTGCGCGCGCGCCGGCGTCGTTTCCGCGCGACCGTCAGGATCCGATCGTCCGTCGAGCGCGTGTAACGAAGTATCCGTACACGCTGATCTTCATGATCATCGAGGACGACACCGTTGTCGTCCTCCTCGCCCTCGCTCACGGAAATCGAAAGCCCGGCTACTGGAAGAAGCGGCTCCGCCTCTTGCCCGACAAGTAGTCGGGATGCGCGTACATGGGGGCCTTCGTCAACTGACGGCAAGACCATCTCGACGACCGACGCCCGCGGCAAAACCTCCGCCCACGCGGCGTGCGCCCGCTGTGGGGAATGTGGACAAGGCCGCCCGCCGAACGCGTCCGAATGTCCTAATCGTGTAGAGCGTGCGAGGGCTCGATCGCATCCCAAGGAGCTCCGTGGGCTGAACGGCCCCTTTTGCCAGCGAACGCGTCAGTGACCGCGGGTGCTGCCCTTGTCTCTCGGTCGTCGAAGGAGACGTTCTTCACGGCTTCTGGTTGTATCCGACGCGATGGCCCACGATACACGCTGGCGACCCGCCGCTTACTCTTCCTTCGCCGCGTGGTACTCCCGGCGAATCTGCTCCAGGTCAACCGACGGCTTGGGAAGCTTCATGTCCAGCGCCTCCAGGTGTTCCACGACGATCCGGCCGATCGCGAGGTTGCGGAACCACTTGTGATCGGACGGGATGACGAACCAAGGAGCATGAGCAGTACTGCAGCGGGACAGGGCGTCCTCGTAAGCCGCCGCGTAGTCGCCCCAGAACTCTCGCTCCTTGTAGTCGGACTCGCTGATCTTCCATTGCTTGGCCGGATCGTCGAGCCGCTCCTTGAAGCGACTCAGCTGTTCTTCCTCGGAGATGTGCAGGTAAAACTTGAGAATATGCGTCTTGCTTTCGGCGAGCTCCTTCTCGAAGTCGTTGATCTGCTCGTATCGCCGGGACCAGACCGCATGGGGAACCAGGTTGTGGACACGGACGACGAGCACGTCCTCGTAGTGAGATCGATTGAAGATCGCCACTTGCCCGCGGCGAGGTGCGACCTGGTGAATGCGCCACAAGAAGTCGTGCGCCATTTCCTCCACCGAGGGCTGTTTGAACCCGACTACACGACAGCCCTGGGGGTTCATCGCGCCTAGGATGTGATTGATCGTCCCGTCCTTGCCCCCGGTGTCCATCCCCTGCAGGCAGATGATCAGTGAGCACCGCCCGTCGGCGTAAAGCAGCTCCTGCAGCGCTCGCAGCTTCTGTCGGTCTCGTTCGGTCTCCTCGGCCGCCTTCTTGTGGCTCCCGTGGTGGTCCTTGAATCCCGGATCGATGTCCTTCAGCCTCACTTTGTCGCCTGGGCGCACTCTGAAGCGATTGGCGTATTTCACGTCGAGCCTCCCTCGTGCCTTGCTGACTCGCCTCGCGCCTTGGGCAGCGCCTCGAAGCCGTAGACGACGTCGAACAACTCCTCGTCGATGCCGGTCTGCGAATCGGCCGCGACGCCGGGCTCCTCTCGGTACCCACGGAACTGGCCACGCACGACGCTGTCGGGACCGACCGGCGTGACCGCTTCGAGCACGCGAGCCTTCTCGTCTCGCATCGCCTCGGGATGCCCGCGCAGCGGCGCGTCCATCGCCAGACAGGCGGTCACCTGCAGCAGGTGGTTCTCGATGACGTCGCGGACGGCGCCGGTCTGGTCATAGAAGCTGCCTCGCCCCTCGACCCCAACGCTTTCCGCCATGGTGATCTGCACGCTGTCGATGTAGTTGCGGTTCCAGATCGGCTCGAACAGCGAGTTGCTGAAACGGAAATAGAGCAGGTTCTGTACTGCCTCCTTGCCGAGGTAGTGATCGATGCGGAATACGTCCGGCTCGGCGAACACGGCCAGGAGCGAGCGGTTGAGCGCCCGTGCCGACGCAAGGTCGCGACCGAACGGTTTCTCAGCCACGACCCGCCCGCCTCTTGCGCAGCCGGAGCGACCCAGCTGCCCGACGACGGTCGAAGACAAACTGGTGGGAATTGCGAGATAGTGCAGCGGGCGCTCCGCCGAGCCCCGCGTCTGACGCAAGAGATCGAAGGTCGCCGGGTCCTCGTAGTCGCCGTCCCCATAGCGGCGCAAGGCACACAGCTTGTCGAACGCGGCGCCGTCGACGCCACCGTGGGCCTCCAGGCTGTGTCTTGCGCGAGCTTTCAGCTGGTCGAGGTCCCAGCCGGCTTTGGCCACCCCGATGACCGGTACGTCGAGGTGGCCACGCTCGACCATGGCCTGAAGCGCCGGGAAGACCTTTTTGTGGGCAAGGTCTCCGGTCGCGCCGAAGAAGACTAGGGCATCCGAAGAACCTGGGACCATCAGTACTTCTCTGCCCTTCTGCGGATGGTCGTGCCGCGGAGATGTTGAGCCTCGGCCTCGCCGATGGGCACGACGTGCGGCCCGTTCATGACGGGTGCTTCAGCAGGGCGGGATGCACGCCTTTCTTGCTCGGCTCGGTTTTCTCTGGGGCCGGCGCGCGGAGGATGCGCCCGCAGAGAAAGGACTTGATTAAATCATTCGGACCGAGCGAGCAGACAGCGGCGTACCCGAAGATGAGCGCGCTCTCCGCAAACGGCAGCGGCGCGAGCTCCGCCACGCCGCGGAGGCCGATGATTGTTCCGAGAGTCGCTGCAGCGCCGAGGGACACCGCCAGCGCGGCGCTGGGGCGCGATCTCCAGAACGAGCGTCGTTCGCGCATAGACACCAGCGAGGACAGGGCGAAGAACAGGAAAAGCTGAAATGTGAAGGTCTGGAGCGCGCCGGGATCGGTCGAGAGACCAAAGCGGCGCCACCCGAAGGCCAGCAGGCCGAGCGCCTCGATCAACGTCATCACGCCGACGACGACCGCCACCCTCACCAGCGGACCGATGTTCCAGGTCTCGGGCTTCTGGGACGGCTCTACGCGATCGGTCGCCAGCGCGATGTGCGTGACGTCGGTAAGGCAAACGAGCAGCAGCATCACCAGCGCCGAAATGACGAACTTGCCCGTCACGAGGAAGGCGATCACGACGAACCCAGCCTTCAGCACGCTTCGACTGACCTTGTTCACGATCCACGTGAGCACGCGCTGATAGGTGCCGCGCCCGCTCTTCACGAGATCCACGATGTTGGCGAGGCCCCCGGTCGTCAGCACGGCGCTGGCCGCGCCCTTGGCCACGTCAGTGGCCCCGCTCACGGCGATGCCAACCTCCGCCTGCTTGAGCGCCGGTGCGTCGTTGACGCCGTCGCCGGTCATGCCCACGACATGACCTGCCGCCTGTAGGCTCTTGACGACGAGGAACTTGTCCTCTGGGAACACCTCGGCAAGACCTCCCCCGGCGAGATCGGGCGCCACCTCGGGTGCATCCTTGTGCGCGGCGTCCCGCTTCGGGGCAAGTTTGATTTCGCCCAGGCCGAGCACACGGGCGATCTCGCGCGCGACCGGAAGGGCGTCGCCCGTCAGCATGAGCACCTTGATGCCGAGCGATCGCAGCTCGTCGATGAGGCTTCGCGAGTCGGGGCGTGGTGCGTCGTAGAGCAGGGCCACGCCCAGGAGGCGCAGCGGCCCGTCGCCGTCGGCGCGCGCCACCGCCAGGGCACGGACACCCTTCTGGGCTTGCTCGTCTGCACGCTTCTCGAGCGCGGCAATCGCTGCGGCGTCCATGCCTGCGGCCTCGGCGACCGTGCGCAACGCGCCCTTGACCACGCGCGTCTTCTTCCCGCCGATCTCGACAACGGCCTCAGTGTGGCGCGTCTTCGGAGAGAACGGCTCGAAGGAGATTGTCTTCGCAGACGCATCTTCCAGCTTGCGGTCCTTGGCCGCACGCAGAAATGCGACGTCGATCGGATCCGCGTTGGCTGCGTTGGACGCGAGCGCGCCGGCTCGCACAACGTCGTTCTCCTGGAAGCCCACCTCGGGGACCGCACCCGTGAGGGAGAGCTGGTTCATCGTGAGGGTGCCGGTCTTGTCGGCACAGAGAACGTCCATGTTGGCCGCGTCCTCGATCGCGCTCAGGTGGGTGATGAGCACACCGCGGCGCCCAAGCTCCATCGAACCCACGGCCATGCTCACCGTGAACATCACCGGCAGCGCTACCGGCACCGCGCTCATGAGCAGCACCAGTGCGATGGGCAGGACGTCCACGAGGCGCTGCCCCTGGACGAGCGCCGTCACGAACGTCACCGCGGAGAGCGAGCCGACGATGATGAGCAGCCACCTCACGATCCGCGACGTCACCTCCTCGACGTGGAGCTTCGGGTGCGCGCCTTCCACGAGCTGGGTTGTGCGACCGAAGTACGTGCGTGCGCCCGTGGCCACCACGACCCCCGTGGCCTCGCCGCTGCGCACCGTGGATCCGGCGTACACCGCCTGATCCATCTTTTTGTCGACCTCATTCGACTCGCCGGTGAGCGCGGATTGGTCGATGCGGAGGGCGCCGTCGAATAGCTGCACGTCCGCAGGGATGAAGTCGCCGGTACGCACGCGCACCACGTCCCCGGTCACGAGCTCGCGCGCCGGTACGGCCTGCCAGCTGCGGTCGCGCAGAACGCGCGCCGATACCCGGAGCTCGCTGCGCAGTGCCTTCACGGCGGCCGAGGCGCGCTGTTCCTGGAAGAAGCCCAGAACGGCGTTGGCGACGAGCAGCGAGAGCGCGACCCACGTGTCGGCGCGCTTGTGCAGGAAGAAGGAGAGCACGGCGATGAGCTCGATCATCCACGCCGACAGGCCCCAGAACTTCTTCGCAAGACGAAGAACCGGATGGCTACGCTGTTCGGGCACCTCGTTCGGGCCCTGCTTGACGAGCCGCGCGTCGGCGTCGGCCTGGGCGAGGCCGACGTCGCGATTCGACCCGAGGGTCTTCAAGGCTTCCGCGGCCGTCTTCGCAGGTGCAGGGGGGACGGCCTTCTCGACTTTCGTTGCCATGCGACTCTCCGGGAGCGATTTCCTCCTGACGACGAAGTGTTCGCCGAGCGGACCGATCAAACGGCGCCGGCTGCGCGATGCTCGTCGACCGCAAGGGCGCCAGTCCGCTCGAGGATCCGCTTCGCGTTCGTCATGTCGTCTACGGTGCCGTGGGCGATCACGACGAACTGATCGGCTTTGAGCGCGGTCTCGTACTTGAGGATGCTGTCCTTCGGGATACCGATGCTGTAGAGCCCGGCGCCAAGCGCCGTCAGACCGCCGATGATGGCGCCCTCACCTAGCGCGCCGACGATCCATCCCACGAGTGGTCCCAGCACCATGAGGTGCCCGACGCCGGGGATGAGAAAGAGAGCGGAACCAAACAACATGCCCCAGAAGGTGCCCCAGAAAGCCCCGCGCTTTCCCCAGAACTTCATGCGATCGCCGGCGTTGTAGAAGCCGATGACGTGCTCTTCGGTGTGGTAGTCCTTCCCGACGATCGACAGCTTTTTCATGTCGAAGCCAGTGTTCTGGAAAGCGCGTAGCGCTTCTTCGGCCTGGGGATGCGTGCCGTACACAGCCACTACGGAGTTCATCTTTTGCATTCTCCGTCGCGCTGCACGATCTGAACCGTTCAACATGAGCGCTGTCGAGGGCACGTCGCTCGCGGCTTGTCGCCGCTCTCAGTTGGGATCGCGTTAGCCACAACGGCAGGGTTGGACGGGCGCAGAAAGATCACGACCCCGCGCAATCCTTGCGTCGATGTTCGTGTTGCTAGTACCCGTGCCACCCACGGTCGTCGCGCAGAGGCTCTCGGGTCCCCCGGCCCGGCGCACGCGGGGGGCAGCAATGGTTCGCTTCAGCAAGCTGGACCGAACCGGGGAGCTGGACCGAACCGGGGAGATAGGGCAAAGGCGCCGCTTTCCTCAGGGGGTGGCGACGCGGCCAACGCGGCTGCTGCTTCGAGGAGCCGGTTTCCCAACCGCGCCATCTCTTCGATGACCTGATCGCCGAGTTCTTTCGTGTCCTGCGGTCGCGCTAGATACTCGACGTGATCGGCGAGAGCCCGGACGATCGCAACTTGGGAGCGAAGACGGGCCAGCCGAAGGTCCGCGACGAGCGGGCCTCCGTCGTCTGACTCAAGGGCTGCGAGAGAGGGGATGTGAGCGAGCATCGTTTGCAGGGTCCTAGCAATCGAGGGACCAATGGCGACGCCGCTAACGAAGCAATTGCCTCCACTACCGACCGTCCTGGAGGTCGCACAGATCGGGCACTTCAGAGGGCCGCCCGCCAATCGGTGGTCCCCGAAAGGCGCATGGCGACGGGAGACCGCCGAATTGCTCGTTCGAAACGACAGCACTTTAGCAAAACGCTCTTGCATTATGCCAAAACCATTCAGACTTGAGAGCACTTGTACTGTGGATTCGCTGGCGGTCGCTGATCAAGCCACGCGAGGTCGTGAGCGTCGTCGCCTGCAGCACCTTGAGGATGGGCGCCCGAGCGACAGGGTACGCCGCTTGCGTTGTTCGCCACGAAGAAACGAGGCCCGCATGTTGAGCTCATGGTGGCTCTTGTGGATGGTCTTCATGTTTCTGCTTCTCGTCCCGCCCGTGGGGTACGGTTGGGGCTACCGTGGATCGGGGCCACCCTACCCACGCTACATCCAGCGACGCCGCGGACAGCAGCCGGCTGCTGTCGGTGGCCCCGGAACGTTCAACCACCAGGCATGGGGGTGGGGCGGCGACTTTGTATGGGTGGTGCTTCTTATCGGTATGATCTGGGCCGTTTCGTCCTTCTGGTGGCGCTGGTGAACTGCGACGCGGCCCCTTGCGGAATGGCAAACCATCCGGCGTAAGGGCTGACTCACTCCGGCACCGCCACGGCGAAGCACCGCGGAGTGCATTCGCCGTGTCGTTCTGTGCGAGGCGTCGGCGGCGGTCTGAGCTCCCGTGGCGTGACAAGCGGTGAGGAGAGGCAACGCCGCGGGGAGTATTTGAGAAGGCCGGGACCCATCAGGACTCCTGGTTGGCAGGTCCGCGCCGGGAACGGTGCGCTCCTTGCTACATCGGCTCTTACGCACGGAAAGACCAGGGGCGATGAGCGCTATCGACGAAGGTGCGCCGACGCTTGGTCGGCTCGAAACGACGGAGCGCCCGCGTGGTCACGGCCGTGTGCTCATCGCGCTTGGAGCCAGCACGGTCGTATTCGCAGCTGTCGGCGTGTTCCTCGTCCACCGGGCCGATGGAAAGGTAAATCGAGTCCCTCTCGGATCGGCTCCCCGCCCGGTGACCGTACAACTGGCGCGCGCGACATCCTTTCGCGACTCGCGCGCCTACGTCGGCTCAGTGGATCCATGGATCGAAGCCAATGTTGGCCCTCAGTACATCTCGGCCTACGTCGAGACGGTCACGGTGAGACCCGGCGATGCCGTCGCGCGCGGACAGGTTTTGGCCACCCTCGATTGCTCGAACCCGAGCGTCGCAAGCCGGGCAGTAGCCATGCAGGTGCAAGCGCTCGGCGCCCGCCAATTGGCTACCGCTGATCAGGCGGCGCGCGAGAGCTCGATGCTCCAAGGCGGTTTCATCGCCCCGAACGAGGTGGAACAGACTACTGCGCGAGGCGCCGCGGAACAGGCGCAGGTTCTCGAAAGTCGGGCGAGGCTCGTCGGCACGTCTCTCGACGTACGCGACTGCGTCCTGAAGGCGCCCTTTGGCGGCGAGATCGCGACCCGCACAATGGACCCGGGTGCCTTCGCCCGGCCGGGAACCGCCATCGTGTCGATCGTCGATCGAAACACGGTGCGTGTCACGGTGGACGCTCCGGAGAAGGACTTCGACATTGTCCCCGTGTCCACGCCCGTGCGCATCCGGATGCTCGCCACCGGTGCCGAAGTCGACGCCACCGTGTCCCGCCGGTCCCCCAGGGCGGACGCGAGGACGCGCACGCTCCACTTCGAGGTCGATGTCCCCGACCCGCGGCGCGAGTACCCGGCAGGCACCACCGCGGTCGTTCAGGTGGACGTGGGGCAACCGGTGCCGGCGACCGAGATCCCGC
>Ga0102924_1006165_pt1 | contig 11352 bp, 10 predicted proteins | sample PaiPotPPM11metaG_FD_80116 | JGI IMG/M metagenome (GOLD analysis project Ga0102924, IMG submission 80116) | Iron sulfur acid spring bacterial and archeal communities from Banff, Canada, to study Microbial Dark Matter (Phase II) - Paint Pots PPM... ...
CGGTATCCGGGAGCGACGAACGTGTCCGCCTGAAGCAGCGCGACAGCTTCTGTCCACAGCTGCCGAAGCCCGGCGTTCATCGCTTCGGTGTAGGGCATGCGCCGCTCCAGCGAGAGCCGCTCGACGCCGTGGCGGCGGGCGAGCTCGGCGGTCTCGTCGCTTGAGGCGTTATCGATCACCAATGCCTGATCGAAACCCTCGGCGAGCGCGGCCGGCAGCGAATGCGCGAGCAACGGCGCCTCGTCCGAGCAGAGGATCACGAAGCCCGACCTCACAGTCGCTCGAACGCCCTCCATCTCCGCGGCAGGGGACGCTCGTTCGGCACGGAGCGCCCAAACTCGAACGCGAGCGCCTCAATTGGCTCGTAAACGGCCCAGATCGCCCGGTCGCGGTCGCGGTGTCGCGCCGCGTCGAGCACCCCGCCGGCGGCCGTCCGCAGCGCCCACCAGGTCAGGCCGACACGCCCGCGCGCCGGAAACGCGCCCGGATAATGGCGCGCGAGCCAGGCGCAACCGGAGCCATGGACCGCCTTCTGGTGGATGAACGACAGCAAGCCCTGGCGAGACCGGTGCACGACCGCCGCGTCCTCGCGCCGCTCGATCCCCCACCCAGCTGCTCGCAGCCGATATGTCAGATCCGCGTCTTCGGCGAGACGGAGGTCGTCGCGGAAACCTCCTAACGATTCGAAGGCGGCCCGGCGAATGGCGACGTTTGCGGTCTTGGGAAAGCCCCAGTCTCCGAATCGGAAGGTGTCGTCCTGGCTCATCGCCGCGCGGATGTAGGCATAGCGCGCAGCCCAGGGTGCATCCGGCCCGACGGGCTCGTCCCGCACGCCGCCCGCGAGCAGCCCGGTCCCAACGCTCGGCGGCGGGTCGAACAACTGCCCGAGCACGCCCTTGCAAGGCTCGACGTCGGCGTCGAAGAACACGATCCACTCCGCCTCGCCGAGGCCCGCACCTTGGTTGCGGGCGTAACCGGGACTCTGTCGTTCGGCAGCGCGCGCTACCCGCACCGGGCCCACCGGTGCAGCCTGTCCCGGGCCAGGCGTGTTGTCGACGATCACGACGGTGTCGCCCGGGTGGAGGTCCAGCTGCTGCAGCTCGCCACACAAACGGTTGCGTTGCTCGTCAGAGCCCCGGAAGGGCACGACGACGTCGACCGCCGGTCTCACGCCGGCACCGCCTCGAAGCCCGCGACGATCTCCTCGCCCGCCGCCCGCATCTCGGGGTCAAGGCGCCAGCACAGCTCCGTGCCTCCCCAGCGTGCGGTCAGCTCCTCCATGTCCGGATTGAGCAGATCGAAGCCCCACTTCTGCCGCCAGTATGCGTAGTGGTGCCGGAGCCGCTCGGCGTGCGCTGTGGGCCGAACTCGCAGCCGAGCCGCGACGCGATGTCGCAGGCGGTCGGGCAATGCCGCACGCAGCACCCTGCGCGCCGGACCGGCGGTCTCGCGGCGACCGACGTGGTGGACGATGCGCACGTCCGGCACAAAGAAGACCTTCAGGCCGCGGCGGCGGATTGAGAGCGCGAGGTCGACGTCGTCAAACCACACGGGCGCATAGCCCGGGTCGTAGCCGCCGACCTTAAGCACCACCTCGCGGCGATACATCATGCAAGGCCCGGCGCCCGCATCGACCTCGGCCGGCGCGGCACAGGCGTCGCAGTCCCCCTCCCGCACCCGCCTGACGCGCTCGTGGTACGTGCGTCTCCCAACTGGCTCGGTCACAACGGTCCCGCGCCCGTGGAAGCCGGCGGGGCCGATCACGTCGACGCCGCACGCCTGGACCTCGCCCCAGTCGTAGACCACCTTCGCCGTCAGCACGCCGATCCGCGCGTCTGTCAAGAACAACGCCACCATCCGCTCAAGCCAGCCCGGCGTCTGGACCGACGCGTCGGCGTCGAGCTGAACCACTAGTTCACCGCTGGCCTCCCGTAGCCCGGAGTTGAGTGCCTCGATCGCACCCGCGTGCTCGTGCTCGAGGAGGCGAAAATCGGAGAACGGGCCGGAGTCGCGCCACCGTCGCAGGATCGCACGGCTCGCGTCCGTCGATCCGTCGTCCACCACCACGAGCTCGACGTTGGGGTAGGTCGTGTGCTCGGCGAGCCGCCCCAGGACGAGATCGAGCAGGGGTCCGTTGTTGCGGTTGGGGATCAGGAGCGACACGCGCGGCGCGTCGCTCGGTCTCGCGCTCACCGGTCTCGCCGCTCGTTGGAAAGCAGCCGGCCGAGCTCCCACGCGAGCCCCTCGAGTGGTCTCAGGATCGCGTAGATCAGCGCGTCACGATCGCCCAAGCGGATCCGCGTGAAACCCTTTGTTGTCTCGCGCAGCGCCCACCGGAGCAGGCCGGAGCCGCTCGCCAGCGGCACCGACCCCGGATACTGACGCTCGAGCCACGCACCGCCGGCGCCCCACTGGAGTTGCTGCTTGATCAGTCCCGCAAGCGTCGCGCGACTGGAGTGGACAACGGCGGCGGCCTCGCGGCGCTCGATCTCCCACCCGGCCGCCCTCAGCCGGTAGGTCAGATCAGCGTCCTCGGCCGCGCGGATGTCTTCCCGGAACCCGCCGATCGCCTCGAAAGCCTTTCGGCGACAGGCGATGTTGGCGCTCTTTGGGTACCCCCACTGTCCGGAGCGCAGCGTGCGCTCCTGGCTCATCGAGCCGCGAAGATATGCGTAGCGGGCGGCAACCGGAGCATTCGCCGTCACCGGCTCATCGATCACGCCGCCCCCAAGCAGCGCGGTGCGCGCATCGGGAGGCGGGTCGAAGAAGCGATCGAGCAGGTCTGGATGTGGAGTCGCGTCGGCGTCGATGAACACGATCCAGCAGCTGTGCCCCTCGGCGGCGCCGCGGTTGCGAGCGAACCCCGGGGACCGCCGCTCGGCGGCCCTGAGCACGCTGACGGCGCGGCTTCGGCCATCTAGACTGCGCGCGGAAGGGGAATTGTCGACGACGAGGAGAGAGTCACCAGGTCGGAGCTTAAGCGCGCCTAGGCGCTCGCACAGCGCGTCGAGCTGGCTCGCGCTGCCCGCGAACGGCACGACAACGTCGACCGGAGGCCGCGTGAAATGGCCTACTTCTGACACGGCCGCGAGGTTATCGAGGCTCGCGCTGGCCGCGACCGGCCTCGTCGCGGCCGTCAACTTCACCTGGCAGCTCGGTTCGTCCAGCTATTACGTGGACGAGGTTGGGAGCGTCTCGACCTCGCTCGCGCCCCTGAGCCACCTATTGCACACGGTCGGCGCCCTCCAGGTCTCTCCGCCCGCGTACTACCTGTTCGCGCACGAGTGGCTGCTGCGCCTGGGCTGGGGACACGAGTGGGTCGCGCGCCTGCCCTCCGCGCTCGCGGGCGTGATGCTGGTGGGCGCTGTCTACTGGCTGTGCTCGCTGCTCTCCGAGCGGCATACGACGAGGCTGGCCGCGGCGGCACTTGCGGCTCTGAGCCCGTTCGTGCTCGAGTACGCCCAACTGGCCGAGCCGTACGCGATCGTGGCGCTCGCCGTGACCGTCGCTGTCGCAGCCGCGATCCGCGCCGACCGTGACGGCGGCCGTCGATGGCTGATCGCCTCGCTGGCCGCCTCGGTACTGGCGATCTTTACTCACTACACCGCCATGCTTGCGATTGCGCCGCTGTGCCTGTTCGTAGCGACTCGCACCGCGGTTCCGCGCCGCTGGCGGCTTGGCTTCCCGACCGTCTGCCTGCTTTCCGCGCTCGCGCTGGTGCCGCTGCTGATCACTCAGCATCACGCGCATCCGGGGCGGCCCGGCGTCGCCGTCAGCGGCGCGGTCAGCTCCAGAACGATCGCGGGCCTGCTCGGGGTGCCATTCGCCGGACGGGTGCAGGCACTCGAAGCGCTCGGGATCGCGGTGATGGCCGTCGCTGTCGCGGTGATGGTCGCGGCGGTCGTGCGGAGACGGGCGCCCGCCGGACGTCGGCTTGTGGTCGCGCTCGCGGTCGGCGAGCCGCTCTCCCTGTTCTTGCTGAGCGTGATCGGCGGACGGTCGTTCTTCGGGCACGTGATGCTGACTCGTTACGCCGCAGTGGCCGCACCGCTGCTGATCGCAACGGTGGCGCTGGCGCTCGAGACACTGCCGGGAGCCGGGGCCGTCGTGCTCGGCCTGTGTGCGGGCCTCGTGGCAGTCACTGGGACGCTTCAGAGCCACCGTCCGAGCAGTTTCTTTCTCGACGCTCGAGGGGCAATCACCTACGTCCAGCGACACGCGCTCCCGGGCGATGCTGTGCTCGCCACCTCGGACGTGGACGCCCAGCTGCCTCTGACCCACTATGGGATCGATCGCTGGCACCCACAATGGTTTTCGGGCGACGACGAGGGAACGATGCTGCGGCGTGAGAAAGCACGAACGTGGTTGATCGCCGAGACGCACGGCGTGCAGGCCCCGAGCAGCGCCGCGGCACTGGCCTATGAGCGCCTGGCGTTGCGACCGTTCGGCGACCGCCCACTGGCGACGCGCAGCTTTCCGGGAATCCCCGGACTGGTGGTGGTGCTGATCGCGCCGGCCCAAAGGCGTACCATCAGGCCGGGGTGAGCACCGACGCAATCCGGACGCTGAGCGGGACCACGGCCGCGCCCAGGCCGGCGTCGGCGATCTTCGACATCCCGATCGATCTCGGCGAGCCGACCGAGCTTGTGCAGACGATCTCGGGGTGGGCCTCCGAGCGGGTCACCCGGCGCGTGATGTACGTCAACGCGCACGTCGTCAACCAGTCGCGCGTGACCGTGGGCCTGCGCGACGCGCTGCGGCGCGCAGACCTCGTCTACTGCGACGGGTATGGCGTGCGCCTCGCCGCGCGCGTGCTGAATCTGCCAATCCCGCACCGGATGACCGGCGCGGACTGGATCTGGAGTCTCGCGACCCTGTGCGAGCTGAGCGGCCAGTCGCTTTATCTGCTCGGCTCGGAGCCCCCGATCGCGCGTGAAGCCGCCACCCGCCTGCGCTACTGGTACCCGCGGCTGGACGTCGTCGGCGCCCATCACGGCTACTTCGAGCACGACTCGCCGCACAACGAGCGCGTGATCGAGCACATCAACGAGCACGGCCCGAGCGTCGTGCTGGTCGGTATGGGAACCCCCAAGCAGGAGCTGTGGGTCGACCGATACGCGGACCGGCTCGAGGGCGCCATCGTATGGACCGTGGGCGCGCTGTTCGACTACGTCTCGGGCCGGGTGCCGCGTGCTCCCGGATGGCTGGCCGACAACGGACTCGAGTGGATCTTCCGGCTGGCGGTCGAGCCACGGCGGATGTGGCGCCGCTATCTGCTCGGCAACCCGATGTTCCTCTCGCGCGTTCTAACGGAGGCTCGCGCGGGCGCCGAGCACAACGGGAACTCGGATGCCTACGGCTCCACCAGCGCTGTCGAAGACGTGTCGCGCACGGCGTCGTAGCGTCGCGGCCACACGACCCGGCGCAACGCGAACTGGCTGTTTTGGAACAGCGGCGGGTCTTGGGCGTACAACAGCGGCCGTAGCGCGTGCGTACTCCCGATCGGGGCGTAGCGAACCGCGAGGGCGTAATCAGCTCGGGTGCCCGTGGGTGCGTGCGCATAGGTGGTCGAGATCACCGGCGCGGGCGTGTCGACTGGATGGTTGCCCAGCATGTACACCGCCCACAGCTGCGTTCCGGACGGGGGTACGTCGACCCGCACGCTGGCGCCCGCCGGCAGCTTGGCGGCCCAGCTGCGGATCTGGAGGAGCTGCGGCGTCACCTGCTCGGCGCTCATGCGGGCGTCGCGCCCGACCAGGACAAGAGCAGCACCCGCCCAAGCGGCCGCGAGCGCGAACGCGACCACTCGCGCGCGGCGCGAGCTCGAAAACGCGAGCCGTGCGCATGCGGCTGCGGCCAGTGTGATGACGAGCACGCCCAGGAAGGAGAGATGCTTGAAGTCCATGTACGCCCCGGTCTGCGCCAGCCGGAAGCGCAGGTCGAGCAGCGCGAGCGCGGCAAGCACGGCACCGAGCGCGACAGCGACCCGGCGTGGCAACGCTCGGAGCGCGACGAGCGCGACCGCGAGCACTCCCAGCGCCGGCAGCACACCGCCACCCGTTCCCGTGAAGTTCCCCACCCGGGTCAGGGTGAAGACATCGCCCCCCCACAGAGCGCTGTGCGGCGAGAGGACCTGGCTCAGGCCCTGCCCGAGCTTGGCGGCCGCGCCAATCAGCGCTGGCGCGAGCACCACGACAGCCACGACCGTGGCGAGGGCTGGGTGACGCCGCGCGACGGACGGCAGACTTGGTCGCCAGCGGTACGCCACGGCGAGCGCGGCGATGATCAGGAGCGGGTAAGGCAGCGCCAGCGGGTAGGCGAGCTCGAGCGCAACCAGCATCAGCACGAACAGGACCGCGAGGCGCCCGCTGCGCTCCGCCAGCGCCCGCCACCCGAACAACAGCGCATAGGGGAACAGGGCCAACCCCCACAGCTGATTCCAGTACGGATGCCAGCCGAGCGTGGTGATCACCCACGAGATTGCGACCGCAGCCGCGACCGCTGGGCCGGCCGCAGCCGGCGCCCCGAGGCAGCGCACCGCGAGCACCGCAAAGCCGAGCGCGCATGTGATCATCAGCAGCGCCGCCATCGCCGGAAAGACGCGGATCGGGTCGAGGTGGGAGAGGTTGCTGGCGCCGGCGAGCGCGTAGAAGATCGAATAGCGGAACCGCCACGCGGGCGGGACCACATCGATCGGCAGCGCGTTGTCCCTCCCGGTCGGGGAGACGTGCTGGAAGAGGACCGCGATTCCGGTCACCTGGTGGGCGTCCGGATTCTGCCCGTAGATCGTGTCGGCACCCGTCCGCCACGCCGGTAGCAGCGCGACGCAGAGCAAGATGAACAGCGTCGCTATCCAGACGCGCAACTCGCGGCGCGCCGCGGCGGACTTGGCGGCCGTTCGCCCATGCCTGTGCACGGCCACGCTCGCGCCGATGCCCGCTGCCAGCGTCAGCCACAGGCTGACCGAAAGCGGCACGTGGGCGAACCCGAATGCTGTCAGCGCCAGCCCGCTCGTCGCGGCGCCGAGCGGCAGCGAGCACAGCAGCCGCAGCGATCCCCACGACGCCGGGACGAGCGAGTAGGACAGCGCCTCGCCACACGCTATGAACACGATCAGACTGGCGACCGTGCCGCGGGCGACCCCGCCGAGCGCGTGGAGCCGGTGCGCGTGGCTCACGAGCGCGAGGGCGAGCGCCGCGAGCGCGACGAGTGCCAGCACTCGGACATCGGTCGGCCAGCGCCTTGGCGCCCCGACCGCGATCCGAGCAGCGGTCGCTTCGCCAATCGTCATCTCGCTGCGGCCTCCTCGACAGCGGCCATCAGGCGCTCGGCGACTCGCTCGGGGGCGAACGCCGTCAGCCGCTCGCGTCCGCGGCGCGCAAGCTCAGCTCGCAGGTGCTCGTCGCTGATCGCCAGGTGGAGCAGCTCGGCGACCACGCCGAGGTCTGCGTCATCGACCAGCAGCGCCGCCCCGCTCGCGGTCTCCGGGATCGCGCCGGAGGGTCGCGCGATCACGGGCAGCCCGAAATGAAACGCCTCGATCAGAGGGATGCAGAATCCCTCGTGTTCGGACAGGCACAGGAATGCACTGGCGGAGCGGTAGCGCTCACCGAGCTCGGAGGGCTCGAGCCCGCTCTCGATCCTCACAGCCCGGGGCGCGAGTTCATCTCCAAGCCGCCGCAGGTGCTCCGCGTAGCTGTTTGCAAGCGGATCACCGACCAGCGTGAGGCGCGCATCCGGAGCCCGATGGCGGCGGTAGAGCGCGAACGCTCTGATGACTTCGTCCTGGCGCTTGTGGGGTGAGAGCCGCCCCACGAACAGGATCGTCGGCGGTCCGGGCGCCGGCGGCCCCTTGGGGCCTAGGCGTTCGAGGTCGATCAGCAGCGGGATCACCCGAGTCCGCGCGGCGCCAAGCGCCTCGAGCTCGGCGGCGTTGAAGTCCGAGTCGGCGGCCATGGCGTCAGCCGCCCTCACGAGCGTCTGAAGCTGCTCGCGGCCTACGTGGCATTGGGCCGCGACGATCGGGGAGTCGTCCCAGAGCCAGGTGGCGGGGGTGATGTTGTGGTAGAGCACCAGCTTGCGGCCCGGAAGCGCGAGCAGCTCCTGCAGTCGCGGCGTCCACGCGGAGTGGTGCAGCAGCAACACGTCATCGGGCCCTGGCCGGAGTTCAGAAAGCGGGGTGAACGCTCCGTTTAGCCCAGGCACGGCTTGCCCGGCGTGGTCCGAGCCACCCCAGCCCCAGCTGCTGAACCGCGCGCGGAACGCGAGGGCCTCCGAGGTGATCGCGTCGTGCGGTCCGGCCCCCGACAGCACCTGATGGACTTTCAAGGTTCGCGCTCGCTGCGGCGCTCGAGAGCCTCCACCCGCTGTTCGAGGCGCTCCAGCTCCTCGAGAATCTTGACGTTGAAGCGCGTCTGCTGGGAGGTCAGCTCCGCGTGATACTGGGACAGCAGCCGGACCAGCATCCGCTTGAACGTGGTCACCGGCGCCCCGTACGGGCGCGTCGAGCGCACGGCGCGAACGTCGGGATCGATCGCCGCCCATTGCGAGAGCTTGTCACGGCTGACCGTGCCGTCGGGCGGCTCCGCCCTCGCGGTGTCCTCGTCATAAGCGCCGGTTGCGCGCATCGAGGCGGCGGCGGCGCGTGCCTGCTCGAGTGCCTGCTCGGGCTCCGTCACGTGACCGCCTCCAGCGCCCGCCAGCTCCCCCTCAAGTCGACGATTCCTTGGGCACCCGGCTCGCGCGCGACCGCGAAGCGGAGGGTGCGCCGCATCCCGGCCGTGTCCCCAAGCACGAGGTCATAGTCGCCGCCGAGCAGCGCGAGGTCGGCGATCTCGTAGGCCAGCTGGCCACTCTGCGCCGGCGTGGTCGAGCGAAACAGCTGCGCTCCGTTCTGTGAGCGGAGCTCGAGCGCCAGCTCGGTCGCTGTGGACGCGCGCACGTTGATCATCACCTGCATGCGGTCGCCGCTTCGAAAAACGTTGCTGACACGCCCGGCTCCGTCGCGGAGCTCTACATCGAGGATTTCGAGGTCACCCGCCTCGCGGGGGCGCAGCGACTCACCGCCGCCGTGCTCGACGCCCATCAGGCGGTGATAGTGGAGCAGGCCGTCGGCTGTCGGGCCGTCAAACACGACTCGGCCGGCATCGAGAACGACCACGCGTTCGCACACGCGCTCGATCGCGGCCGCCTCGTGCGAGACCAGCACGACCGTCGTGCCGCTCGCGATGCGCTCGGAGATGCGGCGCAGGCACTTGCGCTGGAACGCCTCGTCGCCGACGGCCAGCACCTCGTCGATCAGGAGCACGTCGGCGTCGAGGAACGCGGCGATCGAGAAACCGAGCCGCAGCTGCATCCCCTGCGAATAGGTCTTGACCGGGACGTCGATGAACTCCCCGAGCTCCGAGAAGGCGATGATCCGCGAAAGGCGGGCCTGAAGCTCAGCCTTCCCGAACCCGTAAAGCGCCCCCTGGAGATGGATGTTCTCGCGGCCCGAGAAGTCGCGGCTGAAGCCGGCGCCCAACTCCAGCAGCGACACGACGCGCCCGCCGCAATGGGCCTCGCCCGACTGGAGCGGGATGATCCCGGCGAGCACACGCAGGGTCGAGGTCTTACCGGCGCCGTTGCGGCCGACCATGCCGACCGTCTCGCCTGGCTCGATGTGGAGCGTCACGCCCTGGAGCGCCGGCACCGGCCTTGGCCCGCGCGCGCGTTTGCCGACCAGCACGCCCTTGAGCGTGCGCGCATGATCGGCGCGCACGCTGAACGAGCGCGTTGCGTCCTCCAGGACGATCTCGCCGGGCCTCACACCACCACCGCGAGGTCGCCTTCCATGCGACGGAAGAGGAGCGCGCCGAGCCCGAGGAAGACGGCCCCGGCCGCCAGCACGTAGACGAGCCGCCCCCAGCTGGGAGCGTTGCCGTAGTAAAGGATCGCGCGGAACGCCTCGATGAACGGCGCCAGCGGATTGACCCAGTCGAGCAACACGCGGACCGCCGGGTGGTGCTGGACGTAGTGGATCGTGTCGAGCTGGAGGAAAGTCGGTGTCAGGAAAAACCAAGGCACGAGTACCGCGGTGAGCGTCGGCGACACGTCACGGAAGTAAGCGTGGGTGACCGACACGATCAGGGCACAGCCGAGCACGAAGCAGAACAGCGCGGCCAGTACGACGGGCAGCAGGAGCAGCGCCGCGCCGGCCGTATCACGGAGCGCGAGCGCAAGCGGCACGACGATGACGAGGATCACACCGAGCGTAACGAGCTGCACGACGACGCTCGCGGCGGGGATCGTCCCGCGCGGGAAGCGCGCCTTGCGCACCAGCGCGCCCTGGTCGATCAGCGACTCAGCCGCGGCCGTGAGCGACTGCTGGAAGAACACCCACACCATCAGCCCGATCATCAGGAAGACAGGGAAGTAGGGATGGGTCTGGACCTTCAGAACGTAGCCGAACATCAGCGTGTAGGCGCCCAGCAGCAGCAGCGGGTTGACGAGGTACCAGGCGATTCCGAGCGTCGAGCCCTTGTACTTACGCCGGAGCTCGCGCTGGACGAGCTGCGAGAACAGATACGCGTAGCTCCTCATCGCGGGATTATCGACTCCTCGGCCGCGGTCACTGAACGGATTTGTTCGTCGGTCATTTCTCGAGCACCAGACAGACCGAGGTAATCACCGAACGCTTCGCCTTGACGAACAGACGCGGCTGCTTGAACGAATCGGGCGAGACGGTCGTGTCCAGCTCCTGAAGCTCGCGCAGGCCTGAGGGGCGAACGATCTGGTCGCTCAGCTCGCTGCGGCTGAACGTCTCAATCAGCGCGCCGCGCCGCGGCGTCCCGCGATACCGTGGGTCGCGCTTGCGCCGTCCGAGAAGGCCTGCAAGGCGGTCGACCGGATCGTGGCGGACGAGGAAGTCGGTGACGATGATCGCGTGGCCTCCAGGCCTCAGGACGCGGGCGAGCTCCCGTGCGCTACGTACCACGTCGTCGGGCGTCCCGAAGTGCTCGATCGAGGACAGCGTGAACACGACGTCGAACGATTCATCTTCAAACGCGAGCTCACGCGCGTCCATCCAGAGGACATCGAGATGCTCCTCGCGGTACGGGAACGGGGCGTGTGAAGCGGGATCGTCGAGCATCGATGGGTGAGCCTCGCGAGCCGCGAACGAACCCTGCCCGTAGACATCGGTCGCGACCATCCGGCCGATCCGGTTTGCCAGCCAGAACAGGATCCGCTCGTCGCCGGCGCCGACCGAGAGCGCGTCGGTGCGATCGTGCAAGCGCCCGACCTCCTTAAGGAACAGCCCGAGCATGGCGAACTCCCAGACCTTCCGCTCGATGTGCTCAAGCGGTTCACGCC
>Ga0102924_1006167_pt1 | contig 11351 bp, 10 predicted proteins | sample PaiPotPPM11metaG_FD_80116 | JGI IMG/M metagenome (GOLD analysis project Ga0102924, IMG submission 80116) | Iron sulfur acid spring bacterial and archeal communities from Banff, Canada, to study Microbial Dark Matter (Phase II) - Paint Pots PPM... ...
CACGATCATCGCTCTCGTCAACGAATGGTCACGTTCCCCGGATCAACTGACGAGCGGGCAATGGTCAGTGCTCGTACGAGCGGTCAACAGCTTGACCGGCCTCTCCCTGGGCGTGCTCGACGCGGTCGACTTCGCTCCCGCCGTCCCCGCATCGGTGGACGTCGGTTGGGTCGAGGACACGCTCGGGGCCCGTGACCGGGCCCGGGCGGCCAAGGACTGGGGAGAGGCGGATCGCCTCAGGGCCGAACTGGCCGAGGCCGGGATCCGCATCGAGGACACGCCCGAAGGGAGTCACTGGACGGTCGCCTCCCCGGCGTGACCGACCATCGACGCCGGATCAGGACGCGGCTTTGGTCGCGGGCGCCTTCTCTGCCTTCTTCTCGGCCTTGGCTTCCTTCACCGGGCTCTTCTCCGCCGGCTTGGTTGTGCCGTCCGACGTCGGCGAGGAGGACTCCGAGGAGGTCGCGCCCGTCTCCGACTTGGCTCCGTCCCCTGCCTTGGAGCCGCCATCGGATGTCTTGCGGCTGTCGGTCTTGTAGAAGCCCGATCCTTTGAACGTGATTGCGATGTTGCCGAACACCTTTCGCAACGGCCCACCGCAGTTGGGGCACTCGGTCAGCGCGGCGTCGGTGAAGGACTGCTGCACGTCGAGGTGCTCCCCGCACTCCTTGCACGCGTACTCGTAGGTGGGCACGTCGCCTCCTGCAATGGTCCGGCCCGGAGCCCGGCGTGGCTCCTTTGTGCACGCGCACGTTGGCACTCTCGACTTGCGACTGCCAAGTGTACCGCCGGAGGAGGTTTCCGGCGCCGCAGCCGGTCTCTGGTCGGGCCTCCTGGTGCCGTCAAGGCTGCGCCGAATCGCGCCGATGTTCCCGTTGATTCCCGAACCCACGCGGAGGCACAGTCGGCCATGAACCTGAGACGCCGGCTTTCGGCCCTGGTGGTGCTCGGGTGCTTCGTCATCGCCGGCGCCGCCGCTGGTCTGGGCGCGGTCGGCGCCGGGTCGTCGCGAGACGCGACCACGGCCCTGCTGGCGGGAGTGGTCCTGCTCGCGCTGATCACCGTCGGATTGGCGTGGCGGGCGCTGCGGCTGTCGGCTGTGCCCCTCGAGCGCGTCGCCGATCGGGCCGGGCGCGGCGAGTCGCCGATGCGTCCCGGACTGCTCACCGGACCGATGGACCCCGAGGTGCGCGTCCTGGCCCAGGCGCTCGAGGAGGCCGCGGCCGCCCTCGCGACCCGCCAAGAGGAGCTGGATCGGATGCGGCTGTCGTTCCGCAACGCCCTCACCCGGCTGGGAGACGTGCTCGAGAGCACCCACGATCGCGACGGGATCCTCGACGCCATGGTCGAGGTCGCGCTGCTCGTCGTCCCCGGTGACGTCGCCGTGTACTACCGCCCGGTCGGCGCGTCCGGGCTGGAGGCCACCCACGGTCGCGGGATGGGGGTCACCGGACTGCAGCTGGCCAACGTCGGGCTCGCTGGGGTGGCGGCGGCGCGCGGACAGCTGGCCGCGCTGGGATCCGGGCCTCAGGGCGCGATCCTGGTCGACGTCGCCGATCTCGACCCGCGGGAGCCGAAGGCGGTCGCAGGGGTCGCGGCGCCGATGGGGATGTCGGGACGGCTGGTCGGGGTCCTGGCCGTCTACGGGACGTCGGTGGGCCGGCCCTTCGACGACGACGAGATCGGGTTGCTGGTCTCGCTGCTGCGCCAAGCCGAGGTGGCCATCAACAACGTCGATCTCCATGATCGGGCGCGCCGCGAGGCGCTGACCGACGGTGTCACCGGTTTGTGGAACCGACGCCAGTTCGACATCCGCCTGCGCGAGGCGATCGCGGCGTCGCAACGGTTCGGTGAGCCGTTCGGGCTGGCGATGTTCGACCTCGACGACTTCAAACGGGTCAACGACACGTGGGACCACCTCACCGGAGACGCCGCCCTCGTGCACTTCGCGGCGGTGCTCCGGGGTGCGACGCGCGACGTCGACAGCGTCAGCCGGTGGGGCGGCGAGGAGTTCGCTCTGCTCCTACCCCGCACCGCGATCGACGGGACGGTGACCGTCACGCAGCGGGTGATCGATCGGCTGAGGGAGTCGCCGCTACTCAAAGGGGACGTCCGAATCCCGTTGACCGTCTCGGCGGGGGTGGCCGCGTACCCCGACGACGGCGCTAGCGCCCACGACGTGCTCGCCGCTGCCGATTCAGCCCTGCTCCAGGCCAAGGCGCGAGGAAAGGACCGCTTGTTTCGGGCATCGTGTACTGACCCGTCCGCCTCCCGCCCCCAGGAACCAGCCCGATGACGAGCAGTTCTAAGACTCCCGACCGATGAGCTCCACCGTCCGCAAGGCGGTGATCCCCGCCGCCGGCCTCGGCACCCGGTTCCTACCGGCTACCAAGGCGACGCCGAAGGAGATGTTGACCCTCGTCGACAAACCGGCGATCCAGTACGTGGTGGAGGAGGCCGTAGCAGCCGGGGTCACCGACATCCTGATCGTCACCGGGCGGTCCAAGAAACCGGTCGAGGACCATTTCGACCGGGCACCCGAGCTGGAGCACACGCTTGCCGCGAGCGGCAAGGACGCGCTGTTGGAGACCGTCATCTCGCTCGCGGAGATGGCGAGCTTCCACTTCATCCGCCAGGGCGAGCCGCTCGGCCTCGGCCACGCGGTCGGCGTGGCGCGCAACCACGTCGGTGACGAGCCGTTCGTGGTCCTCCTGCCCGACGACTTGATGCACCGCCGCTCGCCGTTGCTGCGCGACATGATCGCCGCGCACGGCGAGACGGGCCGCAGCGTGGTGGCGCTCAAGCGCTTCGGGCCGGCCGAGATCTCGCTGTACGGCGTGGCGACCCTCGCCGCAGGCTCGCCGCCTCCCGCCTCGGGGCCGCCGGGTCTGCTGGTGCGACTGTCCGGCATGGTCGAAAAGCCAGCCGCAGCTGACGCGCCGAGCGACCTCGCCATCATGGGTCGCTACCTGTTCACGCCCGAGATCTTCGAGCTCATCGACGAGGTCAAGCCGGGCAAAGGCGGTGAGATCCAGCTGACCGACGCGATGAACATGCTGGCCGCCGGCAGCGGGATCGATGGGGTCGTGTTCGAGACCGGGCGCTACGACATCGGGAGCAAGGCCGACTTCCTGCGGGCCTCGGTGGAGTTCGCTCTCGACCGGCCCGACCTGGGCCCAGACTTCGGGGCGTGGCTCGGCCGGCTGGTGCGCGAGCGCAGTCTGTGACCGCGTGGCGCTGATCCCGCTCGCATCGGCGCGACGGCGGGTACTCGCCCAGTGCCAGCCGCTCCGGGCGCGCGCGGTCCCGCTGGAAGAAGCTCTCGGCTGTGTCACCTCGGTGGAGCTCAGGGCCGACGCCGATGTCCCTCCGTTCCCAAACACCGCGGTGGACGGGTTCGCGGTGCGGACCGCCGACGTCCGCCACGTTCCGGTCCGGTTGCCGGTGGTGGGGACCATCGCCGCCGGCGCGCCCCCCGAGCCGCCCGTGGGCCCCGGCGAGGCGGTGCGGATCCTCACCGGAGCGCCGATGCCCGAGGGCGCAGACGCAGTGGTGATGATCGAGGACACCGACGCATGGGACGGCCGATCCGGTCGGGAGGCGGTCGGGACAGCCGGCGTCACCTCGGTCGAGATCCGCAAGGTCGTCGGTGCCGGTGACAACGTGCGGGGTGCCGGAGACGACATCCGAGCTGGCCAGGTCGTCTTCGAACCCGGCACGGTGCTCGGTCCCGGTCACCTCGGCGTCCTGGCCAGCCTCGGGATGCGCCGGGTGCCGGTCCATCCCCGGGCCCGGGTGGGGGTGCTCTCCACCGGCGACGAGCTGGTCGACGGACCCGAGGAGCTCCGCCCGGGCCAGATCCGGGACTCCAACCGCCGCATGCTGCTCGGGCTGCTGGCCGATTCCAACGCGGAACCGGTCGATCTGGGGCTCGCCCGCGACGACGCGGGAGTGGTGCGCGATGCGCTGACCTCGGGACTCGACCGGTGCGACGCGGTGCTCACGAGCGGCGGCGTCAGCGTCGGCGACTTCGACTTCGTGAAGATCGTGCTCGACGATCTCGCCGACGGCGCGATGCAGTGGATGCAGATCGCCATCCGACCGGCGAAGCCGTTCGCGTTCGGCACGGTGGGGGGCAAGCCGGTCTTCGGCCTCCCCGGCAACCCCGTGTCGTCGATGGTGAGCTTCGAGCTGCTGGCCCGCCCCGCGCTTCGTTCGATGATGGGCCACACCCGGCCTGATCGGCCCCAGGTGATCGCCGTCGCCGACGAGCCGCTCCGCCGGCGGCCCGACGGGAAGCTGCACCTGGTGCGGGTCCAGGCGGACTGGTCCGATGACGACGGCCGCTTCCACATCCGGTCCTCCGGGGGCCAGGCGTCGCACCTCCTGCGGGCGATGGCGCTGGCCAACGCGCTCGCCCTGCTGCCGGACGGAGACGGGGTCGCCGCGGGCGAGGAGGTGCGGGTGATGCTGCTGTCGTGGGGGCGCTGACACGGGGAGGGCGCGATCGATGGGAGACTGGTGGGGAACATGACCGCTCCTCCTGTGCCTTTGACCGACAGCTACGGCCGCACGGTGCGGGACCTGCGCGTATCGGTGACGGATCGATGCAACTTCCGTTGTACCTATTGCATGCCCGCCGAAGGCATGGTCTGGCAGCAACGCGCTGAGCTGTTGACGTTCGAGGAGATCGAGCGTGTCGTCGGGATCTTCACCGGCCGCTTCGGCGTGGACGGGGTCCGGCTCACCGGTGGCGAACCGACGGTGCGGGCGCACCTGCCGATGCTGGTGGCGCGTCTGGCCGCCCTGCCCGTGCGCCCGGAACTGGCCATGACCACCAACGGGGCGACGTTGCGGTTGCTGGCCGACGACCTGCGGGAGGCGGGCCTCGATCGCCTCAACATCAGCTGCGACTCGTTGCGGCGGGAGCGCTTCGCCGAGATGACGCGGCGCGACGCTCTCCCTGCGGTCCTCGACGGGATCGCCGCCGCCCAGGCGGCCGGTTTTGCCTCGATCAAGATCAACTGCGTCCTGATCCGGGGGGTCAACGACGACGAGATCGTGGACTTTGCCCGTTTCGGGCGCGAGCGAGGCGTGGGCGTGCGGTTCATCGAGTTCATGCCGTTGGACGCGGACGGGGCGTGGCAACGCGACGCGGTGGTGCCGAGCGACGAGGTGCTCGAGCGCGTCGCGTCCGCGTTCCCCATCGAGGCGGTGGACCATGGCCCCGAGCCCGCGGCCCGGTTCCGGTACCTCGACGGCAACGGCGATGTCGGGGTGATCGCCAGCGTCACCCAACCGTTCTGCGCCTCGTGCGATCGAGTGAGGATCACCGCTGACGGGCAGTTCCGGACGTGCCTGTTCTCCGTCGACGAGACCGACCTGCGGGCGGTGCTGCGCGAGGGCGGATCCGACGACGACGTCGCCGACGCGATCCGGCGAGCGGTGGCCGGCAAGTGGGCTGGTCACTCGATCGGCATGGTGACCTTCAGCCGGCCGCGCCGGTCGATGAGCCAGATCGGGGGATGAGTCCGCTCGGGCCGGGCGCTCAACCGGCCTCGGGGCCGCAGCGGTCGGGCACCGGGGCGGGCCCGCATCTTCCTAGACTCAGGTCATGTCTGATCGTGGCCTGACCCATCTCGATCCCCTCGGCCGCGCCCGGATGGTCGACGTCACCCCGAAGGAGCCGACCCACCGGCGGGCCACCGCCCGCTGCAAGGTGTGGATGGCGAACGAGACGACCAACAAGATCGCGGCGAACGCGATCACCAAAGGCGACGTGCTCGCCGTCGCCCGAGTGGCGGGGATCCAGGCCGCCAAGCGCACCCCCGACCTGATCCCGCTCTGCCACCAGCTGACCATCGGTGCGGTGTACATCAACTTCACGATCGGCGAGGACAACGTCGAAGTCGAAGCGCAGGTCGACACGGTGGACCGCACCGGGGTCGAGATGGAGGCCCTCACCGCGTGCTCGGTCGCGGCGCTCACGATCTACGACATGTGCAAGTCGGCAGACCGGTCCATGGTCATCGGAGAATTGACATTGTGGGAGAAGATGGGCGGGCGCAACGGCGTCTACCGGCGCACCGACCCGCTTCCCTCGGCCAGCCTCGACGGGCTGGATTGACCGGCTCGGGGGGCGTTTCCCAGCGCTTGCTGGAGTGAGCGATCGCTAGCTGGTGGTGGGTCAACCTGGACGGGGCCCATCGGGTGGTATAGAGTTTCGCCGATCCCAAACGTCAGTTGTGTTCTCGCGCGTTCACTCGGACCGTCGGCCCGAGCGGTTCTGGGCGGTTACGGTCCCTGATCGTAGGAAGGTGGTGGAAGTTCGTTGGTGGTGATCCTCGGTCTTTTGGTGTTGTGGCGGGCGGTCGGAGCCTGGTGGTTCCTCAGCCGGCCCGACGGCCACTCGACCGACTCCATCGGCACCTTCCGCCAGCAGCTTCGGGTCCTCGAGCGGACCGGGCCCACGACGGTCAGCCCGGCCTACCGCATGCAGCAGCAGGGCATCGGCGTGTACGGCGCGAGCAGGGTTCCGACCATGAGCGGCCCGGGGCGGGCGCTGGCCCAGGGCACCACGGTCGCCGCGGCCCGGCGTCGCCGGGTGCAGAAGCGCCGCCGCGATGTCTTCTACGGCCTTTCTGCCGGGATGGCGGGCTCGGCGGTCCTCGGGTTCCTGCCGGGCCTGACCGTCATGTGGGGTCTGTCGGCGTTGTTGCTCGTAGCCCTCGCCCTGTATGTGGTGATCCTCGTCCAGCTCAAGGCCCTCGCGGTCGAGCGGGCGTCGCGCATCGAGCGGGCACAGAAGGTGCGCTACCTGCCCACCGCAGCAGCGATGCACGCGGAGCCGGCGTACCTGCTCCGCCGCGCCGCCACGAACTGACCCAACGCCGGTTCGGACCACTCTCGGGCGGGACGCTCGTTCGGACCGTTCTCGGCCGGGGCGCTAACGTGAGGTGCCCTGCGGGGGTGTAGCTCAGTTGGTAGAGCGCGACAATCGCACTGTCGAGGCCAGGGGTTCGATTCCCCTCACCTCCACGTAAGGTGTCACGGCGCGAGCACCGGTCCCACCGGGGTTCGTGTCGGACACCGTGGATTCTTCCGCAGGTCCGCTGGGAGATCATGGGAGGTATGGGAGCGGAGCCTGGATGGCTTGGGGAGGGCCGGGGACTGCTCGCGCGAGGAGCGTGGTCTGACGCTCACCGTGTCTTTGTTGACGCTCTCGCGGGCGTTGCCGGGACGGAGGAGGAGGGCGCGGCCGCCGAGGGGCTGGCGGCGGCGGCCTGGGAGCTCGAGGATGGTGAAGACGTATTCGCCTGCCGGGAGCGGGCCTATCGCTGCTATCGCGACTCCGGCGACGATCGTGGTGCTGGTCGGATGGCGGCGTGGTTGGGACTGGACGCTGTGCACTTCCGCAGCGAGCCGGCGGTCGCCCAGGGCTGGTTCAGCCGAGCCCATCGCATCCTCGACCAACTCGACGTGGCGACAGAGCAGGGCTTGCTGGCTCTGCTCGAGGGGATCGTCGCCCTGCGGGTCGAGCGGGACCTGCCCGCAGCGATTCGTTGCGCCGACACGGCCATCGCGGTCGGGAGGCGCCTCGGCTCCCCGGACCTGGAGATCCAGGCGCTGGCGTTGCGGGGCTTGGCCCTCGTCGGCCAGGGTCGGGTGGCCGAAGGGATGGCCTTGCTTGGCGAGGCTTCGGCCGACTCGCTGGCCGGCAAGGTTGAAGACCCCGGCTCGATGTGGATCCCCTGCTGCTTCTTGATGTGGGGCTGCGAGCAGGTGCGGGACTGGGACCGCGCCGCGCAGTGGTGCGCACGGGTTCGGGACTTGTGCGAGCAGGCCGACTGGATGGGCAATTCCGCGTACGCCTTGTGCCGATCCCACTATGGGGCGGTGCTCCTGTTTCGGGGCGAGTGGGCGGCGGCCGACGAGGAGCTTCGCCGTGCCGCCTACGACCTGGCCCGCCAGCGACCGTGGTTTGTCGCCGACGCCCAAGCTCGGCTGGGCGAGCTGCGCCGCCGGCAGGGAGCCGGCGATGAAGCCGAGAAGCTGTTCGAGCACGCCCGCCGCGTTCCGGCGGCCCGGGTGGGGTGGGCCGAGCTGTGCCTGGACCGCGGCCAACCCGCCGAAGCGGTCGAGGTCCTCGGGCGCCTGCTCGGCCGGCTGGCGCCCGAGGCTGCTCTGGAGCGGGCGGCGGCGCTGGAGGCCGGGGTGCGAGCCGCGGTGGCGGCGGGCCATGCGGCGGCTTGGGCGTGGGCGGTGACCGAGCTGAGTGAGATCGCCGAGCGGGTCGGCACCGACGCCGTGATCGGCTCGGCGCACTGGGCCAGAGGCGTCCACACCGCCGCGTCCGGCGGCGACGCGATCGATTCGCTCGAGCTCGCGGTCGAGTCCTTTGAGCGAGCCGGCGGCCCGTATGACGCGGCCCGAGCCCGCCTGGACCTGGCGAGCGCGTTCGCATCCCAAGGCCGCATCGCCGCAGCCTCCGAGGAGGCCCGACTGGCCTACGACACGTTCGTCGCCCTGGGCGCCAAGATTGATGCGAAGCGAGCCGACGCCGTGCTGGCCGCGAGCACGGGAAACGTGTCGACTGGCGAGGGTCTCACCATTCGCCAGACCGACATCCTGCGCTTGTTGGCCTCCGGGCTCACCAACCGCGACATCGCCGAACGACTCGTACTGAGTGAACACACCGTGAAACGCCACGTGGCCAACATCCTCACCCGCCTCGGCCTCCCGTCTCGGGCGGCCGCGGCAGCGCACGCCTCGCGCTCCGGCCTGCTGTAGACGCGTGGCCCGATCGGGCCACGCGTCGTCTAGGACAAAGATGGCCCGTTCAGGCGAAGACGCGAATCGGGCGCCCGCCGTACGGTCTCTTCATGACGAACCGGACAGCTCCAAACGCCGCGCCGACCAGCTCCAAAAGCCACGATTGGCGGGCGGCGGGCGCCGCGTGGGGCACGCGTGCCGCCGACTGGGCCTACCTGGCCGAGCCGGGCTTCCGCCGCTTGTACCAGACGGTGCACGACCGGGTAGGCGTGTCCGCCGGGACGCTCCTGTTGGACGTCGCCTGCGGGGCCGGCCTCGCCCTCCAGCTGGCAACCGAGCGGGGCGCACTGGCGAGCGGCTTGGACGCGTCGCCTGGCCTGCTCGCCATCGCCCGCGCCCGCAGCCCTCGCGCCGACCTGCGAGAGGGCACCATGTTCGACCTTCCCTTCCCGGACGCCAGCTTCGACGTGGTCACCAGTTTCAACGGCATCTGGGCCGGCTGCGACGAGGCCCTGGCCGAGGTGCGACGCGTGCTGCGTCCCGACGGGACGGCCGCCTTGGCGTTCTGGTCGAACCAGCCGTGTGCCAATTTGGAGATCTTTCGGGCGCTGCAGGCGCTCCAAGCTGCCACCGACGCCGAGTCGTCGCGCACCCACCTCGAGATCTCTGTTCCCGGCGTGGCCGAGGCGATGCTCGAGTCGGCCGGCTTCGTCCCAACCGAGCGCGACACCGTCGAGATCGTGAGCGAATCGCCGGATCCCCAGCTGGCCTGGCGGGCTTGGTCGGCGGCCGGACCCGCGTTCGCGGCCATCGGCAATCTCGGGGAACCGGCCGTGCGCGATTGCGTCCTCGCCGTGCTGGAGCCCCTCCACGACCCGCACATCGGCAGCCGGGCAGCGGGCTACTTCGACTACGTGATCGCAACCCTCGCGAAGCCGTCGTCATGAGGGCAGCTCAGAGCGGGGCCGGCCAACATCGGCTCTGATTGACCGTTCCAGAGGAGAGAGGGTCAGCCGACGGACCTGTTACCCTCCCGTCCGCCGAGGGAGGCACGGCGGACCCGCAGAGCGGGTACTACCTCGTCGCAAAGGACGGCGGCATCATCGACTTCGGTGCCGCCTGGTACGACGGTCACACGCGAGGCGCGGGCGCCGCAACCTGACGCTCTGGGGTGTCGGGTTTCATAGCTATCGTACGATTTGTCCCAGCGACGGTTCGATGCTCGAGAGCGGGGCTACCGTGTCCGTGGAGCGACGCGCAAGGGGGGACCATGGACGTCGGCGACGCGGTGGAGGTCCACACGAGCTTCAACGACAGCTGGAGTCGCGGCTTCGAAGTAGCTGAAGTCGACGACGCCGGGTATCGGCTGCGTCGCCTCTCCGACGGCCTCCTGTTACCGGGCCCCACCAGCCCGGAAGACATCCGGCCGGCCCCTCGCCGTCCCCGGACGCGGCCCAGCTAGGCGGCGGGACGCCCGGCGGAGCGATACGTCGATGTGCTCGACTTGGCGGTGATGACCGATCTCCAAGGTGAGCCGATCACGGACTGGGCGACCGAGTTCGACCACACCGATCCGAAGTACGCGGCCCATGCTCCCGAGATCTGGGATGAGCTGCGAGAGCGGTGCCCGGTCGCGCACTCCGACCGCTATGGCGGGGTGTGGCTGCCGACGCGTCACGCCGACGTGGCCGCCATCGCCCACGACACGGAGCACTTCTCGTCCGAGGGCGTGATCGTCGCCCCATGGAAACCGGAGAACCTGGCTCCCATCGGCTATGCGCCGCCCATCACCTCCGACCCGCCGTTCCACGCCGAGGCGAGGCGGCTGCTGCTGGCCGCGTTCGCGCCCAAGGTGATCGCCCGGTGGGAGGACTCCGCCCGGGCGGCGTGCCGCGAGCTGCTCGATGAGATCGTCGCCAGCGGCGAAGACGTCGTGGACGCGGCCGAGCGCTACACCCAGCACATCCCGGTTCGGGTCATCGCGGAGATGCTCGGGGTCCCGAGGGAGGACGGTGACCGTTTCCGGCTGTTCATCCACCGCATCCTGGAAGCGCCCGGCCAAGGCGTCGAGAACCTCGCCTACGAGGACACCCTCGACTACTACCTGGGAACCGTCGTCGAGGCCCACCGTGACGACACGAGCGAGGACCTGATCAACTTCCTCCTCGCGGCCGAGCTCGACGGGGCGCCGCTCAGCACCGACCACATTCGGGGCACGATCGCCCTGTTGCTGCTCGCCGGGATCGACACGACCTGGTCGGCCATCGGCGCCAGCCTCTGGCATCTGGCGCAGCACCCCGGCGACCGGGAACGGATGCGGACCGATCCTGCGGTGGTGCCGTTCGCGGTGGAGGAGTTCCTGCGGTTCTATGCCCCGGTGACGATGGCCCGCATCACGACGTCGGAGACGACCATCGGCTCGTCCGACGTACCTGCGCGCGAGTGGGTGCTCCTTCCCTTCCCTGCCGCGAACCGAGATCCGGAGGCGTTCGAGCGGGCCGACGAGTTCGTCATCGACCGGGAGAAGAACCGGCACGTCGCCTTCGGCCTCGGCATCCACCGCTGCCTGGGTTCCAACC
>Ga0102924_1006168_pt1 | contig 11349 bp, 11 predicted proteins | sample PaiPotPPM11metaG_FD_80116 | JGI IMG/M metagenome (GOLD analysis project Ga0102924, IMG submission 80116) | Iron sulfur acid spring bacterial and archeal communities from Banff, Canada, to study Microbial Dark Matter (Phase II) - Paint Pots PPM... ...
CTGGGGAACGCATCATCCGCTGGGAATCGTCGGCGCGGGCATCTCCTCGCTGCTCTCCGAGACGATCGCCTGCGTGTGCGCGCTCGTCTACACTTGGCGGCGGCCAATCTACCAGATTTTTGCGAAGCTCGATCTGAATCTACGGCTCGCGCTGGAGTGCGCGCGTCTCGGCTTGCCGGAAGTCGCCTTCTTGTTTGCGGTGATCGCGCCGGATTCGTTCATCGTCGCCATGCTCGCGCCGTTGGGGGCGGTTGCGATCTCGGCGTTTCGCGCGCTCAACGTCGTCTCCGATATCACGTTCGTCGTTCCGAGCCCGCTGCAATCCGCGGCGCAAACCGTCATCGGCCAGCGCCTGGGAGCGGGCGACGTCGAAGGCGCGCGTTCGTTTTTCGCACGCGCACGCACCCTGTCGTTTTGGCTGACGACCCTAACGGGTGCGGTCTGCGCTATATTGGCCTGGCCTCTTGGCTATTTGTTCACGCTCAACGCCGTGGTCGCATCGGCCGCGGCGTGGCCCCTCGTGCTGCACATGCTGACGCTTCCGCTCAAAGGGTACGCAATGGTCTCGATGTCGCCGATTCGCGCCTCCGGCGACACGCGGTTCTCATTAACCGTCGGCATCCTCACCGGCATCCTCGTCGTTCCGGTGGCGTACTTGTGCATCCGCGTCTTTCACATCGGCCTGTTCGGCGTACCGATCGCGTGGATCGTTGCCTGGAGCGCCCGCACGATCGCCACCGCGATCAAACTCCGCGACGAATCGTGGACGCGCCGAAAATTGATCGCGGTTACGTAACCGTCAAAAACAAATTCACGAATTCGTCGTGCACGAGCCCATTGCTCGCAAGCACGGACGGACTGGTCGGAGTCCACTCGGCTCCTTCGATCGTCGAACAGCGCCCGCCGGCTTCGCGCACGATTAGCGCGCCCGCTGCCGTATCCCATTCGTGTAGATCGAATTCCCAAAACGCGTCGAACCGCCGGGCGGCTACGTATGCCAAGTTCAGCGCAGCCGAACCATCGCGCCGTACGCCCTGCGTCGTTTTTGAAGCAGCATCGAAGTACCGCATGTTGCGCTGGTAGTGCGATGGCTGAAAACCGGTGCAGACTAGTGAAGCGCCGGCGCTGTCGATCGCCGAAACGCGGATGGATTTGCCGTTCAGCGTTGCGCCGCTGCCCCGTTGAGCGATGAACAATTCGTTCATGGCCGGAGCATAGATGACGGCCACGGTAACTTCGCCCTCGCGTTCGAACGCGATCGAAACGCAAAAAATCGGATAGCCGTGAGCAAAATTTGTCGTGCCGTCGAGCGGATCGATGATCCACCGCTCCCGCGACGTGCCCGTTTGTGCGCCGCCTTCTTCTCCCAGAAAACTCGCGTTCGGAAAATCCGCGCGCAAGCGATCGACCACGGCGCGTTCGCTGGCTCCGTCGGCCAAGGTCACCAAGTCGGCGCGCCGGCCTTTTTCGCGGATTTCGAGTGGCCCCTCGAGATGCTCCATCAAAATCTGTCCCGCCACGCGCGCCGCGTCCAGCGCTGTTTCTAAAGCATCGGCCCCAGGCATGGGCGCTGGCTTCTGCGGCAAGGTGCCCGGCCATGCCGCGGAGCGTACATTTCCCCTTTCTATCCTGCTCGGCAGCGCTAGTGCGCCGAGCCAAACGGTCTGTCAGATTTTCGGCACTGCGAAATGCCTGCCGCTCAACGTCTTTCAGACAAGCGTGAGCAATGGCGACGCACTCCATTCCTTGACGCAGCGTTACGCCCGCAGCTCGGTTGCGCTTATGGGGCAGTCCGTCGCGTGCAACCGGCTGCATACGTTAACGGAGCGCTGCGCGCGCTGGCTGCTCCTGACGCATGATCGCGTCATCTCAGATCAATTCACGCTCACGCAAGAATTTCTCGCAACCATGCTCGGCGTGCATCGCCCCGCCGTCAGCATCGCAGCCGGAGCGCTGCAGCAAGCCGGCTTCATTCGCTACCGGCGAGGGCACGTGAGCATCATCGATCGCGAAGGCCTGGAGTCGGCTTCGTGCGAGTGTTACAAAGTCGCGATGGGGCAATTGAACGGCGCCTGACCTCTCCCGTCAAAGCCATCGCCCCGCGCGGGGTTGACGGGATAGGAGATAAGGCACTTGAAAACGAGGCCCCCCCTGCGCCGGGAGCGAGGCGGGCTAGGCGGCTTTCCATTCGTCTCGAAGAAGTTCGTGGCAATGGCAAAAGACGATGCTACGAACCATCATGTTTACACGCACCCGGGGCCAGTCGAGCATTGGCGGCATCTCGTGGAAATCGTCGCGCTCATTATCGCCGCCGCGTGGGGCTTCTACGTGTTCGTGTACCAGGAGCGCATCAAACCCTCGTACGAGCAGCCCGTTGCCGAAATCAGCGTAGATGTGTCTCACCAACCGCTGCACGGCGATAAAGAGCTCGTCTCCGTCGTGCTGCCCATAAAGAACATCGGTCAAGTGCCGCTGCAATTCGACGGTTTCGTCATGAACGTATACGGCGTTCGCTATACGGATCGCGTGACAACCCACGTGCGACAAGTCGTCTCTGCCACACTCACACTCCATACTCTTGGCGAAGCGCCGCGCTCGCTGCTCGCAACAGCAATGGTGCGGTACCAGCCGCTTGGCGGCCGGGGATTCTCGAGCTATGCGCCGGGCCGCGAAAAAACTCAAAGCTTTAGTTTCGCCGTAAAACGCAACGCGTACGACGCGGTTTTGGTCAACTACGGCTTCTGCTATCAGCGCGCGGATGACACGCGGCACATCAACTACATACCGTCCAAAAATCGTGGCGGCGCGTACAATCTGGCGTCGTTCGCATCGCTCCAGAGTCCAACACTCGCCTGCGGTTACGGAGCCTCCCGCACCCAAGCGTTATAACGCCGAAACGGAGATTTTATGATTACTTGGAGCGCCTGAAAACGAGGCCCCCTGTGCCGGGAGCGAGGCGGCTGTGTCGCTTAGCACTTAGTCAGACGCCGATACCGCAGAAATGCACGACAGGTCCACACGCATGTTAGCCGGTCGCGTGTTATTGGACGATGAGCGACCTCGTTCCAAGTCAAAAAATCCGGACGGTTGTCGAGTATGCCATCGCGAATGCGGCAGCATCTACTGCGCGACCTCCTCCGGAACAATAGGCTCCGAGCGATGCTACAACAGCCGCGCTTTTCCACTCTCGCATGCTGGGTAACTAAAGGGCGTCGCGAATTCACCAACCCCAGGTTCAAAGTAGACGCTACACGCGTTACCAATGACCCAGTACCACCTCTCTCTCCAACCTTTTGACTTTCCCTCAACGACAGAGCTTTTTGTGGAATGCCCATCGAAAACGATGAGCGGTGGGCTATTTCCGATGTGCGGTTTTTCTTGGGTAAACCAAAGCGTTTCGAGTCGAGGTTTAAAATACGGTGTGCGTTTGATGCGATTCAACCACTGAAGCTGGGCAGCAGAAAGCGTCGGAACTCCTGGCTTTCCGACGTCGACAAGGCGATACAGATGGTATATAGACGTTTGCGCGACAGCCAGTACCGGCGACGTAGCGAATGAAATCGCCGTAGCGAAGTAGAGACAAAATGGAAGTCTTAGTTTCATTCCGTAAAGTTGCCCACAAAGATTATATACCCCCGCGTCACGAGCATCTCACCGTGACCGGCGAAGACAATAATGGTTCCCTTCAGCGAGGCGGCTTCGCTCTCAGGCGGTCGCATGGGAAATTGGTTTCGTGTTCGACGCCCCTATTATGCGGAGCAGGGGGAAAACAATCGCAGGTCATTGACCGCTTGCTGCAAAGCAGCGAGGTCCTCTAAGTTTCTGCCAACGGCGGCTTGATCGGGAGTAGCGGGATAGGCGCCCGATGCTGAAGCGTAAACGAATTGAGAGCGCAACTGTGAAAAGAGCAGCGCATTGGTGTCGATTTTTCGAATCAAAACCGCTATTGCCAAAGTGCGCCGCGCTGTTTCGGTAGCTTGGCTGGCCTCGATCTCACTCTCAGGGCCCTCGAACTTTGGTTCTTCCGCATTCATGGCAGACTGAATTGCCTTCACTTCCAGGTTCACGTATACTTCGACCCCAACAAACGACAGGCCGCGGTAAGGCCCATTTTGGACGTAGCTAGGCATCGCACTGTTTGTGGCTTGCCTGGCAGTTGCATATCGGTTGTAAGCGCCATTCCAGGAATCGTATGCTGAACCAAAATCTTGCATCGCCGTGAGACATCTGGGATCCGGGGAGGCCTCGTTTTCAAGTGCCTTATCTCCTATCCCCGCGCGGGGTTGACTGCACAGCCTATACTTAAATGAGGATACCTCGCTAGGTGAGGCGTCCATGCGACACAGAGGCCGCTGCCCGGAAACGTCGAGAGACGCCAAGCGGGTAGACCAGACTTCGCCGATCTAAGGCGTCGTTTAAGGCGGCTAAGCCCACTGGGCTTTACGGCGCGTGGTGCCAAAGCAGACGCGATTGGGGTATAGAACGCGCTAGCCGTTCCACGCCACGACCGGTCGCCCAGCGAGCCGGTCGTTTTGTTTTGCGCGGAGGGAGGTGGCAAATGGCATTCCAGGACGGATTTGTTTCCGAGTTGGTCGGCCGGCGCGTAACGGTTCACGAATTGCCTATCGGCAAAGTCACCGATTTTTTGGTCAACGACCCCGACGAAGTCTTTCCGCAAGTCGACGGACTTGTGATCAAAACGACGCAAGGCCCGCGTTTCGCCCCGATGGAGACGGTGGCGGACGTGGATGCGCACGGCGCGGTCGCACTCACTGCCGCCCCCAAAGTTGCCGCCCCTCCGGACGAAGAGGCACTTTATCTCGTCCTCGATCTGCTCGATAAACAGATCGTTGACGTAGACGGCCGCAAGGTCGTGCGCATCAACGACATCGAGCTGGCCAACACCGGTGGAAAGCTGCGCGTCGTCGCCGCCGACATAGGCGTCGGCGGATTGCTGCGTCGTCTGGGCCTGGGCGGGTTTGGCCGGCGTTTCACGCCGCGGATCTATCGCAACATCCCGCGTACGATGATCGCGTGGGATTCGGTCGCGCCGATCCGCGAGAAAAATCCCTCGCACGTGCAGCTGTCGGTAAAAGAGAGTAAGCTTGCGCGCCTGCATCCGAGCGAACTCGCCGAGGTCATTTCGGATCTCTCGAAACGCGAAGCTGCCGCAGTCATCCATCAACTCGACGACGAGACGGCCGCCGATGCATTCGAACACTTGGAACCGGATGTCCGCAAATCATTGATCGACGACATCGGCACCGAGCGTGCGGCCGACATCATCGAAGAGATGGATTCCGACGACGCAGCAGATCTGCTCGGGGAACTGCCCGAAGAGCGACAATCCGAGTTGCTTGCAGAGATGAACGAGCGCACCGCGGGCGAGCTGCGCGAGCTGGTGAAATATCCAGAGGACACCGCCGGCGGATTGATGACGACAGACTACGTCTGGATCTATCCCGATCGCACGGCTGAGGCGACGATCCACAAGCTTCGCGATATCGCGCCAAAAACCGAGTTTGTCTACTATCTCTATGTCCTCGATCGACAAGAACAGTTGCTAGGCGTCGTCACGCTACGCGACTTATTGTTGGCTCTACCGACGGCGGCGATCGACAAAGTCATGAATGCCACGCTCGTCACGGTGCAGCCGGAGGCGCCGGCGCACGAGGTTGTCGCGGCGATTGCCCGCTACGATCTGCTGGCCGTGCCGGTCGTAGACGACGCAGGCAAGATGCTGGGCATCGTCACCGTTGACGACGCAATCGATGCGATCGTCCCGGAGCACGTTGCCCGAAACTTGCCGCGCGTCACGTATCGATCGCCGAAGCAAGAGAAATGAAGCTGCGCCGGCGCGCCATGCTGCGCTCGCTGGTGATCTTCTTCTCGATCATCGGGCCGGGCATCATCACCGCGAACGCCGACAACGACGTTGGCGGCATCACGACGTATTCGCTAGCCGGCGCGCAGTTCGGCTACTCGTTGTTGTGGTTATTGATTCCGGTAACCATCGCCCTAATCGTGACTCAGGAGATGTGCGCGCGCATGGGCGCCGTCACCGGAAAAGGTCTAGCCGATCTCATCCGCGAGAATTTCGGCGTCAAAGTAACGTTTTGGGTTCTGCTGTTTTTTGTGCTGGGCGATCTCGGTAACACGGCGGCCGAGTTTGCGGGCGTTGCGTCAGCGGCCCCGATCCTCCATGGGTATATCCCACGCTTTCTACCGAGCACGCTCTTTACCGATCTGCTGGTTATTTTGGCCGCGGTATTCGTCTTCACGGCGGTCACACGCGGAACCCGCAAGATCGTCGAGCGCATTTTTTTCGCCTTTTGCTTTGTCTACGTCAGTTACGTCATCAGCGGGATTTTGGTGCATCCTGACTGGCATCAGGTCGTTCGGCAGACTTTCTTCCCGCATTTCACACCTACGAAAGCCTATCTGTTGATGGCGATAGGTGTAATCGGAACCACAATCTCTCCGTGGATGCAATTCTACATTCAGGCCGCCGTCGTTGAAAAAGGCGTGGACGAACAAAGCTATGGCTATTCGCGCGCCGATGTCGTTGTCGGCTGCCTTGTCACCGACATCATTGCGTACTTCATCATTGTCGCCAGCGCCGCAACGATCTACCTGCATAATCTGCACGCCGCGCATCCCGTGATAATCAGCAGCGCCGGCGACGTGGCCGCTGCACTCGCGCCGCTGGCCGGCCGTTTCGCGTCGCTGCTCTTCGCGCTCGGTTTGTTGAATGCGGCGATCTTCACGGCGTCCATTTTGCCGCTGTCGACCGCCTACTACGTTTGTGAAGCATTCGGTTTTGAACGCGGCGTCGATCACCGCTTCCGCGACGCGCGCATCTTCTACATCTTCTACGCGACGCTGATTGCAATCGGCGCAATCGCCGTGATCATTCCCGGCTCGCCACTACTGACGATCATTTTCGGATCGCAAGTCGCCAACGGTATGCTCCTGCCAGTCGTGCTCGTCCTCATGCTCCTGCTCATCAACAATAAACGGCTGATGGGGAAGTGGACAAACGGATTGGCCTTCAACGTCATCGCCTGGGCGACGGTCGTTATCGTCGGCCTGCTCACGGTCGTATCTACGCTTCAGCTGATATTCCCCTCGATGGGGTCATAGCTGGCCGTCCGGCGAAAAGGCCAGCATGACGGCCGATGAATTGGTCGCATTTGCCGAAGAGCTCGCCCGGATCGCGGCGGCAGGCGGCGGCGCGAAAGCGCTCGCAGGCCACCTCGCGCGGAGCGCGAGCATCGGCGTGCTGGTTGAAGACGCGCAGTGGCGGCACCTTGCGGCTGCCGGCGGAATCGACGTGCCCAGCAGCGTGCAGCCTCTTCTTCTGGACGGCGCGACCGGCGATTTTCAACGCCTGCGAAATGGGTATGCCGGACGAACCGTCGCGATCGTTACGGGCGACGCGCGCTTGGGCCGCCTCTCGATCTTCGGAGAATCGGAACTCGACCAGCTCGAACACGCCGCGCGTTTGACCGCCAGCGCGATCGCTGTCGAGTTGGCGCGCGAGCTCGGCGCACAACCGGGGCGGCGGCGCACATTTTGGGAACGCTTGGCTTCGCAGAGCTATAATGACGCCGTCGCTGCCCGCGATGACGCGATTGCCCGCGGGATCGCGCTGGCGACGCATTACGTTGCAGTCGCACTTGAAGCTGAAACCGGCGATGCGAGCGCGTTTCGCGCGGCGGTGTTGGAAGCATTTCGCGGCGGCGAAGGCGACGCAGGTGTGCTCGAACGCGGCGGCGCGCTCGTCGTTTTGGTGCCGGCCTCGCGCGAAGTCGATGCATCGAACGCGCGCACCGCAGCGGCGTTGCTTCCGCGCACGCTGCAGAAAAAACAACTGGAATCGCCTATCACGGGCGGCGTCGGCACGCGCGCGCCACTCCTAGCATCGCATCGCTCGCTCGCCGAAGCCGAAGCCGCGCTCGCAATTGCGCGGCGCCTCGACGGTCCGGGGCGCATCGGCATCTATGAGGATCTCGGTGCCTATCCGCTGCTCTTATCCGGCGGTGACGCCGGCGCGATGCGCGACTTTGCGGGCCGCATCCTCGCGCCGCTGCGCGCGTACGACGAAAAACATCAAACCGAACTAGAGCGAACCCTGCGACTGTACTTTTCCGTCGGCGAAAACGTGAAAACCGCGGCCGCGGAGCTGAGCGTGCACCGTCACACGGTTTTCTACCGGCTGCGGCAGATCGGTGAGATCTGCGGCAGCAAGCTCGACGATCCGCACGATCAGCTCACACTGCGAATGGCGATTGCAATCGATGCACTTACCAGCTAGCGACTCCCGGCGCGCGGCCGGCAAACGCGAAGTCTTGCGCCTCGCCAAAGATCGCCGCGTCCAATTCGTGCGGCTGGCCTTCGCCGACGTGCTCGGCGTCAGCAAAAACGTGTCGATTCCGGCCAGCGAATTGGAAGCCGCGCTCGAAGGCAAGGTCACGTTCGACGGCGGCTCGATCGACGGTTTCGTGCGCGGCGAAGAGCTCGACATGGTTCTGCGGCCGGATCCTACGACGTTCGCGATCTATCCGTGGTCGACGCCGGACGCCGCCGAGGCGCGTCTGCTCTGCGACATCGCGATGCCCGACGGATCGCCGTTCGAAGGTTGCCCGCGCACGACGCTCAAACGTGCGATCGAAGAGGCGAAAGGGTCGCTTGCCGGTATCGCGGTCGCGCTCGAGGTTGAGTTCTATCTTTTCGAAGCGCTCGATAGCGAATACGGATCGACCAAGACCTCGGATGTCGGCTCCTACTTCGACTTCTCCGCCAACGATCGCGGCGAGGATGCGCGCAGCGCGATCGTCGCAGCATTGCAAGCCATGGGTGTGGCGATTGCCAGCTCGCATCACGAACACGGACCCGGTCAGCACGAGATCGATTTTCCGCACATAGATCCGCTGGCCGCAGCCGATGGGTTGCTCACCCTGCGCACAATCGCCAAGCACGTCGCGGCGGCGCGCGGACTCGAAGCGACCTTTATGCCAAAGCCGATCGAGGATCGCGCCGGCAGCGGCCTGCACGTCAACTTCCGCGTTTCACCTGAGCAGCAGCCTGAAATGCTCTACATGATCGGCGGCCTGCTGGCCCACGCGCCTGCGCTCACCGCGGTATGCAACTCGACGGTGAATTCGTATAAGCGTTTGGTCAACGCCTGGGACGCGCCGATCTATACTGTGTGGTCTGAACGCAGCGCAAACGCGCTTGTCCGAGTGCCGCCGAACGAGCAGCCACCGCAGATTGAGATGCGCAGCCCGGACGCCGCCGGCAATCCTTACCTTTCGCTGGCGGTCTTACTCAGAGCGCTGGCGGACGGCGTGGAGGAGCACCGGCTTCCCGGCGATCCACTCGTTGGCTCGACGTATGACTTGTCGGAGCGCGAACGCCACGAGCGAGGCATCGGCACGCTGCCGAAATCGTTGCGCCAAGCCATCACCGAACTCGATGGCGATCCCGTCGTGCGGGCCGCGCTGGGCGATCACATCTATCACGCATTCCGCGATGCGAAACTAGCGGAATACGAACGTTATCGCCGCGCCGTGCATCCGTGGGAGCACCGCGCCTACCTAAGGCTGTATTAGCCCGCTCGCGTTTTTGGTGTCATGGTGATGCGGCTCTCGCCTTAGCGCGCTTCCGCGCGCTGCGCTCGAGCGTGGTTCGACTGGCGCATCAAAGATGCGCGGCTCACCATGACACAATAAATACGCGCTCACTGTGACCCTGTAGCCGTTAGAGCGCGTGTCGACGAGCGTCCCCTTTTGTCATCCTGAGCGAAGTAATGTCATCCTGAGCATTGTCGAAGGGCGAAGGGCGGCCGAGCGTAGCCGAGGCCCGCGTTAACGCGGTAAACAGCGCTCACTATGACGCTGCAGCCATCGCTTCGCGCAAGAGGCGCCAAGCCAGCGCGACGTCATCTCGCGTCGTCTGCAGATTTCCAATCGCGAGCCGCAGCGCATACCGGTCGCGTACTTTCGTATGCGATAGAAACACCTCGCCTGTCGCGTTGACGGCCTCAAGAATCCGCGTGTTGAGCTTTTCGAGGTCGCTCTCATCCAGCCCAAGCCGCGCATAGCGAAAACAAACGACCGAGAACGGATGCGGCGCGAGGATTTCCCAGCCCGGTTCGGCCTCGACCCAGCTCGCAAACTCTTGCGCCAGCGCAATGTGGCGGCGGAGATGCTCGCGTAAGTCTTCGGCTCCGAAATACCGCAGCACGAACCATAGTTTTAGCGCGCGGAAGCGGCGCCCAAGCTGTAAACCGTACTCCATATAGTTGCGTCCGGATTCTTCATCCGCATGCAAGATGAATTCGGGAACCAAACTGAACGCACGGCGCAGCATCTCCGGATCGCGAACGAAGAGTGCGGAGCAATCCATCGGAACGAACAGCCATTTATGCGGATTGACGACGAGCGAATCAGCGTGTTCGGTGCCGGCGAGGATGGACCGAAACTCCGGCATGATGGCGGCCGCGCCCGCGTACGCAGCGTCTACGTGCAGCCAAATATGCCGCTCGCGCGCAATCGCAGCTATCGCTTCAACCGGATCTCGCGAGGTCGTCGACGTGGTGCCGACCGTCGCGACGATCGCCATCGGCCGCATTCCCGCGGCGATATCTTCATCGAGGCGCGCTGTCAGCGCATCGGCGCGCATGCGCAGTTCCACATCGGTCTCCACTCGCACGACGTTTTCGCGCCCCACGCCGAGCGCGATGCACGCCTTTTCAATGTGCGAGTGCGTCTCTTCGGTTATGTAGACTCGCAAGCGCGGCAGATCGCGCGCTGCCATCCCACGCTCGCGAATATTCAAATCCAGCGATTCGCGCGCGGCGGCGAGCGCAGTGAACCCGCCGATCGACGCGGTGTCGTAGATGATTCCTGTAAAGCTGTCCGGCAAGCCCATGAGCCGCGCGAGCCAGCGCATTACGACTTCCTCGAGCTCGGTCGCAGCCGGCGACGTTCGCCAGAGCATCGCTTTGACGTCGAGCGCTGCCGCCAGCGCCTCGGCGGTAACGCCGATCGGAGCCGCGCTGGTTGCAAAATACGCGAAGAATCGCGGACTATTCCAGTGCGTTATTCCCGGCAAAATAATGCTGTCGAAGTCGGCCATTAGCGCCTCGAACGGCTCGGGGCCTTCGGGCGCTTCCGCCGGCAGCCGGGAGCTGACCTCGCCCGGCGAAACCCGTGAAAGCACCGGATAATCCCGCGCATTCGAAAGATATCGATCGATCCAGGCGCCGACTGCGGCAAACTCGGCAGCGAACTCACTCACGACGGAGTATATTAAGGCAATGCACTATCGGACCTACCCCAACAG
>Ga0102924_1006169_pt1 | contig 11346 bp, 8 predicted proteins | sample PaiPotPPM11metaG_FD_80116 | JGI IMG/M metagenome (GOLD analysis project Ga0102924, IMG submission 80116) | Iron sulfur acid spring bacterial and archeal communities from Banff, Canada, to study Microbial Dark Matter (Phase II) - Paint Pots PPM... ...
CCGGACACGGCGCCGCCGGTCTTGAACGTCCGGGAAATTCCGCCGGTGCTCGCTACGAGCGCGTGCACGATCCCGTCGTCGCTCCCGACGTACACGGTTCCGCCGTCGACGCTGATCGCGGCGCCGGCGCGCACCGGCCCGCCCACCTGGTGCGTCCACGCGAGCCGCCGGCCGCCCGTGCTGCCGACAGTGCTGCCAACGGTAGTGGTACCGACGGATTGGCCGCCATTGCCCGAGCCCCCCGCCAGTTCAAAGCCGGCCGCCGCGAGCCCGCCCGCGACGACTAGGCCGCCAAGCCCGGAGAGCACTCGCCGGCGGCCGATGGCGCTGGCCACCGTGGTGCCGGCCCGGCCGAACGAGGCCCGCCAGGTCGACGCCGCGGGCGAGACCGCCGCAGGTGGCGCAAGGCGCCCATCGGGCGGGACCGATCCCGACGGCGGCGGAGCCGCCTCCAGCGGGCCAGGCCGGTATTCCGCAATGGCACCCGCCATTTGCCCCGGCCAGAACGACGCGGCGGAATTGCCGCCCTCCGCGGCCGCGCCCCGGCAGGCGCGCAGCAGTTGCGGCAGCGTCGGCCGGGCGGCGGGTTCCTTGGCCAGGCAGGCGGCCACCATGCCGCGCAGCGGCCCCGGCACGGAGTCCAGCGCCGGCGGCATGTGCACCACCCGGAACAGCACCGCGGGCGCGTCGCCGTCGCCGAAGGGCGCCAGTCCCGTCGCCGCGAAGGCAACCGTGGAGCCGAGCGCGAACACGTCGCTGGCCGGCGCGACAGGCAGGCCCATGGCCTGCTCCGGCGCCATATAGGGCGGGGATCCCAGCACGCTACCCGTGTGCGTCAACGCGGTGTCCTCGAGCGCGCTGGCGATGCCGAAGTCGATGACCCGCGGCCCGTCCACGGCCAGCAGCACGTTCGAGGGCTTGAGGTCGCGGTGCACCAGGCCGGCGGCGTGCACGGCCAGCAGCGCTTCCGCCAGCCCGGCCGCGAGCCGCCAGACCGCCTGCGCGGGCAGCGGCCCGAAGCGGTCGACGTAGTCGGCCAGCGAAGGACCGGGGACGTACGCGGTGGCCATCCACGGCGGCTGGTCGTACGGCCCGGCCGCGACGACCTGCGCCGTGTAGAGGCCGTTCACCGCCTGGGCGGCGGTCGCCTCACGGGCGAACCGGCGCACGAACGCGGAGTCGGCGGCGAGTTCGGGATGACAGACCTTCACGGCGACCGCCCGGCCGGCCGGAGAGTAGCCGAGAAAGACCCGGCCCATCCCGCCCACCCCGAGCCGGGCGGACAACCGGAATTCGCCGGCTTGGCGCGGATCGGTCGGTGCGAGCGGCTGCATCGGGTGAACCTAGGCGCCGAGCGAGTAGACGTAGTCGCCGGCGCTGAAGTACACGCGCGAGCCGGCTACCAGCGCGAGGCTGCCGATCGGGTCGGGCGCCGTATAACTCCACACCTTGTTGCCGGTGCTGGCCTGCCAGACGTCGAGCACGCCGTCCGTGCTCCCCGTGTAGACCAGGTCGCCGGCCACGACCGGCCCCGCGTTCACGCCGCCGTTGACCGGCACCGACCACAGCGGCTTTCCGGTCGCGGCGTTCAGCGCGAACAGTCCGCCTCCGTTCGGGCCACTGGCGGCCAGGCTCCGCAGCAGCCCCGCGAACACCACGCCGTTCCCCCCGCTGACCAGGTAGGGCGAGAACAGCGACGACGTCGAGCCGAGGGGCTGCCGCCATATCGCTTTTCCCGAGGCGACGTTGACCGCGACCACCGTGCCCTTCTGGTCGTCGAGGCCCGCGTAGACGACGCCGTTTTCGACGGCGATCGTCCCGGCGCCGAACTCACCGAACCCGCTGGCCCGCTGCCGCTTGGTGCCGTCCGCCGCCGACAGCGCGAATATCTCGCCGTCGCCTGAGGTCGCGTACACGACGCCGCCGGACACCGCCAGTCCGCCCGTGACGTCGGAGACGGGCCCGAACGGGAAGGTCCACAGCACGTGGCCGCTGGCCGGGTCTATCGCGGTCACGCCGCCCGTGGTGTCGCTCTTCGCCGCGAAGCCCGCGTACGCCACGCCGCCCGCCAGCAGCATCGGCGGCAGGCTGTCGGTGGCGACCTTCCACAGCTGCGCACCGGTGCCGGCGGCGAGCGCGAACGGGCCGTTGTCACCCGCCACGATGAGGCTGCCGCCCGACACCGTCAGCTGTCCGTTTTCCTGGTTGGTCGTCGTGCGCCGCCAGACCTGCCTGCCGGTGGCCGAGTCAAGCGCGAACACGGTGTTCCCGTTGGTCCCCGCGTAGACCACCGAGCCGTGAGAAACGACCGACGCCACCGGGCTGCTCAGCCCCATGCGCCACACCTTGGTGCCGGCCGGGACCGATTTGAGGCTGAACTGGCTGGCGGTCAGCTTGCCGGTGCCACCGCTGCCGGCGAAGAGGTGCCGTGAGGCCTCCCAGCCCCCGATCCCCACCCCCGCGGCGGCCGCGCCGGCGAGGGCCGCCAGGGCGCGACGACGGCTCATGCCTTCACCAGGCACGGTCCGCTGTGCGTGCCGGCCGCCGCCCGCGCGCGGCCGGGCCGTCGGCTCCCCGGCCGGCTGCAACCCCGGCGCGGCCGCACCAGCGGGGGTCGGCCACTGACTGGCGGCGGTCGGCCACGTGCGGGGCGCCGACCCGAAGGAGGACTGCGACGCTCCGGGAGTCCGGGAGGCAGCAGAGACCGGCCGCGCGCCTTGCGGGTCGAGCCGCGCCTGGTACTCGCGGATGAACCGGTCTACCGGCTCGGGCCAGAACGCCAGCCGCGACGGCGTGGCCAGGCTCCCGACGGGCATCGCGGGCATCAGCGCCGTGGCGAGCTGCCCGGGCGTCGGCCGGGTCGCCGGGTTCTTGTCCAGGCAGGCCGCGACCAGCGAACGCAGCGGCGGCGGCACGGGGTCGAGGTCCGGCTCGTCGAACACGATCCGGTACAGCAGCGCGGCCGGGATCCCGCCGCCGAACGGCGCGTGGCCGGTCGCGGCGTAGTACACCACCCCGCCCAGCGAGAAGACGTCGCTCGGCGGCTCGACGCTGTCGCCCCGCGCCTGCTCGGGCGACATGTACGACGGCGTCCCGATCAGGTTGTCGGTGGCCGTGAGCCTGGTGCCGTCGAGCACCCGGGCGATGCCGAAGTCGATGACCCGCGGCCCGTCGGTGGCGAGCAGCACGTTGCCCGGCTTCAGGTCCCGGTGCACCAGGCCGCTGGCGTGCACGGCGCGCAGCCCCTCGGCCAGCCCGGCCGCCAGCCTGCGGACCGCCTCCTCGGGCAGCGGCCCCGCCGCCGTGACCACGTCTTGCAGTGAGGGGGCGGGGACGAAAGCGGTCGCCAGCCACGGCGGGTCGTCGTCGGGCCCGGCGGCGACGACCGGGGCCGCGTACACCGCGTTGACCGCCTGCGCGGCGGAAACCTCGCGCCGGAACCGCGCGGCGAATGACGGGTCCCGGGCCAGGTGCGGATGGATCACCTTGACCGCCACGGCCCGGCCGGCCGGGGAGAAGCCCAGGTACACGCGGCCCATTCCGCCCGCGCCGAGCCGGGCCTGCAACCTGAAGTCGCCAATTACACGCGGATCATCCGCCTCAAGCGGATTCAACGGCACTCCCCGTAACTGATAAGTCGCTACCCTGTTTGAACCCCCACTGTCCCCGTCGCCTATTGTGCCGTCCTGTGCCCGCCGAAGCGGGCAAACCCGCTGATTCGCGACCGATGCGTGCGCTCCCGTGCACACGCTCCCATAGACACGCGGCTATAGACGGGCTCCCATAGACCCGCTCCCATAGACTCGGCTCCATGCCGGGTCGCATTCGTCAGGAAGACATCGCCGCCGTCCGTGAACGTTCGCCCATCGCGGACGTCGTGGGCGAGTACCTCCAGCTCAGGCCCGCGGGCGGTGGTCACCTCAAGGGCCTGTGCCCCTTCCACGACGAGCGCACCCCCTCGTTCAACGTCACGCCGGGCAAGGAGCTGTACCACTGCTTCTCGTGCGGTGAGGGCGGTGACGTCATCAAGTTCGTGATGAAGATGGAGACCCTGCAGTTCGGCGAGGCGATCGAGCGGCTCGCCGCCCGCGCGGGCGTCGAGCTCCGCTACGAGGCCGGCGGTTACGTCCCCGGCCAGGAGACGGGCCTGCGCCGGCGGCTGATCGAGGCGCACCGCCAGGCCCAAGACTTTTATTCCGAACGACTTCGGCATGACTCGGCTGCCTCCGCGCGTGCTTTCCTGGCGGAGCGAGGCTTCCGGGTGGAGGACGCCGACCAGTTCGGCGTCGGCTACTCGCCGGCGGCCTGGGACGAGCTGACCAAGCTGCTCAAGACCCGCGGCTTCACCGAGGACGAGCTGCTCAAGGCGGGCCTGGCCCGCCGGACCAGCCGCGGCGGCATCATCGACATGTTCCGCGGCAGGCTGATGTGGCCGATCAGGGACCTGACGGGGGAGACGATCGCGTTCGGCGCGCGCAAGCTCAACCCGGACGACGAGCCGAAGTACCTGAACACGCCGGAGACGCAGATCTTCAAGAAGGCCCACGTCCTCTACGGCGCCGACCTGGCCAAGCGGGAGATCGCCAAGCGGCGGCAGGCGGTGATCGTCGAGGGCTACACCGACGTGATGGCCTGCTACCTGTCCGGGGTGCCGACGGCGGTGGCGACCTGCGGCACCTCCTTCGGCGAGGATCACGTCAAGATCCTCAGAAGGCTGATCATGGACACCGACGGGTCCGCCGGCGAGGTGATCTTCACGTTCGACGGCGACGCGGCGGGCCAGAAGGCGGCGCTGCGCGCGTTCACCCTCGAGGAGAAGTTCGTCACGCAGACGTTCGTCGCGGTCCAGCCCGAGGGCCTCGACCCCTGCGACCTGCGGCTCAAGCACGGCGAGGCGGCCGTGCGGGACCTGGTGGCGCGGCGGGTCCCGCTGTTCGAGTTCGCGATCAGGTCGATACTCGCCAAGCACGACCTGGACACGCGCGAGGGGCAGTTCGCCGCGATCGACGAGGCCGCGCCGATCATCCTCCGGATCAAGGACCAGTCGAAGTGGAAGCAGTACGCCGTCGACCTCGACCGGCGGATCGGGTTCATGGACGAGCGGTACATCCTCGACCGGGTCAAGCACGCCGCGGGAGCCATGAGGGCGACCAGAGGTACGACAAGTCGTTCGGGAGCGGACCACTCGGCGGCGGAGGGGAACGGCCAGCGGCGCGCGAACGCGAGCCAGGGAGAGGCCGGGCCGGGTAAGCCCGCCCGTCCTTACGACCGCTCCGACCCGGTGCTGCGGGTCGAGCGGGAGGCGCTGAAGCTGGCGGTGCAGTGGCCGGGGCTGACCGGGCCCGAGTTCGACGCGCTGGGCGGGGCGGCGTTCGGCGTGCCCGCGCACGCCGCCGTGTTCGGGCTGATCGCCGCCTGCGGCGGTGTGGGCACGGCGGGCCGGGCGCGGGACTGGGCGTCGGCGCTCCTCGAGGCCGCGCCGGACGACCGCGCGCGAGCGTTCGTGACCGAACTGGCGGTGGAGCCGCTGCAGGTGGCGGGTGAGCCGGACGAGAAGTACGCCGACGTCATACTCGCCCGGGTCGGCGAGCTGTCAGTCGGCCGGGAGATCGCCGCGATCAAGGCCAGGCTGCAGCGCATGAACCCGGAGGAAGACCAGGCGGGATACGGCCGGATGTTCGGCGACCTGGTCGCGCTCGAGCAGCGCCGCAAGTGGCTGCTCGACCGCGCAACCGGAGCGTAATCCGTAGCGGTACATCCAAGCGGAGAGACATTGCCAGGTGTTCTTACACAGATTGCGGGCAGGTTAAACCTCAGGTCAGAGTAATAAAATTGGGTCCCCCGGAACCGGGGTGACGGGGGGCACACTGGTCGGGTGAGCCTCACCGTAGTAACGAGCGGACCATCGCTTACAGCGCAGTTGACGGACCTCGTGGCGCTCGGGCGCTCACGGGGATTCGTGACGATGGGGGACGTCACCACGGCAATCGACCGGGCCGAGCTAACCGGGGACGCACTGGACGGGGTAGTGCGGGTGCTCGCCGACGAGGGCATAGAAGTCCTCGACACCCAGGTCGAAGAGGAACCTGATACCAAACTTCCCGATACCGACGCCGATACCGCGCGCCGGGCCGGGACGAGTGACCTCGTACGCATCTACCTCCGGGAGATCGGCCGCGTGCCGCTGCTCACCGCCGAGGACGAGGTCGAGCTCGCCAAGTCGATCGAGGCGGGCCTGTACGCCGAGGAGAAGATGAACAGCGGGTTCACCTTCGCCAGCGGCGACCGGGCCGACCTGGAATGGCTGGCGGCCGACGGCGTGCGCGGCAAGCAGCGGCTGATCGAGGCGAACCTGCGGCTCGTCGTATCGATCGCGAAGCGCTACATCGGCCGCGGCCTGGTCTTCCTCGACCTGATCCAGGAGGGGAACCTCGGGCTGATCCGCGCAGTGGAGAAGTTCGACTACACCCGCGGCTACAAGTTCTCCACCTACGCCACCTGGTGGATCCGTCAGGCGATCACGAGGGCGATCGCCGACCAGGCGCGAACCATCCGGGTGCCGGTGCACATGGTCGAGACGATCAACAAGCTCGCCCGCGTCCAGCGCCAGCTCCACCAGGAACTCGGCCGCGAGGCGACCGTCGAGGAACTCGCCCGCGAGATGGGCGTGGAGCCGGAACGGGTCGCCGAGATCCAGCGGATCGCGCAAGAACCAGTCTCGCTCCAGTCACCGATCGGCGAGGAGGAGTCCGACCTCGGCGACTTCATCGAGGACGCGGACGCCGTGGTGCCGATCGAGGCGGCGGCGTTCATCATGCTCCAAGACCAGCTCGACAAGGTCCTCTGCGAGCTGTCGGAACGGGAGCAGCGGATCATCCAGCTGCGCTTCGGGCTGTCCGACGGCCACCCGCGGACGCTGGAGGAGGTCGGCCGGGAGTTCGGCGTGACCCGCGAGCGGATCAGGCAGATCGAGTCCAAGACCCTGGCCAAGCTCCGCCACCCGTCGCGCGCCCTGCTGCTCCGCGAGTACCTGGACTAGCAACCAACCCGATTCTCGGCCCCTGACCGGCAATGACGCCGGCCGGGGGCCGATTCACGTGTTCAGCTGGCTAGCTTCGACTCGCGCTCGGGATCAGGGCGTGTCTGGGGTGTAGCGGATTCCGTTGACGGACGAGGAACCGCCGTCCACCGGGTAGACGAGGTTGCCGTCGGCCGCCACGTCGTCCTGGGCGCTCGCCGCGCTCTCGGAGTCGGCCGCGGTGCCCGTGCTGCTGCCCGTGCCGCCGCCGGTGCCGCCGAGCTTCGTGGGCAGCTTGCCCGCCGCCGCCTGCTTGGCGCTCGACACGTACTTTGGCACCTGCGAGACCTGCGCCTGCGCCGTCTTGGCCGCGCTGGCCGCCGCGTTCTTGGCGTAGTCGGGCGCCTTGGCGGCCGCCGACTTCGCCATCTCGGTGGCCTTGGCCTGGGCGGTGCTGGTCGCCTGCTGCACCTTCGGGTGCGCGGCGAGCTGCTGCCCGTAGCCCACCATCTTGTCGTAAGCGCCGCGACCAGCCCGCGAGCCGGCGACGAAGCCAACTGCGGCGCCCGCGATAAAAACTGCCTTGTACCGCATCTGGTCCCCTTTTTTCCAGTGCGTGGCGTCGATGGCGCTAGCCATCCCCATTCCCGACGCCGCATGCGTTCCGGCTAGCCGGCGCCATATGGCACCGGCCGTTCCAGGCTATATGTCCCTCGTTGGCAGAGACTACCCACCCTGGCGCTGGTTATCCCCGACGCCACTGGTGGAGGGCGCTGGCTGCCGTCACCCGCTTCGGTCGGCGACGATGGCACGCGCGGTGCGCGCCGCCCGGTCCGCCGTCTCGTCCAGCGCGTCGCCCCTCACGCCGAATAGGCCCTGGCGCAGGAAGACGGCCAGGCCGTGGGCGGCCGAGGATATGCGCAGCAGCAGATCGAAGGCGGCCTGCTCGTCCGCGGTGATGCGGGCGGCGACCGGCAGGATCGTCGCCAGCACGGCGTCGCCCGCCTCGGCGAGCTCTGGATGGCGGGCCTTGTCGAGCCCCGCGTAGAAGGTGACATCGAACAGCGCGGGTTCCTGGGCAGCGAAGCGCACGTACGCGGCGGCGAAGGCCGCCAGCTGATCTGCCGGGTCGTCGGCCGTCTCAAGGGCCGCCGCGAAGAACTCGCGCTGCTTGCGGTAGCCGGTCGCGGCCAGCGCGGCGAGCAGCGCCTCACGGTCGGCGAAGTGCTTGTAGGGAGCCGCGACGCTGACTCCGGCCCGGCGGCTGGCCTCGTTCAGGCTGAACCCGTGCGGTCCCTTTTCCGCCACGAGTTCGAGCGCGGCCCGCTCCAGCGCGTTGCGCAGATCGCCGTGATGGCGGCCGGTGGCGCGGCGCTTGACGGGTGACGTCACACGGGTAAGGTTAACATCACTTACCAGGTAAATGATATTAACCTTCCAGGGGTGGCCCATGTCCGTTCCTCTCGCGTTCCGCTTCCATCACGTCAGCCTGTCGGTCGCCGATCTTGACCGGCAGGAGGCCTGGTACCGCACCGCCTTCGGCCTGAGCCAGGTCGACGAACGCCTCGAACTGCCCGAAGCGGGCGTCCGCACCGTGGTCGTGAGCGACGGCGCCGGCCTGCGGGTCGAGTTCACCGAACGTCGAGGCTCGACCCGGGTGACCTACCCCGACCCGTACGCGGCCACCGCCGCCCAGACGTTCACCCACCTGGCACTTCAAGTGCCCGACCTCGAGACCGCATTCAAGCGGCTGACCACCGAGTGCGGCGCGCCAGCGGTCACCCCTCCTGGTCCCGGGGCCACCGCGGGCATGCGTTACGCCTACGTCCACGATCCCGAGGGCAACCTCATCGAGTTGATCGAGGCCGACGCAGTCTGAGACCGGCCCGGATTGCGGGTCATCCGGGGTCATCGGCCTAGGGCACCGTCCCGGTTGCTATGCTTCGTCCCGCTTTGCCCCGCGCTTAGCTCGGCTGTTTCCGTCATTGTGGGTCATCGGGGGCGAATATCGCCAATTTTGACCCGCAATCAAGATAGATAGACGTTGTCGAGGGTAGTTTGTTCTATTTTATGGTAGTGGAATGGGTGCCATCGCTGTCTGTTCCCCGCTATGACCCGCGATCACGCGGCTCGTCGCGTGAAAAACAGGGGGCGGACCAGCCGTCCAAACTGGCGCATCAGCCTTGGTCCCGTCGGTGCTCCGGGCAGCACCGGATCCCAGTGCAGGAACGTGAACCCGAGGCGCCAGGCGAGCAGCCCGTCGGTGGGCACCTGGTCGCCGACGACCGCGCCGGGCCGGGGCAACTCTCGGTACGGGGCCGTCCGCAGCGGTTTTTCCGCCGCGGCGAGGTAGCTCACCTGGACGCCGGGAACCTGCGGGATCACCGACGGCCTGCGCGCCGAGTTGGTGGCGAAAACTACCGCCCGCACCTCCGGGACCTGCTCCATCTCGGTGAGTACCTTCGCTATGCCGCGGTCGAGCGCCTGCTGGCCGCTGTCCCACCACGCGACCATTGGCTCGATGTCGAAGATCATCGTGTGCACCGCCAGCTCCCTCCCGCGCGTCAGCACGTCACCGAACTCGGTGAGCCGTTCGTAAGCGACGGGCATCAGGCACCTGCTCCGCGCCTGGGTAGGCCAGGGCAGCGGGCGGCGGGGTTCCCTCGGTCACGGCCCGCTCCGGCCGGCCTCCGCCGAAGGACGCGAGTCGCCACAGCCGGTTCAGACTGATCACAGGCGCAGGCGGCGCTACCCCCGGGCGGTGCCTAGGCACCCGGACCCGCAGCGCGCGGGGCCGGATCGTGCACTGCACGGGCGTGGCCAGCAGGACGGACTCTCCGTCGACGCCGGCCGGTAGCTGTCCCGAGTCGCTGGTGACGACCACGCTATCCGTCGTCAGCAGCCGCACTCCGTCCGAGTGCCTGCCCCGCAGCAGGCCGACCGCCTGCCGGGCGCTGTCGACCATGACGGCCACCACGCCGAGCTCGCCCCGGTCAAGCCGCGCGCGGCGGCCCAGGCCCGCGACGTCCCCCGTCTCGTAGGGGTTGCTCGCCACGAGCAGCGCCTGCGGGCGGTCGATCGTCTCGCCGCCCGCGACCGCGCAGAACCCGGCACCAGTCTGCCCCTGGAGCAGTTCTGGCAGCGTGTCCAGGGTGGTGCCCAGCTTGTCGGCCCGGTAGGCGGGGTCCCGCACGATCTCGGCGTACGCGCCGAACGACACGTTGTTGACGAACGTGCGGCCGCTGACCACCCCGAGATCGACGTGCAGGTCGACTCCGTCGCGCAGCGCGTCCAGGCATGACACCGGGTTCTCGCGGTCCAGGCCCAGGTCAAGGGCGAAGTGGTTCCGGGTACCGGCGGTGATCACCAGGAAGGGGACGCCGTGCTCGGCGGCGACGCCGGCCACGAGCGCCTGGGTGCCGTCGCCGCCCGCCACGCCGAGCAGGTCGGCGCCGTCGGCGACCGCCTGCCGCGCGACCACGGCCACGTCGATCCGCTCGGGACCGTCCATCAGGTACACCTCCGCCCCCAGCGCTTCCGCCTTGCGCCGCAGGTCGAACCGGCCCACCTTCCCGCCGCCCGATCGCGGGTTCATGATCACGAACGGGTGCCGGGCCGGTTCCGCGAGAAACTCGGGCATCCGCCAGTCTTTCTCGTCCTCGGCCAGCGCACCGCGTGCCGTGACGCCGGCCAGCAGCCACGCCGCGGCGGAAACCGCCGCCACCCACAGCAGGCCGTAGAGCGCGTAAAGCACCAGGACCAGGATGGGCATCGCGACGAATACCGCGAGCGCGACCCAACGCAGCACGCCATGGCGGGACAGCACGAAGAACGCCGCCGTGAGGCTCACCGCGGCCGCGGCCAGGCCAACCGCCAACATGAGCAGGCTCGCCCATTCCGCGAAGACCGCGACCACCGCGACCGCGAGGAAGGCCAACACAAAGCTGAGCCGGGCCAGCCAGGGACGCGACCGCTCACGGCGGCTGGTCACGCCGTCGGCAGTCGTTGACTGGTTGGGCATACCGACGTTGTGCCCCGGGGCTGCCGGGGAATGCATATCGGCGTCAGCCTTAGCCTGGTGCGAGTTCTGCCAGCTCGCCGTAAAGCAGGCTCTGGGCGATCGACTGTTATGGGTTGTAATCCGCCGGGTTCTGATAGCCGGACGGGTCACTACTCTGGCCGTGGAAGAAGTGGGGTACCAGCACGATGGCCAGGATGAACACCACGATCATGGACCAGCCGATCACGCGCGCCGCAAGGGCGAGCCTGCCCCCGGGCTCCCCCCTCTCCCGGATCTCCTTGCGTGCGTCAGCAGCCAGAAACAGCAC
>Ga0102924_1006171_pt1 | contig 11342 bp, 13 predicted proteins | sample PaiPotPPM11metaG_FD_80116 | JGI IMG/M metagenome (GOLD analysis project Ga0102924, IMG submission 80116) | Iron sulfur acid spring bacterial and archeal communities from Banff, Canada, to study Microbial Dark Matter (Phase II) - Paint Pots PPM... ...
GTACATGAACTCGGCGGCCAACCTCAAGGCGTTCTGCGGGCGCAACGGCGGCATCGTCTGCACGTCGTCCAATGCCCCCGCCGTCATGCGCTGGGCCTTCGCGCGCGGCAAGCGCGTCCTGTTCTTCCCCGACGAGCATCTTGGGCGTAACACCGCCGTGAAATACGGCGTCGCGGACGAGCAGATGACCGTCTGGAATCCCAAAGACCCGATGGCGTCAGAGGATGCCGAGGAGGAATTGCAGCGCGCCAAAATCATCCTCTGGAAGGGCCATTGTTCCACGCACATGCGTTTTAGCGTGCAGCAGATCGCCAAAGCGCGCGCCGACTATCCGGGCATCAACGTCATGGTGCATCCAGAGTGCCGCCGCGAAGTCGTGGAGGCGGCAGACCTGTACGGCTCGACCGAGTACATCATCGAACAGGTTGAGCAGGCTCCGGCGGGTACGCAGTGGGCCATTGGCACGGAGATCAATCTGGTGCATCGCCTCGCCAAAGCGCACCCCGAACAGTTCATCTTCTGCCTCGACCCGATCATCTGCCCTTGCTCGACCATGTATCGCATCCACCCGGCCTACCTGGCCTGGGTGCTGGAAGGGCTGGTTGACGGCCAGGTCATCAACCGCGTCAGCGTCGATGGCGATACCGCCTATTGGGCGCGGGTGGCGTTGGAGCGAATGCTGGCGATGAAATAGGCGCTCTCACGTAGATTCTCTTAATTACCCCTGATACCCCAGAGTAGGTGTCAGGGGTATTTGTTTCTCTGCCTGGAATAGCCTCTGACATCAGGATGTTCTCTGGAATAGACGTTGTATGTCTCGTCGAGACGTGGCGTCATAATTTGTGGGAATAACTTGAAAGGCAGATACAGATGAGCGACGTACAGAGCGTGCAGGAGGAGCAGTCCGCTCCCGATTTTACGCTTCCCGCCGTGGGAAGTGTGGATGTAGTGAAAAATGGTCAGGTGCATTTGCAAGACCTCAAAGGGCGCACGGTCGTGTTGTATTTTTATCCAAAGGATGATACGCCCGGCTGCACTAAAGAGGCGTGCAGCTTCCGTGACGCCAATCGCGAGATGCAAAAACGCGGCATTGTGGTGCTTGGCGTGAGTACCGACAGCGTGGACTCGCACAAGAAATTCGCGGAAAAGTATGGCCTGTCCTTCCCTTTGCTGGCCGATATTGATACCACTGTCTCGCAACTCTACGGCGTCTATGGCGAAAAGAACCTCTATGGCAGAAAGTACATAGGCGTCAGCCGCGAAACTTTCTTGATCGATAAAGACGGCATCGTGCGCAAGGTCTGGCCCAAAGTCAAACCCGACGATCACGCGAGCGAGGTTCTGGAAACGATAGAAGCCCTGCATCTATAAGCTGTTTTCTGGACCTGCGCGGGGTTCAAAGGGTCTGTCAGCCCCTTTGAACCCCGTTTTGTTGTTCAGGAGCAGAACGCTTCTGATAGCATGTGATAAAATGCCATTGATAGCGACAGTATCGCTACCGGTGAGATAATCTGCAAGAGGTTAGTATGGACACGTTTGAGCGAATGCGCGCCAGGCATAAGCGATTGCCGGAGGTTGATCTGAGCCAGGGACGAACCATCGCCTATTCGCGCTGCACCACCAGCCGCCTCACGGACTGGCTGGACGCCAACGTGCGCGGCAATGTGCATGGCGGCGTGATCATGCGGATGGTCGATGAGGCCGCCGCCATTGTCGCCATCAAACATAGCGGGCGCGGCGTTGTGACCAGATAGTCTGGTTTCCATAAGAGAAGTCTGCGAGGGTTAATGTACTCTGCTGTAAAAACTGCATATCCCGGTAGCTTAAATTCATTTCTATTAGAACAGGTTTACCTTTGCGGCTCACACCAAGCTTGCTGGCTTCAACAGAAATACCTCTCCACGTCCTATTAGGCAACTGCTGCAAAATGTCCATCTGTTCCCCATTCGGATACAGATGCCTGATTGTTTCTTCCTCTTGTTCTGTCCAGGGCTTGCTTCCTACATGTTTACGATCAAAAATGGCCTCCTCGGTTCCCCATTCTTTGTATTTCCATTCAATAGTCAGCTTGTAGAACCTGGGACTGAGGTACTTCCAGATGATTTTTTTAATGAGCAGGGTTACAAGACCTTTCTTTTCGTCGAAAGGCTTCTCATCCCATAACTCTTCGACTATTCCAAGTTGCATGGTCACAAAGTCTTGAGTAATTGCATCCCTCTCTTTAACAAGATTACTTTGTCTTTTAAGATGTCTTGCAATGGCGGCCTCGATTCACTGTACAACAGCATCTATTTTTGTTTTACTCAGATTTGTAAGGAGCGTCTCTACCTCTTCCTCAATGATTTGATATTCTCTTTCTATTTCCTCTAATCTCTTGTTTTTCTCCTGCTCCCATTGTTTCCTGTTCTGTGCCAAATTTTCTATCCCTCTCTCCCTGATCTTCTCGAATATCCTCTGCACTATTATTTTCTCAAACTCGATTGCTTCTATAGAAAGAAGGGCTTCTGTATTAAGAATACCTGCGGAGAGAAGCTGATAGTAATATCGTCCTAGCTTCTTGCTTGCGATGTATCTATTGGGGGTTGTGATAATGCCCTTTAACAAGGGTTCTCTGTCAACTGGCGATTTTGCTGGTGTATATCTCACAAGCGGCAATTTACCTGTTGGCGTGCCATCAGGACGGGTACTTTCTAGACAGCCATATACCGACCAGAACAAATCTTCATTTATAATTGGCTCATGATTGTTCGATATATAAGCACCCTCTGCTTTCAAAATTCCTATATAAGCAACATTGGTGAGGATATGTCTTAGCCCGTCTTTGCTCGCTATCACATAGCCGCCTTCCTTTCCAGGTTTGAGAGCGCATTTTGTAAATACCCCTGGCTCAAAATCAGGGAAAAGACAAGATATTTGACGTAGTTCACTACATAGCTTAGAGAAGCTGTATCCTAGCTCTACGAATCTAGTGAATATCCATCTGACAACTTTTGCGTGGGGTTCATATACGATGAACATGCCGCACGTTTTGCTCTCTTTGTTCCTGTCTATTGTATAGCCGACAGGCACTCCTCCTAGCCCTGCCCATAATCCACTTCTTGCGGCCTGACTCCTCCTTCGTAACATAGTACCGCGCACATAATTTTCTATATAGGCAGCCGCCATCTGGATTTCGGACCTGAACATCTCTACATGTTGAGGATTGGCAAAGTTGTAGGTCATTTTCTTTGACTCAATATGAACGTAGCACTCTTGCTTCTTGCAAATTTTGATAAACATATCGCTATCAATTCCGTCCTCGTCTCGAAACAATCTATCAACAAACTCGGCAATAACAACACCAACCCTGCCTGTTTCAATGAGGTCACAAATAGTCTTTAAGTTTGGCCGTTTATCAATAGTCCATGTCCCTGATGCGTTTTTAATACTTATATTTCCTTCTGCATCTATCGCTTGATTCTCAATAAACAGCGTTACCTTTCCTGTTGTCCCGTCGTCTTTGAAACCCAATTGCTTTGTATATTCAAGGAGCCTGATGGTTTGTGAGATGTGAGATTGAATATTGATAAGCACCTGATCTTTCAAAGATTGTCTACTGTATAAGCAAGCATCACGGCTTATATCAATTTGTGGATTGTATAGTTCTCCTGTAGTGTATTGCCTTTTTTGTCTCTCTTCATCGCTATTCATCATTTTTTGCCTCCTGATGTTCTCTTATCTCTTTGGTATCAGTGAGCGGTGTGTTTTTACTTTCCCGTCCACAGATGACGCGCTACTAGCGGGTTCCACATCGCCGTCACAAAAAAGGTGATCTGTTCGTCCTTGCTTATGGCTATGACCTGATAGGCGATATTGCTCAGCGTTCCAGGCCCAAAGCGTGAACTAAATGTATGGATAGCATTGAGAACGCTGTGCGGATCGTAAGACAGAGCAGTACATCTCACCGTTGCGGTCATGCTGACGGTCGTTGCTCTCTGCCCGATGGTGGGGGTTGCCACGATGGTTGGGGCGCAGTGCGGAGAAAGCGCAAGAGAGGTAAAAAGCTGTGGCGTTTGCGCCTCCAGCCTCGTCAGCAACGGGGTGATAGCGTGGTACACGTCCTGTTTCGTAACGTAGGAAAAGTGTTGTCCGTCCCGACCGCCGGTGAAAGCCGCAGGGTTCTGGGCGATCACAGAGGTGACACAACACGCTTGGTTAATATCTCCTGCCACGATGTTGCCGCTTGCGCCTGGGACAAGCGCGTGCGCGGGAACGCTGATCTGACCATCGGTTGGAGGAAAGGTTTCGGTGACGGGCGGGATGATCGCTTGTTCATCGGTGATGACCGTTACCCCGTCTTGCCCTTTCAGGATGGTTCCAGTTGGGATGATTTGTGTGTAGGGTTGCCCGTTGTAAAAGGTAATGATACCCGCTGCGGTGGTTGGGGCGATGAAACCATTCCCTGTTGCTCTTGCTTTCACCGTGACGCTTTTCTGCACGGGTGTCTGCGTGTACCCAGGAATGGTCACAGCAAAGGACTTGCTGTTGACAGGCTGTGGTGCAAGAACAGATCCGACCAGGAGCGCAACCAGGAAGAGCAGCAACATCCCTGCAACAAGAAGCGATCTGCTATCCCCTGGCGGTGGTGGGATGCTATCAATGGTCTCTGGTGTCTCCCGAACAAACGTCACACGATCCTCCTCGACATAAACGTGGATCGTTTCTTCTGGTTCTTGCTGCTCCTGGTCGGACTGCTCCCCTTCAAGTGTATGGAGAAACTGTTCGATATGTGAAGGTAATGGTTGACTCTGGCTCATGGTTTTCCCTCTCTAGAAAACAGGCGGTGGGAAAGCTATCCCTGTAGCTTTCCCGTTATGCTAACTTTGCTGGGTAGATTTCACAAACTGGCCTTTCTGGTTGAGAAAGACGTAGTGCGCATTGCCGACGGTGACGATCATATCGGGTGTGCCATCGCCGTTCACATCCTGAAACGAGAGCGTCACCGGAACCAGATTAGCATTCTGGCCGACCACTACCGTTAACCCGGTGTAGATGCGCGCTTTGCTGGCATCCCCGCCAGGGAACTCGATCACCTCGACCTGTCCATTCAGATTGAGGGCGATAAAGTGGCTCGGATGCGCTGCGCTGTCGTGGTGGCCCACCACCGCATCATATTGGGCCGTCCGGGGATAGCCATATTGCCATTGCTCCTGGGTGTTCATCCACCAATTGGCAACCGTGGTGAACACGACCCATCCGAGGATGGCGATCATCAACGTCAGTCCCACGAACACGAGCGGATGCAACCGACGCCTGCGCGGGAGGGCTTCCGTTTGCCTGTCGGTGGGCGGCACATCGACGGACGCACGGCGAACTCTGGGCGGTGCGCCTTGCTGTACGTCATACCGTCTCCGAGGTGCAGACGTGATGCGCTGGTCGGTGTAAGCATAGCGCACCGCGCTTTTGGGAACGACGCGTGGAAAGGCATCGGGATAGCCTGCGGAGAGGTCATCCTCTTCGTCCTCGGTATCCGCCTCATACTGGGTGTAATGCTGTCGGTCTGGTCTCATGCTGTTCCCTCCTGTTCCGGCATCCCGAACGCAGCGGCCAGGATGTGTGCCATCGCCTGTTGCATGGTTGCCGTCACCGGTACACTCTCCTCGGCCAGCCGCGCCACCAGACGGCAGAGATAGCTCTGATGCGTGTAGAGCGCGGCGAACAGGTCACAGAGCAAGGGATAGCAGGCGCGCTCACGGCGACACGCGCGGGCCAACCGTTCCAACCACTCGGCGACCAATCCCCAATGGCGGCGTGCCTCAAAGAGATCGGTGAGCGCGAGGGCAAGATGCTGCCCCACCAGTTCGGGCGAGGGCTGTTCCCAGGCGCGCACCGTGCAGGTGTCATAGTAGCAGCGGCGCGCGCTCGTTTCCAGGGCCAGGGCGCGCAGGGCTTCACACGTCGCCTGCAAGGCTTCCGAGTGCGGCAGATCGACGAGGGTAGCCGTCCACTCGTGAGTGATGCCATCAAGGGGCATCCATTCTACAGATGGCAGGGCGGCGTGCGGAGCATCATGATCGTCTGGTTTCATGCTTGCACCTTTCCTTGACTGTGTTTCGTGCAGAGAAACGGTTGTGCGTCCGGTGATGGCGCGACGGGTGTACAACAAGGGCAATAGCCTTTGACCCCACAGATCGTACACAATTTCTCGCTACGTAACCCTGTCGGTGTCCAGGAATGCCCATAGAAATAGCAATCCTGGGCGGTGGTGACGACAATGCTCGTTCGCGACTTTGCTGCGTTTTGCTTTGGCTGCGGTTGGGGGGCTTCCTCCCCCCACAAGTTTTGCATAGCTCTCCTTTTCTTCGATTGACAGGCAAGGCAGAAGCGCGTATACTGAGCATAAGACCTTGAGCCTGTCCTGGCAGCAAAACGGCATGTTAAGCCGTCTCGCTGCCACTGTCTAACAAACAGTACTACAGGGACGGTAGGAATTTATGTTTTGTACTGCTGGCTTTGTCAGGGCGTGCAGTACGCAACATACAAGAACAAGGTCGAAACGGGAACGCCCGGGGTCTCTCTGGGCGTTTCTGGCATCACCTCCTTACAAGCGTACCTGTAAACCCTCAATGTCTCGTACCTGTATAGTTCTTCCAAGTGCATTACTGAGGGCTTCGGCTATCGCTCGCGCTGTTCTGACGTTAATCCGCTGGCCGCTCTCGGCGTTGCGAATAGTTTGGTCGTCTACTCCTGCAGCGCGTGCTAGTTCGGGAATGTTCATAGGTACGCTTTCTCTTAGCTCGGTCAATGTCATAACAGTACGCTCCTATGAAACAAAATATCCTTAGAACTTTATAGCCGAAATTCCCAGAAATTGGAAGAGTAAATGAAGCTAATTTCGTCCTTTTCATAATACCTACAGAAATTTTTAATGTGCCATTTCTCAGATATGCCATTTTGGGTATACGATACTTTCGCCGTCTATACAATACCCATGTCAGGTAGGGAAATGCATAGTTTCAGTGGTTTACACACGTACCAATTGGTACATGTTGAGAAGATAGCAAACACGTCCTAAAAGGAGCGTAGCGATATACATGCTCATGAGATATACTAAAGAGAGACTTAACATGCTCAAGTTCGATGAGGTATTGCCATGAGCGAGAAGACTATATTCTCTCAGTATCATCATGGAATAGTTATTAAAGCATTTCGTGAAGCTGCTGATATGACACAAACACGGCTTGCAGAGTTGTGGCCTTCGGAAGGTGGAGTCGGTGTTCGCTACGTGCAAGATGTCGAGTCTGGCAGAAAACACATTACCGATCAAACAACGCTACGAAAATTAGGCGAGTTGTTAGATATTCCTCTCTGGCAGTTTGGGTTATCTGAGTACGATCCGTTTAGTCCGTCAAATCTTCCAGGTCATGGCACATCAATGCATGTTGAGACATTAGATACCATTGAGTGCTTAGTACGGCAAACGTGGCGGTTTCGCTCGGTTGCACTGATGGAACATGCGAAAGAATGCCTCAACCGTTTGAATAAGCACTTTGCTTACTTTCAAAAACACTTACCTCCCCCATTGAAGCTGGAACCTCGATTTTTGCGTCTTTATGCCCAGGTGCAACGGTTAAACGCAGTGACATCGGTTGAGTACAAAGCGTACAATCAAGCCATAGTGATCTACAAAGAGATGCTACAAACCGCGAAAGAGATTGCTGATCCTGTAACCACTGCTCTCGCTCTGATGAGCCTGGGAACCGAATTAGACCGAAAAGGAGAAAGGCAGCAAGCTGTCAACTACCTGGAAGAAGCGCGGGACGTATCATTTGGGGCAGGTAAACATATTGCCGCCTTTGTCAATGCGTATCTTGCGCGGGGGTATGGTAGTAGCGGCGATACACTGCATTTCCAACGAGCGGTTGATACATCCTATGCTTTAGCATCTTCTCTGAATGGCAATTACGGGGATGGAACAGATTTTGTGTTTGGAAAGCTTAGTAGTGTACTTGCTGAAAAAAGTTGGGGATATTTAGAGCTAGACAACCCGCAAAAAACTTTAGAGATGAAAGAAGAAATATCTCAACAAATTGAGATAGACCAGGATATGCGGCTTTTGTCCTGGATACCGCTCGATTGGGCAAGAGCAAGCTTGATGCTTGGTGATATAGAGCAAAGTGTGGCCGACGCGCGTGATTTTTATCAAAGAGTAACCGCTATGAAGTCTCCTCATGCCATAGATCGGGCCTATTCTTTTATCCAAGAATTAGAAGCTACTGGCTTTGGTGATGTACAAGCAGTCCGTGACTTCAAAATTGACCTGGAAGAAGCTGCAAGAGAAAAAAGAACTGCGAGATGAACTATGTCGGGCGTACCAGCATGGAGATCGGCGTCAAAGTTATGGCCGAAGACTTGATCAGTGGCGAAGCGCGTCATGTTGCCAGCAGCCAGGTTATCTACGTTGCCCTGGACGAGAATGGCAAACCGACGCCCGTGCCGCCGCTCAGCGCGGGCAACGAGGAAGAGCGGCGCATCATCGACCGCGCGCGCGAACGTCGCATGCACATGCAGAAGATCGAGCAAGAAATGTCCCGCCTGGAAGACGGCTCTGCACATGCATAGCTCATAGCGAATGAAAGGAGAGAGAGCTACATGGCTGATGAATTCGAGTACATTTCCCACGCGCGCCTTGTGTATCACAACGGGTATCGTCATGCCTATCTTGGCGAGGTTCCAGCTCCTGTCGTCTATGGCGTTCAGGGTAAACTGCGCGAATATTATGGCGCGAAAGAAGGCCCGCCGGTTGCCTCGACGCTCGATCATATCGTCGCGGCTGTCGCCGGTTGAATGTACGGCACACTGGCCGGCGCTCTGTCAGGGCGCAAGATTCCCTACGATCGCAATGCATATAGCGCCGCCGTCGATGGCAAGATAGTCGGTGTCGGTAAAACCATCCGTATCCAGTCGATCGCGCTGCACTATGAACTGACTATCCCACCTGAATCGCTCGATGCAACGAAGCGAGCCTTGAAGAGCCATCCGCTGGGTTGTCCTGCCCACGAAAGCGTAAAGGGGGCAATTGAAGTGACCTGGGACGCGACAGTGCATGTCGGCGATCAGGTGATCAGCCTGAATAGCGAATCGCCCGATCTGTAGCGGGGCAATTGATTGCGCCAGAATCGGACGCGATAAATCAGGTCCCTACTGGCGCAATCAATTGCCCCGCTACGCAGGTCTGCTCTGGTGAGATATCCTATCCACGTTACGTAATTTTTTTATAGGGTATCTCGCCCGTATTTATTTTTTCTAGTGGAGATAGTGATGAGCGATCAAGATGCGGGAAATGAGCATGATGCTGCCCATGAGCAGGAAGATGAGAGAAAGGACGGAGCTGAACTGACGGAAGAAGACGACTTTGAGTTTCCTCCGCCGAAACGACGGCGCCCGTTCGCCCTCATCACGGCAATTGTACTGATCGTCGTCATCGTGGGCGGCGGCTTGCTGGTCGCGCGTACTGTCGGAGGAGGCGCGTTTGGCCCGACTCCAACGCCGACTCCAACACTGATCCCCGGCGAAAACCTCTTTTACATTACCACCAGCCCGGCATGGGGTAAGATTTCTATTGATGGACACACGATCGCCCATTTGCCTGCAATCGGTAGCACACCGCTGACGTTAGCGACTGGGGGGCATACTATCAAATGGGATGCACCCCCGTTCTCGCCGCAGCAATGTACCATCTATGTGCCGCCACAGGGAAGTTCGGGCGGCGCGTGTTCCACTACTGATGTGCAAACGGTAAAAAGCGGCAAAGATACCGGGCTGCAAGCAACAGTCGTTTCGTTTACCGCCAATTCCTCTATGCTGCCTGCCGCGCAATATACGGCTCTCGTCAATGCTACCCAGGCATTTTTGAATTCCTTGCAGGCGACGGATACGGTGCAGCCGGGCGAGCAATTCGTTGACCTCAACGCCCCGCGTTCTATCGCTACGGCGTCCCAGCCGCTGCGGGCTACGCTGCATTTCCGACTCGATACGAATCCCAATACGAATACCCCTTGCATCGCGGTGAACATCGGTGGGCAGTCATGCCAGGCGGTAAGCGGAGGCTGTTACTCCTTCTGTAACGCGACTACGATATTTAACCAGGAGGGCGCTCCAACTGATGCAACCTGGGATCTCTATGGAGTAGTCGGGATGAGTTGGGACTACGCAACGCCGGGCGGGCAGGTTGTTGCCCGTGACCAGCCTTATACGAGCGATAGCACGAATCCTGAGTATTTGATAGGGTTCTATGTATCCTGGGATGGCTCAAGCTGGCATGTTACTGATCAACCATCGCAAAGCGTTAATTTCGCCCCTACCATCAATCCGCCTTGTATTCCTATGCAGGCCGTGGTAGAAGGCAGTCAGGTCGAGGCCAGTTATTTTGGCATTACGGCGAATGTTCTGACTTCTGTGACGCTCAACGGCCAGGTAGCGTCATTGTTCTGGGGGCAGTACGCAGCGGGGGAAAATGCCGCTGCCGGCTGTCTGGGAGCGGCGTCGCAGACTGCCGATAATACGGCAACCGTCACAGTCAATGCCCCCGCGGCCTATTGCCTCTACCGCTTCGGCGTCTTGCTGGCGGCTAATGCGCAGGCGCACCGCTATTGGCCGAATATGCCTGTTGTCGATGCCTATGAACAGAGCATCGTGCAGCAATTGATGCCTCGTTCATGATATGATGTCTCAAGAGATAGTGTGTTGTACACATATTCTAATGGAGGAATTTAACATGACGTACCACAGTGAAGTAGTGGGCAGCTTGCTCCGGCCCGCGTATCTGACGACGGCTCGCCAGCAGTTTGAAACGGGGCAACTCAGCGCGGCGGCGTTCAAAAGCGTCGAAGACCGGGCCGTGGACGAGGCGATAGCCCTCCAGGAGGATATCGGCATCGATGTCATCACCGACGGCGAACTGCGGCGCTATGCCTTCTATGGACACCTGATCGACAGCCTGGATGGCTTCGATAAGTATGGCGGCTGGGCCATCCCCTTTGTCGATGAGACTGGCGAAAAGCTGGTCCTCAAACGCCCGGTGGTGGTCGAGCGTCTCAAATGGAAGAGAAGCATGTGTTCCGAGGAGTGGGTCTACCTGCGCTCGCGCCGCAAAGGTCCAGGCAAGGTTACGCTGCTCAGCGCCCAGCAGGCGGCGGCCTACTACGATCCCGAAAAATCGAAGGGAGCCTATGCGACCCGTGATGCCTACCTGGCTGATATCGTAGACCTCTCGCGTCACGAAGTCGAGGAACTGATTCGCCTGGGCTGCACCTATATCCAGATTGATGCCCCCCAGTACGCGGCTCTGCTCGATCCGCAGA
>Ga0102924_1006175_pt1 | contig 11337 bp, 15 predicted proteins | sample PaiPotPPM11metaG_FD_80116 | JGI IMG/M metagenome (GOLD analysis project Ga0102924, IMG submission 80116) | Iron sulfur acid spring bacterial and archeal communities from Banff, Canada, to study Microbial Dark Matter (Phase II) - Paint Pots PPM... ...
GCTCAGCCAAGGCCGCATGAATGCGTGGACTCCCATAGACCCCGCGATGGGCCTGGAAAATCTCTACGATCTTCTCAGTCAATTCGCCATCTTCCCGCTCTCTGGAGCTTTTTGGCCGCTTTCGCGACTGCGTAGAATCCCCAGTCGTTACTCCCAACACTCGGCACAGGATCCGCACTTCAAAGTGCTCCCGGTGATGCTCGATAAAGAGAAAACGATCCTCTACGGATGCGAAAAGATGGCCAGCGCTTTTTTTAAGATATCGCGCTCCTGACGCAATATCTCATTTTCCCGGCGTAAACGGCTCAACTCTTCCGCTTCCGGTTGTTGGTTTCCACTTCCCACAAACGCTCGCTCTCCCTTCGTTGTCATGTCCGTGCACCAGCGGCTGAGCGTGCTCATGGCTACGCCCAGATCTTCGGCCACCTGCTTTTGCGATTTTCCACTGGTCTGCACGAGGCGAACGGCTTCTTGCTTAAAGGTTTTATCGAAAGTCTGTCCCATTACTCTCATTTCCTCCCTGTCTACTCTGACCCTTCACTTTCATTTTACTGAGGCTTCCAAATTGGGACAACTACACTGGGGGACTGATCCTCGTTTCTTGCTCTAATCCGAGCAAACGTATTTTAGAGTAGTTTGTAGAGCCGGGCGCAGGCTTCGCACCAGTTGTTCTTGTGCCCGTCCACAAACACCACGTAGACCTGCATTTCTTCTTTGCCACAATACCAGCATTTGAACAAATCGAAGTCCAGCTTCCAGCGCTTCGCAAACGCGTGCCGCGCACACGTGGGGCACCAGAGCTTCCAGGTGCCAAAGGTCATAATATGAATGACTGCCGCAGTGTCCTTCTCACAGCGGATGCATTGATGATTGCCCAGGACCACATTCGTCATAGGACGTACGTTTTCTTCCGTTGGTTCCATGTCTCTCTCTCCCTTCCTATATCCTGGCGTTCTGCCGTTCAATCTGCCGGGGCAGGGTTTCCATAACACATTCCTCACACCAGCGCTGCTGGCGGTTCATCCAGAAAACCATATAGTAGAGATACGATCGCTTCCCACATCGTCCACACCCATAATCATCCACCTGCAGGTGCATACCTTGCACGCATGCTTTCACGATACACTCAGGACACCAGATAGACCAGGCTGGCGAGCCAACAACTGCGGCCAGGATACTCTGCCCATCACATCGTTGGCATTGTATCCGGGCCAGCCGGAAAACTTGCTCCCTTTTCGATACCTCTTCTTCTTCCATCATACTACCCTCACCTTCGCCTTTTTAGTCGAGAAGCCGGGAATTGCACCCGTTCCGTTGGTCTTGCGGACGTTCAGCCTCTACCGCTCTGCGGCTACACAGGTTTGCACCCATGTTTCCGCTCACCTCTCGAAGCGCCCTGAGCAGGGATTGAACCTGCCACCTCTCGCGCCGCGGACTATAGAGAGGCTCTCCCGTTGACCAGGGCATTTCCTATTCTATCAGCAAACCAAAGATTATTCAGGACACAACAAAAAAACCAAGAACGGCAATTATGTCTTGAGCAAGCGAGCTTCGATTTGAGCCAAAAAACAACAAGAACAGCAATCCCAGCTTGCGAAATCGCTTCCCAGCAGGCATTGAGAGTAGGAGAAAAGGAGAAGGATGAAACGGCCAGAAATTAGCGAGCGTACTACATTTAGGTCGTGACCGAAATGATCGGAGAAAATTGTTGTGGATCACTCTGAGAGACATGAACAAGAGGTCAAAACCATTCTGGTTGTAGAAAATGATGAGGCGATTGGAGAGTTCTTAATCAAGGTATTGAAAACCTTCACACCCTACCAGGCCTTGCTTGCCACAGACGGTATGCAGGCTTTAGAAATGGTAAAAACCGTTGTTCCAGACCTCTTTATTCTCGACTATTTTCTTCCGAAAATAAACGGCTTGGAACTGTACATGCACTTTCAAGAGAGAGAGGAACTTTGGGCTACTCCAGTCCTGCTTATGAGTGCGAGTAATCCGGTGCAAGAGATTGAGGAACACCGGATTTCTTTTATCAAGAAGCCCTTTGAGTTGGATGACCTGTTACAGATGATTGAAACTCTTTTAGCCGCATAAATTTTTCCAGGTAAGATTGCCGTTCTTGGAAAAAAACGATGTAACCCCGACGCGAGCCAGAGTTACATCGTTTTGCACTTTATTCGTAGTTCCGGTTGAGTTGTCTCTTAGAAACGTTGGCCTCGATCTTCCTACCGATGGTCTTTTCCTGGTGAGACGGGAACATTGCCTCTATTTCCTCATGGAGCCAGTCGTGATTGGTCTCGTTCTCTTCCTCTTGTACCCTTACCTGTACAGTAAGAACGAGGGTATAGTCTCGCGTCACTCCCGCCATGCGTTATGCCTCCTTTCTCTTTTGTGGGATGGTTTCGAGGTCGAAGAGTGTAGCCTTTGCCTCCTTCACCTGGGCCTCACCCAGCCAGGGATGCGTGCTTGAGCGCTTCTTTGCGACACGTCGTGCACGCTTCTCTCGCTGCTCTCCGACCGAGGGCAGAATCTCCTCTTCTGCAAAGAGGGTCATAGGCACAAAGTCGTCTCCTCGCAGGACCATGACTACGGGGGCGAAGACGCTCTCTGTCGCGCTTCCCTCATGTTCCTCCTCGTCGAGCGACCAGCGATTGTCCGTCTTCTTCTCTGCTGCTGTTTCCAGGGGAGCACACAGCAGATCAACGTCCTTTATAAACATCGAGGCCGGAGCGTTCTCCGGCCCTGGCTGCTCGAAGAGGGCGTTCATATCGATTGGCGCACCTTCCAGAAGCTTCGCGCGGAGTTCTCCTTTGCCTCCTTCTTATCCGCCTTTGGTTCAGCGGCTGCGTCAGCTTCCAGGTAGAAGAGCGCATCAAGCGCGGCCTTCCGCTCACTGCGCTCTTTGAGTTCGTCGGCCTGCGGGAAGGGAGCATTTGCCGCCTCTTCATACTGGCGCACATGTTCCTCAGCTTCAGCAGCGCCTATGCGAGCCTTTTCCATGCTCTCTTCTGCCGTATGGATCACATTCGCCAGTTCCTCAACGAAGCAATGGAAGTTCTTCTTAAACATCCACTCATGGTTCACCTCAAGGGCCACGTGTCCACCATCTTCGTTCTGATCGCCAAGTATCAGGTACACATTCATACGCCCCTTACGGTGGGGATCAGCTTCGATCAGCACGCGGAGCGCAATGTCACAGAACGTCCCAATCCACTCCTGGCCAGTCTGATTGCGTTTGACCATGCGGTTGATCTGCTTGGCGATGTTCTCCCCAATCTCATTGGTATGAATAGATCCGAAGAAGGTGCGATCACTTGTGGTAAAGCCTGGGCGCTCGCAATCATTGAACTTGGTACAGAGGTGTTGCAGCGTCTCAATGCGAGAGAGGAGAACACGCGCATTTCCACGCTCTATCCCTGCGTTCTGCCGGTCCCGGTGACGCGCTCTGGCGTGCGCGTTATAGAGCCGCTCTAGCCGGGTGATCTTCATCGCCTGCGCTGCCTGATCGAGGATCAACACGTCGCCAGTTGCCGCAGCTTTGATCTCCCCAAAGGACAGGGCAACCTCACCTGCATCATCCAATTCACGATCGTTCTCGGAGCCATTGATCACCTTATCGAAGAAACCAGCCTTACGGGCCAGAATCTGCCAGATGAAGGCATCAAAGGTCTTCTTGAGGACGTAGGTGTAGACCTGAACGCTCGTGAAGATGTTCCCTGGTCGGTGGCCTCTACCGGTCCTCTGGATCACATCAGAGGGACGATACGGCGCATCCACGTGGTGGACCGCTGTACAACGCAGTTGCACATTGGTGCCAGTGCCCATTTTCTCAGTGGACCCCATGAGGATCGCGACCTCGCCGGAGCGACACTGCTCAAAGAGAACCGCTTTGGCTGCGTCCGTCTTTGCATCGTGGATATAGCGGATCGCGTCAGGTTCGATGCCCTGCGCGACGAGCAGACGCTTGAGGATGCCATACGCCTGATCGCCTTTATGAGGACCGGGGGTTCCCACATCACAGAAGACGACCTGGAGCGATTTATGCTTCCCTGGCAACCTTGCCGCTTTCTCCTGCATCTCGTGGTAAATCTCGGCCATCTTACCCGCTGCAGCTTCTAGCTTTACCTCCTGCTCGGCACTGAGTCCTGCCAATGTGAGGGAGACAGTGCCTTTGCGTCCGTCGCCGGTGACGGCCAGCATATTATCAATGTGGGGATCGACGCCACCGTTGTGGATATTTTCCGCACGCCTGACCAGCGTCTTCACCCAGGCGTTGATTTCCGGCGTTGGCTCAAGTACGACCGTGCGTTCGATCTTCCTGGGCCTGCGGGAGTCAAGCATGGAATCGTTGCGCACATCCGCGAACTCGCCAACCAGGATACGGAACTCCGGCAGGTTCACAAAGCGGGCCGGCCTCTCTCGCATCTGGAATGAGACGCCATCCGGAGCCACCTCAATCGCATTCTCGAAGTTGATATAGAGGGAGGCAAAGGCGTCCACTGTCTCCATGCCCCATTCTCGCAACAGGTCCGGGCGCAGATACGTCGCGCACACGTAGGCTTCGACCATATTGTTGCTGATCGGGGTCGCGGTAAAGCCAAAGGCGTAGGGTTTCCCCTCGCTTTGCTTTTCTAGCCATCGGATTTTCATCTCCAGGTCTGCCGCACGCTTCGAGCCGGTTACCGCGAGGCTGCTGATATTGGTGGGAAGTCCCAGGTTCTTGAACAGATGGAACTCATCTACCAGCAGGCAGGTGATACCGAGCTGCTCGAAGGTGACACTGCCATCATCGCGCTTCATGCAGATCACTTCTTGGAGCCGGTTCTCCATCTTTTCGATCAGCGCCTCAATGCGTTTGACGCTGTAGCTTCTGCCTCCGGTATCGTCCTGATCCTGGGCGTCTTTGAGCACCTAGCGGAACGTGGTCATTTTCTCTTCCAGGTAGCGCCGTTCTGTCTCTGGGTGGACGCCGATCGCCTCGAAGCTGGAATGGGTCATGACTACGAAGTCAGAGTCGCCCATGGCGACTCTGGCCGCGAAGATCTTGCGGCGATCCTTCCGCAGTTGATCCGGACCAATCATGAGGATACGAGCCGATGGATAGAGGCGCTGTGACTCCTGGGCAATCTGCTCCAGCAGGTGATTAGGCACGACAATCGCGGCCTTCTGCGTGAGTCCCAGTTGCTTCAGCTTCATTGCGCCTGCTGCCTGGATTGTGGTCTTACCAGCACCGACCGGATAGCCACACAGCGCGGCAGGCGATGAAATCATGCGTGCGATGAAATCACGCTGCCAGCTATAGACCTTCTCTTTCCAGACATCACTCATACCAGGGAAGGTCAGATGAGAGCCGTCGTGCTTCCTGGGGACGGTTGAACGGAAGATCACATTATAGATGTCGGTCAGCCGCTTGGTGCGCTCGGCATCTTCCCACACCCAGGTGGTGAAGCGTTCTTTGATCGCGGAAAGCTTCTCACAGGCAGCAACGGTCTCGTCGGTGTTCTTCACACGATTACCATCCGCGTCCTTGTCGTAGATCACCGGACGCTGCTGGTTGAGCCCTTTTTCCAGCAGCTGAATAAACTCCATGCGGTTGGTGCTCCACTCGGAGAATGCCCGCATATCGATCCCGTTGCTGTTCATAATCCCGACTTCCCATGCGCCAGTCTTGCGGTCATAGGTCACGACCGGGGGTCTGACCTGCAGGATATCGTGAATGAACTGGCCGATGTACTCAGGTGTCTCGCTCGACGATCCGCGACTGGCTGGCTGATCCTCTCTATGAGCAAGTCTGCCAGGAGTTGCAGGTCGATGCGAGAACGCAGGGCTTTGTGACCATCAGCGCGATGGTCCCGGATATGCTGGCCATGGCCTACACAGGCGCCCAGACCGACCCTTCGGGGTTTGTGCGCTTTAAGTTCATTGAGTTGCTTCTACGATACGCCGGGATGGAACAACCTCAGTCGCTGGGGGCGAAGGACGATAAGACAGAGGTCAACCGTTTCCTCGACGAGGTGCGCACCCGCGCGCCACAGCAGACCAATGTCAACGTCCACATCTCGCTCAAAGACGACGGATCACCTGCGTCCGATCCAACCGTTGTAGATGCGTTGCCTCCTGCCGGGGATGATCCTCTCTCAAACAGTCTTCTCTCACACCAGGAACTCGATACACTCACTGCACATCAGCAGGCGATGCTGGCCGAATACGATCAGCCGCTGCTCCCTGGTGGCAAGCTCCCTGGTGCCCAGGAACGCCAGTACCATAGGAGAAAGGAAAGCGATGACGAACCTGCGTAGTTCCAAAGGTCAGGGCTGGCTCATGAAACCCGAAGTCTTCGGGCAATCTCCCATAAGCGAGCCGATTGGCCTGTATGATTTTGAGACCGGCCAGGTCCAACTCTTTAATGGGCAGACGCTTGGGCAGGTTGATGTGGGAAGGCTCCAGCGTTTCCGTGTGGGAAAGCCGGAGCCTCGATATGCGGATAATGCTCTCCTGGTCCCCTATGACCAGCTAGAGCGAAAATGATGTAACTCTGTGGGGGATCAGGGTTACATAGTTGGGGGAGCGAGCCGACTAAGGTAGCGATTATACATCTCTGTAAATCTCTGAGAGGCGATCTTGATTGCTCCCTCTTCGTTCTCTGGCTTTGTTCGCACAGTACCGATCCGGAGAAAGGAACCTTTCTCTTGTGGGTCTGGAATCGCGATCCGGAACCCAACCGTAGCCTCAAAACCGGTCATATTTCGGGGCAGAAATATGCATGCCCCAGACGTGGGATCATACCCAATAGCTCTACTTGCGCCAAGTGAGAGCCGCATTGCCGCATCGGCCACCGTCCAGTGTTGGAAATGTGCCATAGGTCCTTCTTTCTCTTGCTAATCAAACACTGCTACAAAACAGACCTTTTCTTCTGATTGATTGAAACTATTCGGTTGGAAAGGTACTACTATTATTTACTCTCAACACCCAAATGATACCTAATTTTAAGTCTCATGTCAAGTATTTAAGTATCATTCGTACTGTACCCTAGTCAAATCGTATAAAATTATGCTAAAATTAGTCACAGAGAAGGGAGGAACGACCATATGTCTCCTGTAGAAAAAGATGATGCAATCACCGCGAACGAAGCGCGGCAACTATATACTGATGCGGGGTTGTCAGTTGCAACCTTTCATCGCCGTGTAAATGCGGGACTTATTGAATCGTCAATGCCCGAAGGACGAGAACGAGGGGCACTCTATTCACGGACACAAGTTCTTGAGACAATAGGGGATAAAAAGATTAGTAGGAAACCACGAAAGAGAAAAAAACAGCATCCAGCGGTGCAACTGGCACCGAGCACATTTGGGCAGGCGACCATCGAGGATATGCCAGAGATGGCCACGTTCCTCGAAACATTCTTTCACCGGATTAGCGTTCCGGCACGCACACGCTGGATGGAGAAGAACCCGGAGATTGCCTTTATCCTCAGAAGCAAAGGCAAGATTGTCGGGGCTGCGTTCCTCATGCCTATTGAGGAACAGAAAATTCTTAAGATCCTGGAAAAAGAGGGCAAGCCTCCGACACACCCGGACGATATCCCGCTCTACGAACCAGGCAAGCACTATACCCTCTATATCCGTTCAGTCCTGGTGAATCAGTCTGTTTCCAAGATGCAGCGGCGGCACTGGGCTGCAACACTCATTACTAGTCTTATTCGCTCGGTGGTGAGTGTAGGAGAGAGAGGCATCATCGTAAACAAGATCTACGCTCAGACAAGTGAGAAGAACGTCGTCAAGCTGTTGAATATGCTCGGCTTCTCTCAGATGGTCTCTCTGACCTCGAACAAAAACTTTGTTCTCGACGTTGAGAAGAGCGGGGCGATCTTCGCCATGCAGTATAAAAATGCCCTCGATGCCTGGGGCGAGGAATAAGGAGGAAAGCTGTGGGAAGGACCTACGAACGAGTCGAAGAACAGCAGTATTCAGCATTTACGCTCAAGCTCCCTACAGATTGGCCTATGGCGCTCTACGCCCGGCAATCGCAAAAGGATGGGCCGATCAAGCACAAAGAATCCTATGAGCTTCAAACGCGGAGACTCGTAGAGTATGCTCAGGAATTGGGCTGGTCGGAGCAACAAATTACCGTCCTTATTGAGAACAAACGCAAGGATGGGCAATGGAGAAGGGCGAGCGCCACTCTTCGGATTGATCAACGTCCAGGACTGCAGACGCTGGTCAACCTGATCGAGTCTGATCAGATCAAGGTCGTCCTTGTGTGGGCAGTGGATCGCTTGTTCCGGCATGAAGACATGGTCGAACCTGCCGCCTTTGTCAGATTGTGCAAGGAACACGGGGTGGTCATTCTCACGATGGATGACTATTTTGACTTTAATAACCCCAAGAGGGATGATCGCCGTCGCTTCTTAGCGTTTGCTCAACAAGCGGCTGATTATATCGATAAGCACATCCTGAAAAGGATGATTCCGGCAAAAAATCAGGTCTCGCGGCGAGGAGACTACGATGGGCGTATCGCGTCGGTCGGGCTAATCTGGCTAGAAGGAAACCCAAAGCCACAGGAGTACCTCCCTCAAGCGAAAGTGGTCCGATCGCTCTTCCAGCGTTTCCGTGAGCTTGATGGGCGCTTCAATCTCCTCTGGAACGAGGTCGCATACCAAAGCGACCTTTTCCCGCCTTATCCCTCCGAGGCTCCCAGTGTCCCAGGCTTTCGCAAAGAGGAAGCATTTGGCATATCTCGGTATGGCCTCAAGCACCTCCTCATGAATCCAATCTATATTGGGTGGTGGTACTTCCGCGAGCATGGGAAGCCCACGCTTCTGAAAGAAAACAACCACGAGGCCATTGTAGATGAAGAGGATTTCTGGTATGCGTTCAACTTATTGTCCAAGAAGACCATGGACGGCGAGGACAATCCAGAATGCCTATGGCAACCCCCCGTAAGATACACACAGCCAGAAACGGTACCGTCAGAGGCATTGCTCCGTGGAATCATCATCTCGCCCGCAGAAAAATCCGGGGTATATGTTCAGGAAAACTCCAAAGAGCCAGATAAGGCGTACTATCGAGTTACGCACGCGCATGCTGCTGCCCCCTATAGTGAGAAAGCGGCCAGCATCTTGGTGCGCCATCTCGACGCTCTCTTTGAGGAAAAGCTAATCGAACGGCTGCGCATTTCCCAGGCGTTCGATGCTCTGCTCGCGAAACAAGGAAACCGGGGCAAAGAGCAGAGCATGTACCAGTACCTCCTCGCTGTCCAAAGCATGGTAGTGAAGAAACAACAGGTTTCTGATGGGCAGTTGGAGGAGTACAGAGCAGAAGCAATATCCCTTGATCGGACCCTGCACTATGGCGCGGCCGCTTTGGACTCCGAGACGATCGAAGTGTATGCCGCGCGACTCGCGAAACTGCGTCGGGTGATAGGTATCTTGGAGGACAAGCAGCGAGAGACCCCGCCTTCCACCGAGCAGCTCAGGGAAAATGCGAGTCTCCTCGTGGAGGCATCCGAGTGCTACGAGGGAATGACATTTGAGCGAAAGCAGAAGCTCATTCGTCTGGTCACCAGTTCTATCGCTCTCTCCGTCCTGGCTCCACGTTGGCTTGTGTTTGAAATCCAGTGGTCGCCTTTCCTGGGCGTCCTTGTTCACGATCAGGCATATATATGGCGTCCCAGCGTGTCTGGGAGCCCATGGAGCGAGGAGGAAAAGGCGATCGTGCAACAATACTACGAGACGGAAGAGGCGGATACACTGTTAGCCCTGCTGCCCAGGCGAGGATGGGGGGCAATCGTGGGCCAGGGTGAGCGCCAACATCTCTATCGTTCGTTGCGGCAAAGCCGTCCAGCCCATGAGAAAATGTGTAATGGAGACTTCGAGGTCTTAACGGAACTTGGCTTGCTAGAAGATCTGGAACAATATCCGGACAGGCGATTGTGGTGGGTAGCATGGCCTGTAGATGCACCCGCAAATGTGAACAATGTAGCCAGCCCTGGGTAAAAATCTCGACGGACGCGGGCGGTCTTGATCCCGCCTGGGCCAGAGATCTGGGACCAAACCATCCACGCGCCTATGGCAGTTACCCGCGCGTACTGGCGAAGTACGTGCGCGAGGAGAAATCGCTCACACTGGAAGACGCGATCCGCAAGATGAGCGGTGCAGTAGCGGCGCGGCTCGGTCTACGCGAACGCGGCCTGCTGCATCCTGGCTATTTCGCCGACGCGGTCCTCTTCGATCCCGCCACGGTCGCGGACCAGGCCACTTTCGCAGACCCCCACCGTCTCTCGAGCGGCATCCGCGATGTGTGGGTCAACGGCACACGCGTTGTACGCGGCGGCCAGCACACCGATGCAACGCCCGGCAAGGTCGTGCGTCCCCGCTAAGCGTAAACCAATGCTGCGCGCCCCCACGGCGATGGCAAGGCGACAACGGGTAGGATAATGGCATTTGCATCTCTCTGAGAAATGTCGGGATTCAACAGTGCATGCTCAAATTTGAGCATGCACTCTTCTTCTATCCCACAGATCCCTGGTTGCGCCTTCCGTTTCTCAAAAAGCGCAGGCCGCGCCGGATGTACCGAAAGGTGAAGAGGATAACCAGGACAACAATCACCACAATGATCAGCATGACGACCGGCGCGAGGAAGGAAAGGATAACGCTAACAACGGCCAGAATGTCTTCGAGAACGCTGACCACGATATTTGAGATGCCCAGCGTAAAGACGTGACCAACGTTGGCAACGGTACGACCGCCAAAGCGGTGCAGATGAACCAGACCAGCCAGCACAAAGCCAATGAGAAACATGAGAACGGTAATGGTTGTGCTCGCGAGGATGGGACTATTTGTCAGTATGATAGTGGCCATATGCAGAGTCGAACTGGCGGGCAGGCTTGCACCCAGGCCGGGAAGAGTCAGACCGGAAGTGGTTGCAGCCGCAACGATGCCGCCGAGGAAGGGTGTGATAGCTGTGTGAACCGCGTGCCAGCCGGTACTGACGCCAGGGATAAGATCGACGATCAGATCCGCAGCGGTGAGGATCGCGATTACCACGAGGAACCAGTCTGAGGTGATAAAACCGAAAGTGGGATTGATCTGACAGAGATGGAACAATTTTGCCGCGATCGTCAGAGCCAGCAGAGGTAGATAGGGGCTATAGCCGGTCGTCTGTGACAGCCCAAGCGACGTACCCAGGCTGCTGAGGCCGGATGCCGTACACACATTCATTGAGAAATCCTTCCTTGTTGTTCGCGCAATTCTATTGCTTACTCAACCGCCTCGCTCATCTCCACCTCCTCCAACAAATGGGGCATGATTGGGGCGGCGAGTCCCCACCCCACTCC
>Ga0102924_1006176_pt1 | contig 11336 bp, 6 predicted proteins | sample PaiPotPPM11metaG_FD_80116 | JGI IMG/M metagenome (GOLD analysis project Ga0102924, IMG submission 80116) | Iron sulfur acid spring bacterial and archeal communities from Banff, Canada, to study Microbial Dark Matter (Phase II) - Paint Pots PPM... ...
ACGCCAGATTTCGCGGAACGGGCTCGAACGCATACACCTTGCCGCTGCCAACCAGTTCGCTAGAAAGCAGCGAATAAATTCCCACGTTGGCGCCCACGTCGTAGAACACCGAACCTCTTCCCACTTCTTCGCAAATCATTTGTAGTTTTTCATCTTCATACAACCCTAGCCAGCACGAGTGCACGGCGGAGCCCGCTATCCAGCGCTTCCCGCGGAGAGGCCCCTGCAGGATGGGCACCACCCATTCGCGAGGGACCAGCGCCAGTGGGAGCCGCGCAATTCTTCCCAGCGCTGTTTCGTTCGAGAATGCCGGAAAATTCATATCGGTTCGGAAAGCAAACGCTTGTGCGTAACAGCGCTTGCTCCGCTCAGCCCTTTTTCTAACTGCAAGAGCGCAGCCAACCCAAAAGCGAGCACCAGCGTCATAAAGTTATCTTCAAAAGAAGCTCGCGCCATCCATATAAAAAGCACAAACAACGCTGCGCCCAAGAGCGCATGGTTTTGCATTTCCCCGGCTCGGCTCCAGGAAAACTTCACGATTGCCGCGGTGATCAACGGAAAAAGCAGCAAAGACAGCGGCCCAAAATTTGCCCAGCATTCGCCCAGTTGCGTTACCGCCAGGCTTACTCCTGTGCCGGGCTCGTAAAACGCTCCCATCTGAAGCGCAAACCCCGGCGGTTTTTCCGGATAAATGCTTCTGGGCAGCGCAAAATAAAGCACCCGCGCGTACGATCCGCCGTACAAATAGCCGTGCTTGGATCCGAAATCATTGATCATATGCAGAAGAATCAGCGTGTCGTTGGCTTCGAAAGCGTCCATCAGCGAAGTGATCGAACGGTTCCCCAAATCGCCTTCCGCGTAGGTGGAAATATCCGATCCGATGGTGCTTAGGTTGTGCCGAAAATAATTCCAGGCGCTGAAAACCAAAATCAAGGCCGGGGCCAGCGCAAGAAGAATAACCAGCGGCCGTTTCCTGCGGTACAGCCAGCACGAAGCCCCGAACGAAATCAAATACAGCCCGAAGAAAATACGGTTTCCGGTCATGGCAATCTGCAGCAGGAAGAGCAGCAGAATCAGCGCGGAAAATCGCCAGTGGAACTTGCCGAACTTTACCTGCAAGTGCGCGAACAGCACGGCCGCAGCGGTGAACAGCACCTGGTCGGCCAGCGCGACTTGCGAGAACAGCACGTACCAATCGCCCAGCCGGCTTACTAAGTCTTCCTGTCGTTTGAACCAGTGCGAGACCAGAAATATTTCCAGTCCGCCCACCATTTGAATCATGGCCACATAGCTGAAAACGGCCAAGCCGCCCGTTATCAGCAGAGCTTTCTTCAGTTTCGATTCGTTTATCGTCGCGTTTACCCCGGCGTTCATACTCGCGTCAATTCTCCGTCCGGCGTTTCGTTCGGCAGGGGTGAGCAGAATCACGATCAAAAACGAAAAGAGCAAAGACGCCCATATCGCCGCCACCGGCAGGAAGAATTCTCCCGTGGAAAGATCCACCTTTGAGTAGTTGCCATTCACTTCGTAAAACGACGGGATTTCGTATCCGCCGAGAAGCACGATAATCGTCAGCGGCGCCACAATAAAAAAACCCAGTCCCAGCATCCACCCAAGTATGGGAGTCAAGCGCGTTTCTCTCCGCCGCAGCTTCCACATGGCCTTCCAGAAACTGAACAGAAGCAGGCCGATCATCAGCAAATAGAGAAGTCTCATAACTGAATTCGCCCCAGGGCCGTTTGTTTTCTTATTTTCACTCGAACTTGAAGGCAGGTTTCAGGCCGCCAAGATTTGATCGAAAAGACTTAGGTACTGCCGGGCCACGTTGCTCCAGGAATAGAACGCAATATTCTCGCGATTGTGCGCGGCTTGCGCGGACGCCTTGGCCTTATCATCCCAAAGTGACAGCAGCACCCTAACAAGATCCGCGATATCACGCGCGGCGAATGAATTTATCTGCAATCTCTTTCCAAGTTCCTCGTGCGATGGAATGTTGGAAGCGATAATCGGCGCTCCGGCTGCCGCTGCTTCCAGAACAGGAAGGCTGCTCGACTCGTAAAGACTCGCCGAAATCAGGAAGTCGCAGCTTTGATACAGTGCCACCATGTCTTCAAACGGCACCTTACCCAAATAGCGCACGTAGCTCATATTCTGCTCGGAAATAAATTTTAGAATACCCGGCGCAGCGGAGAAGCTCGCGCCCGTCATCACCAGCGGGATCTGCAGGCCTTCGCGTTTTTCAATCTCTTTGAGCGCCGCGAGCATCGTCAGATGGTTCTTGTGCAGCCACAATTGCGCGGGACAAAAGAGGAACCGTTTCGGCAGGCCGTAGCGTTCGCGAAGCCGCGAAATATCCTTTCGCTTTGTGAAATCTTCAATGGTCACTCCTTCCGGAATGATCTCCACCCGCTTTGGCGACATATGCGTCAACACGTCCTTCTTTATGAACTCGCTGCTGGCCTGCAAGCAATGCGCGTAGCGCGCGCTTAGGCTGTAGGTGATGGTCCGGCTTAAACGTTTGTCCCAGCTAAAGAATTCCGGGTAGTGCACATGCTGGATGTCGTGCATGGAGAGCACCGTAGGCCTGCGCGAGCTGAAACTTTGCAGCACCACGGTGGGCGTGTACATAATGTCGGAGCCCGCGTCCATAGCGGTCTGGATTTCGTTGTATGCCAGATTGCTGGTCAACCGGTACAGCTCGCTGCTTCGAGAAAGCAAAGCCGCCTGGCATATCCGTTTTCTGGCGCGCAGGCTGCGGCCGCTGGTGGCCACCAGCTGAAACCCCGGTTCACGTTCGAAGCTGCTGAACAGCTCTTGATTTTCGTCCGTGACATACAAATTAAAGCGATGCCCGTTCGCCACCGCGGCAAATCCGCCGAGCAGCCCTAACGTAAACGTGTTCACTCCCCCCACGTAAGCAGGATCGATGCGCAGGCAATCAATCCCGATTCGCATAAAACCGCTGAATCTGCTCGATCACAAACGCTTGCTGTGCCTGCGTCAGGTTGTAACTCGAAGGAAGAGAAATTCCCCGCCGGTAAACCGCTTCGCTGACCCGGAAATTCTGATCGATATTCTTAATATATTTGCGATCCGCGTAACAGGGTTGCCGGTGTAGCGGATAAAAGAATCCGCGGCTTTGAATGTTTTGCCGCTGCAGGAACGCCGAAAGCCCTTCGCTGTCGTCGCAAAGAAAGGAAGTAAACCAGAAGACCGGCTCGCACCGCGGATCAATCTGCGCCGCATGAAAGCCCTTGATCCCCTGCAATTGCTGCACGTAGCAATCGTGAATCTCTCGTTTTTTTCTGATGATCGCGGGCATTTTCTTCATCTGCGAAATCCCAATGGCCGCTTGTAAGTCCGTAAACGCGAAATTGAATCCCACCGACTCATGTATAAACGTTCCCTTTTTTGCCCGGCCATGATTTTTCAGCTTGTAAGCTTCCGCGGCTAATCTGTCGTCGTCTGTTAACACCACGCCACCCTCGCCGCAGGTCACTGTTTTGTTGCCGTAGTAGGACAAAATCCCCATCCCCGCAAAAGTTCCCACATGCCGGCCATCAAAGCGCACTCCAACGCCTTCCGCCGCGTCTTCGATTACGTTCAGTTTGTGTCGCGATGCAAACTCCATTACCGCTGTCATGTCCGCGCTCTGCCCGTACAGATGAACGGGCATCACCGCGCGCGTACGTTCGGTCAACAGCTCTTCGGCGCGCTTCATGTCGATGCAGAATGTGTCTTCCCGAATCTCGCAAAGCACTGGCGTAGCCCCCGCCAGTATCACCGCGTTGGCCGTAGCGATGAACGTCAGGTTCGGTACGATCACTTCATCGCCCTGTCCAATCCCCATTGCTTCCAGGCAAACGAACAACGCAACCGTCCCATTGCACACCGCGATGGCGTGCTTCGAACCCGTCAGTTGTGCGGTCATGCTTTCGAATTCGCGCGTCAAATCGTTTTCAGTGATAAAAGTTGATTCGATGGCGCGCTCGAGTTCGCGCAGCTCGCTTGCATCAATCCATGGTTCAATTTGAACGATTCGCGCCAATGCCGCGTGGCGTTCTGGAGTAGCTGTCTTCATGATTTGTATTGGGAAGTCCTACCGCGCTTGGCTAAGAAATTTCGCTATTGAGTTCACTTGTATTGCCAGGTCGGCGCTGCTACCGGAAGATCCGTTGCCCCTCAACTCAAGTACATCGAATCCGCTCGCTGCCTGCCTAACGCTGCAGTTTTGCGCGCGCAGACCGCAAAAATATTCTTGCTGCCGAGGGGCGAGGGTGTTGATCGCGAATCTTGGCGACAAAATAGGGGTCCACTTCTACCGCATCGGGAAGTTTCCATGAGAGTTTCTCGCTGCCGGCAAGAGCGGCTTGTCGCGTGGAGTTCCGGCGGCAGTGAACCCCGGAGCCGTCAAATCCGATGTTGTAAACCTTGGAATCCCTGGAAGCCAACGCAACCGCATCGTGCTTAAAGTGCGCGTACGCCCAGCGAATGGCCCAGGAGTCAATCTCTCCAGACATCTGCAGATCAAGCATGTAGGATAGGTCGCCACCGCCGCGGTTCAATAGTTCCTGTTGACCTTTGTTCGCGCGGAATTCCCGGTAATCGGAAACCTCCCAATCTACCTGTTCCCAACGGCTCTTCCATGTACCCCATCCCCATGAGCAGCTACGATGTGAGAAGACTCCGTCGTATTCGTATCCGTCGGGCATGGTCACGGCGTGATTGAAGCCGCTTACTGAGAAAATGCGAAGCTCCTGCTCGTAGTGTTCTAAAACCTTATTCATGAAAGTCAAAAAGTCGGGAGCGGTCAGCAAATCATCTTCCAGCACGATCTGGAGCTCGTACTTGCGAAACATTTCGCTCACCCCGCTGATTACCGATTTTGCTAAACCAACATTTCCGTCGCGCTCAATAATTTGTACGGAGCGGAACCCTTTAATCCCGTGAACGTATCGCCGCACCTCCTCCACCGCAGCCCGATCGGATTGGTTTTTTGCGCCGTCGCAAAAAACAAACAAGTCGCTTTCCGCCGCCAGATGATTTCCGAGCAGGGATTCCACCGTTCTGCGTGTATGCGTCGGCCGGTTGTAAACAAATAGCACCACTGGCGCGAGGTCCGACTTCGGTCTAGGCACCGAGGTGCCGAGCGGCACAATTGCTCTAGGCCTGTAATCAGGCCGAAAATCCGGAAACGCAGAAGTTCCAGCAATCCCCGGCGATTCCTTCCGGTTTTTTCGCGACACTTGAAAGAAAAACGCCAAAGCGAGGAATGCCGAATAGGTGGCTCCCGAAACGAGCATCCCGTAGATTGCGCCCCGCAACCCGAAATGGCTAACCAGCGGGATTCCCGCAAGCAAAGTAGCCGCGCCGCTGGCCAAATAAGCGTAGAACACCATTTTCGGCAGCTCCGCGGCCTTTAGCGCGTCATTCATCGTGTTACCAATTCCCATCAGCAGTGGTAGCAGCGCCAATAGAAACAGCAAAGGAGCCACGCCGTCGAATTTTCCGGCATAGAGTGCGTGAACTATTTGACGTCCTGCCACTCGGACGCCCGCTGCGAATAGCAACGCGATGCATATGGTCGCCAGCCCCACTTTTCTCCACAGTGAGAAATATTCCCCCATTCTCCCGGCCGCGAAATGCCCCGCCATAGCCGGCAGCACTAAATAATTTAACGCGATGTAAAACTGGTCGGCCGGCGTCACAAGAATGTAAATGGCTTTTAATTGCGCCACATCTTTCAACGACAGCAAACCCGCTACCAGCCAGTAGTAACCCTGCGTGGTCACCTGAAATATCATCGCGGTTCCCAGCACCCATTTCGTGTATTTCCAATGCTCCTGCCAGTAGCGCGGCTCGCTTTGCAGGAACGCGCTCTGCTGCTCCTTTGCGAAGAGCCCTCTGGCGCTCGCCGCGCAAGCCGCAACCCATGCCGCGCCAAGAATTAGAAACACGGTGAAGCTGTCTAGCACGTGCCAACGGGTGCTCAGCAATAGTCCGCAGGTGACGCAAAGGAAGAACACCACCGACATCCTGGCGGCCTGCGCCGGGCGCCCCTGCACATAAAACGCCCGTCGCACAAACGTGGCGCAGAGCAGCACACCCACCGTTAACGCCAGCCCCGCTAAAGCTCGTAGGCTGAACTGCGGCCGGGCCTCGGACAGAATCGAGCAGGCAATCAGCAGGCCCGCCGTAAGGACGGCTGCAACCACCGCACTGCTGCGCGCCATCAGCCGCACATATTGCGTGAAGCGATCGCGGTATCGTCCCGAGCCGTACACCGTGTAAGGCTCCAGAATCGACGCGTTATTAAGTCCGGAAAGGAATGTGTAGATCGAATAGGAAAGCGCGAACGCCCCATACTCTTCCTTGCTTTGCGTTCGGGCCAGCATCACGTTCGCGAGAAAAACTCCCCCTATCGAAAATGCCTGGTCCAGCAGGCAATACACGAGCGGCATCACCTTCGAGGCGCTCTTCACAGCCACAGTATAAAATGGCGTGGCGGAAGCCGCCGAGGACGCTGGACCCGCTTTCGCTGAAGAATCAGGCGCTGTTTTGATCGTGCGAAGGTGATCTGTGATTAATGTAGGAGCGTTGTTCATTCGAATATAAACCGGTGCGAATATGGTTTGCGAAGAAGCAGTCTGGATCTCGGCTCAGGTTCACGGTACAGAGTCGGGCGACTCGTTTCCTGCGGCTTGCCCTCTGCGAGATTTCCCGATCTGTTAAATTCGCTCCACGTCCGCGGTTTCCACTTCCACCGAGGCGGCCCGCGCGATCAAGTCCATGCACACAACCACGCGGCTGGCGTTCTTCTTTCGAATCAAAATTCCTTCGGCTCCCTGTAGCGCCCCGCGCACGATTCTCACTCTCCGTCCGGCCGTCAGATACGGATGCGGCTCGGCCCGCAATTCAGGCAGCAGAGTGTTTTTCAGGAATTCCATTTCGCCGGATGACACAGCCGCAGGCTGCCCGTTGAAACCGACCAGCTTCACCACGCTCGGAACGCGCAAAACGCTTAGCCCGTCGCGAAGCGCGATTCGCACAAAAACGTAGCCATCAAACAGCGGCAGCTGCACTCTTTTCTTGCGATCCGCCCAACGCCGCGTGCTCTCGTATAACGGAAGAAAGTGCTCAATATTTCGCTCCAGGAACTGGCTGGCCACCTGCTTTTCGTGGTTCGCGCAGGTGTACACCGCGTACCAGTGGGAGTCCGGGCATCCAGCAAACTCGGGCAAAACCACTTCGCCGGCCCTGCTGGAATCAATCTCTTGATTTAAGGTAATCATCGTTTGCATTTTCAGATCTCAGTTTCATTTCTATCCGCGGATACAGCTCCGCTCCGCGACTTACAGGAGGACTTTCTCTTATCTCTCGTTGTTTCTGCTAAATACGGACGAAAACGAATAAAACGTGATCCGGCTTCTAACTATTCACGTTCCCGGCTCGGTTCAGTTCCGACTTTTCGAATCTTTCGGCGGTGCTGCGCTCGCGATTGTCGCCATTCGGCAAAGCGCTGAATATTCCCGACGTGGCGGTTTGAAAAACTTCGAGCGCCAGAATCTTGCGCGGATCTCGCTGATCGATTTCCCGCCAACTCGCCGCCAGGAAAATCCAAGTCATCGCGCTCGCTACCGCCAGGCAAGTCCCCAAAATCGTGATCAGCATACGCGGCGGATACGACCTTCTCTCCGGCACGTCGGCAGGGTCCAACACCTTCACGCTGGGAGTCTCTTTCGCTTCCTGCACTTTCGCCAATTCGTTTTCCTGCGTCAGCGTTTCGAACACAGCTTCCTGCACCTTGGTCTGCCGGTATAAGTCCGCATAGGTCACACCCAGTAATGGCAGCTCCCGAATCGAGGGATACAAAGATTCCCCCGCGTCTCGCGCGTTCGCCGCCTGGATGCTTCCCGCACCCGACGCCGCACTTGCGCCCGGCGCGCCTGTCTCCGACGTTCCTCGCAAGTCTTTCAACCGCCGCTCCAGTTCGTCCACGCGCGCGCGCGTAGCGCGTACCCGCACGTTCTCCGGCGTGTAAACCTGTTTCAAACTTTCCAGTTCCGTTTGCGCCGCAATCAGTTGCCCTTCCAGCGTTCCGGCAGCCTCGATCATCGCTTTGCCTTGCGCCTCGATATTGATGGCCGTGTTCTTGCTGGCAAACTCGCTGAAGTTTTCCTCCGCCGACTCCAAATCCCGACGCACTTCCACCAGCCGTCCTTCCAAAAACACGCGCTCGCGGTGTGCCGACGAAGTATTTAATTCCACCACCACGCTGTTCAGTTCCGTCACGTAAGCGCGCGCCAGGTCCGCAGCGCGCTTGGCGCTGTGGTCTCTCACCGAAATCACGATGACTCCGCTTTTCAGGTCTTCGGTAATGAACGTGTTCTCCTGCAGCCGCAATCTCGCATCCGCTCGAATTCTCGAGCGGTACACTTTCTCCAGATCGAATTGCGTCACCAAACGGTCCTGCACCGTACGCGTCATCAGGATTGCCGTGAAAAGCGCTCCGGTGCTTTTTAATCCGAGCAGATCGCCCGCCAAGCCGCCCAGCCCTGCCGCTTTTCCCGACAGCGCCGCCATCATCATCAAGCTGCTGGCTGATTGATTGTCCGGCGGCATCAATCGCGTTGAAGACTCGTAGCGCACCGGAACCACGAACGCCACCACCACGGACACAACCAGCCCCGCGGCCGCCACCCAGGCAAGTAACTTGCGCCGCTCCCAAAACAACCGGATTCGCGCAACGGCTTCTCCGCTCGAGCCTTTCTGCGCGCTCGCTGGCGTATGGTTTCCGTTGCCTTCGGAAATCTGCGCGAGCAACTCCTCCAGATTCGCTGTGTCAGCTTTTATCGGCAAAGCCGCTCCTCTACAAACATTCCCGCCTCATCGTTCCGTCTCATTTCTTCGCGCCCGGATAAAATCCCAATTCCAGAGACGTCGTAAAATTTCTTTGCGCTCCCTTAAACAAAATCGGAAAGCGCGAAATGTTTTCGTACTGCACCAGCGCCTTGGCATACAGCCCCGACTTCAAAGTGATTTCGCTGCGCACTCCATAGTCTTGCCAGGCTCCCCCGCCGGGAATGAACGCTTGGTCCACCGTGCTGTGCTTGTACACAAATTGCACCGTGTCGCGCGGCGATATCCAGTAGCTGGACCACAACTGAATCGCGCGGCCCTCTCGTCCCACCGTGTTGCCGATCAAGTTTCCGTCGTTGGTAAATCCGTCGCGGTAAAGCGAGTTCCAATAGTTTAAATGCCCGTTCGACTGCGCTTGGCCGGCGCCGGGAGATTGGGTTGATACCGCCTCCGCGTGAAAGTCGAGTTTGGATATCCCCGGAAATCGCGTCAGGTATATGCCGGGCCGGAACGGATTCTTGGGAGGGTTCTGCCACGCGATCAAATCGTCATCCGCGTACACTTCTCCGTAAAACACAAGGTAGTTTCGAACCTTGGGAACATAAAATGTCCAGTCCATTTCGGTGCGGCTGTCGCCGGGAACTGAGTCCAGCGATTTACGCACCTGGCCGAAGAAACTGTACAAGTAGTTTCCAGCCGTCAGCGGATCGCCGCCTACACCCCCAATCGTAACGGTGCGCCCAAAACCCAGTTCCAGGTTCGCGAGCGGCTTCATGCTGATCTTGTTGCCGTAAATAAACGGTTGCGGAATGAACGTGTGCCCGCCCAGCCTGCCGATGAATTGGTCGAATCGCACCGGCCCAAAAAATCGAAAAAAGCCCCCCAGTTCGAATGGCTCCGGATTTACAACCCGAACCATGTCCACCGGCGCGGCATTGTCGCTCCACAGCAGTGACCCGCCCGGCCCCGGGCCCCAGGAAAAACTCTGTCTTCCGACCACAATCTGAAAGTTGCGCACGTCTAGCGTCACGTAAGCATCCAGCAATTGCGGCCGGTTAACTGCCGGTACTACGTTACCGTTGGGCTCGGGAACCATGTCGCGCTCGGCAATAATTTCGCGTGCGGCGTCCGGCAGCGGTGGAGCGGAAGGCGCATGCTGATACTCGGCCCGCACATAAATTGCCAGCGGGCCTGCCGCCGCGCGGAATGCTCCCCCAGCTTGTCCGTTTGTTCCACGTTCAAACGGCCTTCCAAAGTCGTACGCAATCGTTTGCCCGAAGTGGTAACCGTCCGTCAGTGGTGGCCCGCTGATGGACACCACGCGCGCGTAAATCGATTCCACATTCGCCGTGAAATTTCGTCCGCCGCTCAGCAAGTTTTCTTCGTAAGCAAATTCCCGCAGTAAACTGGCCTGCAAATCGGCCACACGCTCGCTGGGGTTTTGATCCTGTTGCAGGTTCTCGCCGGCTTCTTCCGTCAGCCGCGCACATTCCATGCGAGTCCACGGCTGCATTCCAGCCATCGAAGTCGTCACATAACCGAGCGCCGCCAATTTTTCAAATGCGGGATACACCCAACTGTCCAGCGGCACGAATGTCGATCCCATGCTTTGGCGCTGCCGCTGGCCTTCGTCGGCATCGCCGGATTCCGCATGCGATTCCCACGCGCCGCCATCCAGGCTGGTGTCGTGATGCGTGCGATACACATGCTGGCCCACGAACCACCCAATCGCGCTGCCGATTAAAACGTCGGAAGGGAAATGTTGCTTCGCTTCTACCCGCGACAGGCTTACAGCCGACGCCAATCCGTAAGCCAGAACCGCCGTCAGCGGCCCGGGGTATTCATGTGCCACTACGCTGGCAACCGACCACGCTATCGCTGCGTGATCGGACGGCATCGAAGTTCCGCCCTGAAAAAAATTTCCCTGGTAGTTGTTTGTCAACGGCCGTTGCCGTCCGATCGCATATTCCAATGCAGTGGTTGCCATGTAACTATCTACCGCCGCTTCTCCCGCCAAAATTCCGGTCTCACGCTTGTGATCGTCATGCGTGATGTGACCCCACAAATACAAGCCGCCGGCAAGTCCGGCCATAGAATAGAGACCGTAGTTCGATAGATCCGTGCTGTATTTCAATCGCGTAGGAGAATTGGAAACGTGCTTGCTGAACTCCGTATCGGTTGCCAGCAACCCTCCGGTTAAGAGCCCCAGCGGAACCAGCCACTCCGCGTCGGTTAGTTGCACGCGAAGCGGGCTGGTCCAAATCGCTTTTTGATCCTGTGCAATATGTTCGATCAAATGAATTCCCAGCGAATTCTCGTTGCGCTCCGGCTTCAGTTTCGCGTCGGTAGCACTCGAAGATTCTTGTTCATCTGCAGGATTTCTTTCCGCGCTGGCCATTTTCTGTTTAATGTTCCGTTCCGCGTTCAGTTCCACGGGCTCATCTTTAACCGTGACGCTTTTCGCATCCCCTTGGGCC
>Ga0102924_1006178_pt1 | contig 11336 bp, 5 predicted proteins | sample PaiPotPPM11metaG_FD_80116 | JGI IMG/M metagenome (GOLD analysis project Ga0102924, IMG submission 80116) | Iron sulfur acid spring bacterial and archeal communities from Banff, Canada, to study Microbial Dark Matter (Phase II) - Paint Pots PPM... ...
CGGGCCCGTGCGACGAGGCCGGCGCGGCCGGGCCCGTGCGACGAGGCCGGCGCGGCCGGGCCCGTGCGGCCGGGCCCGTGCGGCCGGGCCCGTGCGGCCGGGCCCGTGCGGCCGGGCCCGTGCGGCACGGGCCCGTGCGACGAGGTCGGCGCGACCAGCCTCGTGCGACGATTATCGTGGCCGGGAGTTGACGTCAGGCCAGGCAAGGAGTTGTCCGCGATGGATGCCGTAACGAACGTCCCCTTCCCGGTGAACGAGCCGGTCCGGACGTACGCGCCGGGAAGCCAGGAGCGCGCCGCGCTGGAGAACCGGATCAAGGAACTGGCCGGAGAGCGCGCCGAGCTGACCATGACCGTGGGCGGCCAGCAGAAGATGGGCTCGGGCGAGCGGGTGGACGTGCTCCAGCCGCATAACCACCAGCACGTGCTGGGCCAGCTGGGCACAGTGACCGACGACGACGTGGCCGAGGCCATCGCGGCGGCCAAGAGCGCGGCGCCCGGGTGGCGCGCACTGTCCTACGACGACCGGGCGGCGGTCTTCCTGCGCGCCGCCGACCTGCTGGCCGGGCCGTGGCGGGCCACGGTCAACGCGGCGACCATGCTGGGCCAGTCCAAGTCCGTGCACCAGGCCGAGATCGACGCGGCCTGCGAGCTGATCGACTTCTGGCGCTACAACGTGCACTACGGGCGGCGGCTGCTGGCCGAGCAGCCGGGCTCGGCGGCGGGCTCGTGGAACCGGCTCGAGTACCGCCCGCTGGAAGGGTTCGTGCTGGCCATCACCCCGTTCAACTTCACCTCGATCGCGGGCAACCTGCCGACCGCGCCCGCGCTGCTCGGCAACGTCGTGGTCTGGAAGCCGTCCAGCACCCAGCAGCTCTCCGCGCACTACCTGATGCGCGTCCTGGAGGCGGCCGGGCTGCCGCCCGGGGTGATCAACATGGTGACCGGCAGCGGCCGTCCGGTGTCCCGGGTCGCGCTGGCCGACCCGGACCTGGCCGGGATCCACTTCACCGGGTCCACCGGGACGTTCCAGCACCTGTGGCGCACGGTCGGGGAGAACATCGCCAGCTACCGCGGCTACCCGCGGCTGGTGGGCGAGACCGGCGGCAAGGACTTCGTCATCGCCCATCCCTCGGCCGACCCGGACGTCCTGGTCACGGCGCTGATCCGGGGCGCCTACGAGTACCAGGGCCAGAAGTGCTCGGCGGCCTCGCGCGCCTACATACCGAGGTCGGTCTGGAACCGGATGGGCGACCAGCTCCTCTCCACGGTCGGCTCGCTGACCATGGGCGACGTGTCGGGCGACCTGTCGTTGTTCATGGGCGCGGTGATCGACCAGGCGGCGTTCGCCACGCACAGCGACGCGCTGGCCCGGCCAGGTCCCGGCCGTCGATCCGGGTGCTCGCGGGCGGCGAGGCCGACGGCTCCGTCGGGTACTTCGTCCAGCCCACCGTGCTCGAGAGCACCGACCCCGCCGACGAGGTATTCACCACCGAGTACTTCGGGCCGATCCTCGGCCTGCACGTCTTCGAGGACGCCGACTACGCGCGGATCGTGGCCCAGGCCGCGGACATCGCGCCGTACGCGCTCACCGGCTCGATCATCGCGCAGGACCGGACGGCGATCGCGGAGGCCACCGAGGCGCTGCGGTTCTCGGCCGGGAACTTCTACATCAACGACAAGCCCACCGGGGCGGTTGTCGGCCAGCAGCCGTTCGGCGGGGCCCGGGCCAGCGGGACCAACGACAAGGCGGGCTCGATCTTCAACCTGATCCGCTGGGTGAACGCCCGGGCCATCAAGGAGGTCTTCGTGCCGCCCACGGACTACCGCTACCCGCACATGGGCTGACCGGCCGGGCCGATAGGCTCGGCGCCGGGCGGGATAACGTCAGGCGGCCGGCCGGCTTCCGGCGGCCGCGGCCCACGCATCGGAGGCCTCACATCTACCGCTTGGTGCTGTGGAACATCGACCTGACCCTGGTTGACGTGGCCCGAGTCTCCCGGGCGGCCTACGCGGAGGCGTTCCGGCGGGTGACGGGGCGGCCGCTGGTGGCGCTGCCGCTGACCGTGGCCCGGACCGATTCGGAGATCTTCTTCGAGGCCCTGGCGCTGAACGCGGCCGGCCCGCAGGCCGAACCCGGGCCGGACCAGGCCGAGGCGGCCAACACCGAGCTGCTGGCCAGGTACACCGCGGAGCTGGAGGCCGCGTTCGACGCCCGGCTGGACCTGCTGCCGGCGCAGGGGCGGGCGCTGCCCGGCGCGCGCGAGGCGGTGGCCGCCGTGGCCGAGCTCCCGGGCGTGGTCCAGTCGGTGCTGACCGGCACGATCAGGCCCAACGCGGCGGCGAAGCTGCGGGCCTTCGGCATGGACCAGTTCATCGACTGGGAGATCGGCGGGTACGGGTCGGAGATCTACCCCATCGGGGCCCTGCTGCTGCGCTCGCGCGGCCGGATGGCCGAGAAGTACGGCGGGGACACCACGACCAATCCCGCGGTCTACCTGGGCGACTCGAGCCGTGACGTGGATGCGGCCCGGAACGCCGGCGCGCACAGCATCGCGGTGGCCAGCGGCCGCTCCACCGCGAGCGAGCTGCGCGAGGCGGGCCCCGACCTCGTGCTCGACGACCTCACCGACACCGGCACCGTGGTCGCCGCCGTCGACCGGCTGACGAGCGCGGTGTCGGCCTGAGGGAAGTGCCGGACCAGGAAGCGGCCGGGCCCGCCGCGCTGACCCCGTCGTTGCGCGGGCGAATCGGACACCGCATGCTGATGCCTATGCCAACCAATGACCAGGTCAGCGCCAGCCAGCGGGAAAACCCGGCCGGGCCAGCCCCGGACAGCACGGCTCCGGACAGCAACGGCCGCGAGAGCCACGGCGCGCCGCCGCCCGAGCTGGCCGGCCGCGACTACGGAGCCACCCTGTGGGAACCGAGCGAGCGGTCGGTCCGCGACGCGCGGATCACTGACTACCTCGGGTGGCTGCGGGACCGGCGCGGGCTTGATTTCGGCGGGTACGACGAGCTCTGGCGATGGTCGGTCGCCGAGCCGGAAGCGTTCTGGACCTCGGTCTGGGACTATTTCGGCGTGCTCGGGCGGCGCGGCGACGGGCCCGTGCTGTCCGGCGGGCCCATGCCGGACGCCCACTGGTTCACCGGGGCCACGCTCAACTACGCGCGGAACGCCCTGGCCACGGCGGCCACGCAGCCCGACCGGACCGCGGTGATCTTCCGGTCCGAGACCGGGCGGGACGGGACGCTCAGCTACGGGCAGCTCGCGGCCGAGGTGGCCCGGGTGCGCGCGGGACTGCGCGCGCTCGGCGTCACCCGCGGCGACCGGGTGGCCGCCTACCTGCCCAACATCCCCGAGGCGCTGATCGGCTTGCTCGCCGCGGCCAGCCTGGGCGCGATCTGGTCGTCGTGCTCGCCGGACTTCGGCTCCGGCAGCGTGGTCGACCGCCTGGCCCAGATCTCGCCCAAGGTCCTGTTCGCGGTCGACGGCTACCCCTACGGGGGGAAGTGGTTCGACCGGCGGGAACCAGTCGCGGATATCGTGGCCGGGATGCCCAGTCTGGACGCCGTGATCACGGTGGATTACCGGGCCGCGACGGGGCATCCGCCGGCGGGGGAGTTCACCCTGCCCGTGCGCCAGTTCCGCTTCGACGCGCTCCCGGGCGATCCGCCGCCTGACCCCGTGGCCGATCTGGACCAGTTCGACGAGGTCCCGTTCGAACATCCCTTGTGGGTTTTGTATTCGTCGGGTACCACCGGGCTGCCCAAGCCGATCGTGCACGGCCACGGCGGGATCGTGCTCGAACACCTCAAGGCGATCGCCCTGCATCAGGACCTGGGCCCGAACGATGTGTTCTTCTGGTACACCACCACCGGCTGGATGATGTGGAACTACCTGGCCGGCGCGCTGCTGGTCGGGGCGACCGTGGTGCTGTACGACGGGAGCGCCGCCTACCCGGGCACCGACGCGCTGTGGCGGCTGGCCGCCGGGACCGGCCTGACCTACTTCGGTACCAGCGCGCCCTACCTGGTGGCCTGCCTGAAGGCGGGCCTGCGGCCGGCGGCCGAGCACGACCTGTCGCGGCTGCGCGGCATCGGGTCGACCGGGTCGCCGCTGCCGCCCGAGGGCTTCCGCTGGGTCTACGACACGGTGGCCACCGCGGGGCAGGACCTGATCCTCGGCTCGTACTCCGGCGGCACCGACGTGGCCACCGGGCTCGTCGGGCCCTGCCCGCTGCTCCCGGTGCGCGCGGGCGTGATCGCCGGGCGCTGCCTGGGCGTGAGCGTGGAGGCCTTCGACGGCGCGGGGCATCCGGTCATCGGTGAGGTCGGGGAACTTGTGATCACGCGTCCCATGCCGTCGATGCCGGTCGGATTTTGGAACGATCCCGACGGCCGACGCTACCGGGAAAGTTACTTCGCGGAGTACCCCGGAGTGTGGCGGCACGGCGACTGGATCATGATCCTGCCGGACGGGGGCTCGGTCATCTACGGCCGGTCCGACGCTACCTTGAACCGCGGCGGCGTGCGCATGGGCACCAGCGAGTTCTACCGCATCGTCGAGGCGCTGCCGCAGGTCGCCGACAGCCTGGTCATCGACACCGGGCGGCTCGGGCAGGAGGGCCGGCTGATCCTCTACGTGGTCCCGGCCGCCGGGTGCGAGCTCGACGACGAGCTGACCGGGCTGATCCGCTCCGCGCTGCGCGCGGCGCTGTCGCCGCGGCACGTCCCGGACGAGATCCACCAGGTGCCGGGGATCCCGCGGACGCTGTCCGGCAAGAAGCTCGAGGTCCCGGTGCGCAAGATCCTGCTGGGCACGCCGGTCGAGGACGCGGCCGACCCGGACGCGCTGGCCAACCCCGAGGTGCTGGCGTCGTTCGTCCCGCGGGCGGCCTCGTGACCGACCGCGGCGGTCCCGGCTCAGGGAACCACCGGGCCTCGCCGAACCACGGGGCCGCGCCGGCCGACATCGCGACCGGCCGCAGCTTCGGCGAGGAGGGCGGGCGGCTGACCTACGGCAGCTACCTGCGGCTGCCCGAGCTGCTGGCCCAGCAGCAACCCCAGGTGATCCCGCCGGTCCACGACGAGCTGCTGTTCATCACCGTGCACCAGGCCTACGAGCTGTGGTTCAAGCAGCTCCTGCACGAGCTGACCGCGGCCCGCGACGCGATGACCCCGGGCGAGAACTGGCGCGCCCGCCAGCTCCTGCAGCGCGCGCACGTGATCGAGCGGCTGCTGGTCAGCCAGATCGACGTGCTCGAGACGATGACGCCGCAGGACTTCCTGCAGTTCCGCGCCGCCCTGGCCCCGGCCAGCGGCTTCCAGTCGGTCCAGTTCCGCGAGCTGGAGTTCCTCTCGGGGGCCAAGGATGCTCAGTTCGTGGGGCGCTTCCGCGCCCTCACTCCGGACGAGCGGGCCCGCCTGGCCCGGCGGCTGGCCGAGCCGTCGCTGTGGGACGCTTACCTGAAGCTGCTCACGGCCGAGGGACTCCCGGTCGGCAGCGAGGATGAGATCCTCGAGTCGCTCGTCGCCATCGCCCGCGACCGGGCCCGCCGCGATGATCTCTGGCAACTGGCCGAGGACCTACTGACCCACGACGAGATGTCCGGGCTCTGGCGGGCCCGGCACGTTCAGATGGTGGAGCGGCAGATCGGCACTAAATCGGGCACGGGCGGGTCAACCGGGGCCCCGTATCTGCACAAGAGAGTGCCTCTACGGTATTACCCGCTGCTCTGGGAACTGCGAGATTGGTTGTAGCGAGGCAAGCACAGCGGGCGCAGCCGGGACACAAAGGAGTGAAACCAATGGCTGACCAGGCGGGCGACGACAAGCGCGAGCTGCTGGACGCGGCGGCAGCCGAGGCGGAGGCCTCCGGCGACGCGGCCATGGCCGCCAGCGTGGGCGACGTGCGCGGTTATGTGCACGCGTACTACCGGCACGTCGCGGTCGAGGATCTGGCCGCGGCCGGGCCCACGCGGCTGGCCGCGGTCGCCACCGAGCAGGCGCGGTTCGCCGCGCACCGGCCGCAGGGGCGGGCCCTGGTCCGGGTCCGCCGCGGCGAGGCGGCCGCCTGCGTGCCCGCCCGGGACGTCATCGACATCGTCACCGACGACATGCCGTTCCTGGTCGACTCGATCACGATGGAGCTGACCCGCCACGACGCGACCACGCACCTGATCGTGCACCCCCAGCTCCGGGTGCGCCGGGACGTCACCGGGTCGCTGCGCGAGGTGATCGGGCTAGTCGACGGGGAGCGTTCGGCCCACGACGAGATCGCCGAGTCCTGGGCGCACATCGAGATCGCCCGGCTGCCCGAGGGGGTGGCCGCCGCGCTGCAGGGCGACCTGGAGCGGGTGCTCGGCGACGTGCGGGTGGCCGTCGAGGACTGGCCCCGGATGCAGGCCAAGGCGGTGCAGCTCGCCGAGCAGCTCGCCATGTCCCCGGCCGCCGAGGCGGCCCCGGCCGCTGAGGAGAGCGGCGAGTCCCGGGCCGAGGTCGAGGCGCTGCTGCGCTGGCTGGCCGACGGTCACTTCACGTTCCTCGGCTATCGCGAGTACGACCTGGAGGAAGGGCCGGCCGGGCTGGCCCTGCGCGCGGTGGCCGGCACCGGGCTCGGGATCCTGCGGCACGACCGCCAGGGCTCGAGCGCGTTCGCGGCGCTGCCGCCGGAGGTGCGGGCCCGGGCCCGCGAGCCGTATCTGCTGATCTTGACCAAGGCGAACTCCCGCTCGACCGTGCACCGGCCGAGCTACCTGGACTACGTCGCGGTCAAGCGGCTCGACGCAGAGGGCCAGGTGGCCGGGGAGTACCGGTTCCTCGGGCTGTACACCCACGACGCCTACACCGAGAGCATCACCCGGATCCCGGTGCTGCGGCGCAAGCTCACCGACGTGCTGGCCAGCACCGGCATGGCCGCCGACAGCCACGACGGCAAGGACCTGGCCGAGTTCCTGGAGAGCTACCCGCGCGAGGAGCTGTTCCAGACGTCGGTGGCGCAGCTCGTTCCCATCGCCGAGGGCGTGCTCCGGTTGCGCGAACGCCCGCGGACCCGGGTGTTCCTGCGCCGCGACGTCTACGGCCGGTACATGTCCTGCCTGGTGTACATGCCCCGGGACCGGTACACCACCCAGGTCAGGCTGCGCACCCAGGAGATCGTGCGCCGCGCCCTGCACGGCGGCGGCCCGGTGGACTACAGCGTGATGGTCGGCGAGTCGCCGGTGGCGCGGCTGCACATCGTGGTCCGGGGCGAGCGCGGCCGGCTGCTCCCGGACGTGGACCGCGCCGCGCTGGAGGCCGAGGTCGCGGCCGCGGTCCGGTCGTGGGACGACGACCTGGCCGCGGAAGCGGTCCGCCAGCTCGGCGAGGAGCGCGCTCGCGAGGTGCTCACCATGTGCAGCGGCGTGCAGATCCCGCCGACCTACAAGACCGACGTGCCCCCCGCCGCCGCGGTCGACGACCTGGAGAAGGTCCTCGAGCTGCGCGAGTCCGGCGACGACGTCTCGTTCGACCTGTGGGAATCCGAGGACTACGTCGGCGGGGTGCCGATCGGGCACGCGCCGGGCGCCGAGTCCGGCGGGTCCGGCGAGGGCGGGTCCGGCTCTGGGTCCGGCTCTGGGTCCGGCTCCGGGTCCGGGTCCGGCGGGGGCGCCCGGCCGCACCCCCGGGTGTGGCGGCTGACGATCTACCGCACCGGGTCCCCGATCACGCTGACCGACGTGCTGCCGCGGCTCCAGCACATGGGGGTCGAGGTCGTTGACGAGCACCCCTACGAGTTCGGGGCCAAGGAGCGGTTCTGGATCTACGACTTCGGGCTGCGCAAGACCGCGACCGGCCAGGACGCGGCCTCGCGGGTCCCGACGTCGATCGAGTCGGTCAAGGACCTGCTGCGCGGCGCGCTGTCCGCGCTCTGGCGCGGTGACGTCGAGGACGACGGGTTCAACGCGCTGGTGCTCGACGCGCACCTGACCTGGGAGCAGGTCGTGATCCTGCGGTCCTACGCCAAGTACCTGCGCCAGGCCGGGACCACGTTCAGCCAGAGCTACATCGAGCGGGTGCTGCGTTCGAACATCACGATCACCCGCCTGCTGGTCCGGCTGTTCGAGTCCCGGTTCGACCCCGACCGCCAGCCGGGCGAGGCCGAGCGCAGCGAGGCCATCACCGAGGAAATCCGCGGCGAGCTCGACGAGGTGGCCAGCCTCGACCAGGACCGGATCCTGCGCGCCTACTGGCGGCTGATCCTGGCCACGCTGCGGACCAACTACTTCACCCCGGGCAGCTCCCCCGAGCACGGTTCTGCCGAGGTGTCGGTGCCCTACTTCGTGGTCAAGCTCGACGCGGCCCAGGTGCCCGACCTGCCCGCGCCGCGGCCCAAGTTCGAGCTGTTCGTCTACTCGCCCCGGTTCGAGGCGGTCCACCTGCGCTTCGGCTTCGTGGCCCGGGGCGGCCTGCGCTGGTCGGACCGGACCGAGGACTTCCGGACCGAGATTCTCGGCCTGGCCAAGGCCCAGGAGGTGAAGAACTCGGTCATCGTCCCGTCCGGGGCCAAGGGCGGTTTCGTCTGCAAGCAGCTGCCCGACCCGAGCGACCGCGAGGCCTACCAGGGCGAGGTACTGACCTGCTACCGGTGGTTCATCAGCGCGATGCTCGACGTGACCGACAACATCGAGACCGGCCGCGTGCTGCCGCCGCCGCGCGTGGTGCGCCGCGACGGCGACGACGCCTACCTGGTGGTCGCGGCGGACAAGGGCACGGCGACGTTCTCCGACACCGCCAACGAGATCGCGCAGCGCCGCGGGTTCTGGCTCGGCGACGCGTTCGCCTCCGGCGGGTCGGAAGGCTACGACCACAAGAAGATGGGCATCACCGCGCGAGGCGCCTGGGAGTCCGTCCGGTTCCACTTTCAGACCATGGGCATCGACGTCGACCAGACCGACTTCACGGTGGCTGGGATCGGCGACATGTCCGGTGACGTGTTCGGCAACGGGATGCTGCTGTCCCAGCACATCAAGCTGGTCGCGGCGTTCGATCACCGGCACGTGTTCCTGGACCCGGAGCCCGACCCGGCGGTCGGCTTCGCCGAGCGGCAGCGGATGTTCGACCTGCCCCGCTCGTCGTGGGAGGACTACGACGAGTCGCTGATCTCCGAGGGGGGCGGCATCTGGCCGCGGACGGCCAAGTCGGTGCCGGTCTCGCCGCAGGCGCGGGCGGTCCTCGGGCTGGACGCGGGCGCGACCGCGCTGTCTCCCGACGAGCTGATCTCGGCGATCCTGCGCGCCCCGGTGGACCTGCTCTGGAACGGCGGCATCGGCACCTACGTCAAGGCCACCACCCAGGCGAACGCCGACGTGGGCGACCGGTCCAACGACGCGGTCCGGGTCGACGCGTCCGAGCTGCGGGTCCGGGTGGTCGGTGAGGGCGGCAACCTGGGGCTGACCCAGGAGGCCCGGGTCGAGTACGCGCTCGGCGGCGGGCTGGTCAACACCGACTTCATCGACAACTCGGCCGGGGTCGACACCTCCGACCACGAGGTCAACATCAAGATCCTGCTGGACGAGGTGGTCCGCGACGGCGAGCTCACCCCGGGCGACCGCAACCGGCTGCTGCACGAGATGACCGGCGAGGTCGGCAGCCTGGTCCTGGTGCACAACTACCTGCAGAACCGGACCCTGGCCGCGTCCCGGGCCCAGGCCCCGCAGATGCTGCACGTGCACGCCCGGTACATCCGCAAGCTGGAACGCGACCGGCGGATCCGCCGCCGCCTCGACGTGCTGCCCGGCGAGAAGGAGATTGCCGAGCGCCGGTCCGCGGGCACCGGGCTGACCCTCCCGGAGTTCTCTGTTCTGCTCGCGCACACGAAGATCGCCGCCGCGCAGGAGGTGCTGTCCTCCAGCCTGCCCTACGACCCGTACCTGCGCCAGGCGCTGATCAGCTACTTCCCGGTCCCGCTCCGGGAGCGTTACGCGTCACGGATGCAGTCCCACCGGCTGCACCGGGAGATCATCACCACCGCGGTGATCAACGACATGGTGGACCGTTCGGGGATCACGTTCGCGTTCCGGCTGAACGAGGAGACCGGCGCGTCGGTGCCCGACATCGCCGCGGCCTGGCTGGTGGCGCGCAACGTGTTCGACATGGCGGGCTTCTGGGCCCAGGTCGAGGCGCTGGACGGCCTGGTAGACACGTCGGTGCAGATCCTGCTCAACCTCGAGGGCCGCAAGCTGACCGAGCGCGCGGTGCGCTGGCTGCTGCACAACCGGCGCCCGCCGTTCGACATCCAGTCCACGATCGAGTTCCTGGCCGACGGCGTGCTGACCGTCGGGCACGGCCTGCCCAAGCTGCTCACCGGCACCGACCTGACCGGGTTCGACGAACGCCGCGACTCGTTCACCTCCCGCGGCGTGCCGCTGGAGCTGGCCGAGCGGGTCGCGGCCATGGTCCCGGCCTACTCGGCGTTCGACATCGTGGACATCGCGGCGCGGATCCGCCGCCCGGTCGAGGAGACGGCCGAGGTCTACTTCGACCTGGCCGACCGGTTGCAGATCACCCGGCTGCGCGACCGGATCACCGCGCTGCCCCGCGACGACCGCTGGAACACCATGGCCCGGGCCGCGCTCCGCGACGACCTGTACAGCGCGCACGCGGCGCTGGCCCGGGACGTGCTCGAGGTGACCGGGCCCGGCAGCCCGGACCAGCGGCTGGCCGCCTGGGTGCAGCGCAATGACTCGGCCGTGCGCCGCGCCGCGCAAACCCTGACCGAGATCTGGGAGACCGACCGGTTCACCGTGGCCACCCTGTCGGTCGCCGTCCGCGCCGTCCGCACCCTGGTCTCCGCCAGCGCCCTCCCCCAGTAGCCGCCCACCCGCTCCCGGCACCTACTGGGGAAGGGCGCTGGCCGCGGTAGGGTGCCGGGCCCGCGGTCGGGTGCTGGCCCCGCGGTCGGGTGCCGGCCTGCGGTTGGGTGCCGGCCTGCGGTTGGGTGCCGGGCCCGCGCCACGCGCCTCCGCTCCGCGGCGGCGAGCCGGGCCGTAGGCACCTGCCGCGGTTAGAGCCGCGTCGTGGGCACCCAGACGCGGCTGGGGAGCGTGGGCGAGGCGGTGGCGGCGGGGCGCCAAACCGGGTCGTGGGCACCTCGCACGGATAACAGCCCGACCGTGGGGCCCACGATCTGGTTTGGCCGCGCCTGCTCGGGGCCCCGTCGTCCCACGCCGCTCCCTTTGGCATCCGGCTGCCCCACACGTCGCGTGGGACCCGCTGAGGGTTCGCACGGCGTATCAACGCGGAGACTTTTCCGCGCTATACGCGGAAAAGCCTCCAAGATCATCGGGGGGCAAC
>Ga0102924_1006179_pt1 | contig 11335 bp, 7 predicted proteins | sample PaiPotPPM11metaG_FD_80116 | JGI IMG/M metagenome (GOLD analysis project Ga0102924, IMG submission 80116) | Iron sulfur acid spring bacterial and archeal communities from Banff, Canada, to study Microbial Dark Matter (Phase II) - Paint Pots PPM... ...
GCTGGGCTAGGTTGTGTCACGCCTACGGCGTTTGTAGCTGCAACAACCTCGCCCGCCTGAAGGCGGGCGGTACAAAATCGAGAAAGGGCGTTTGCGGCTTCTTTGCTTTCGGTGAGTGCGACGGCGTGGATTTCCACGGAAGTGAGGACTTCTTTGACCAGCTCGCAGACTAGCGGATCGTCGTCAACGGTCAAAACGCGGCTCGGCATGCCGGTTCTCCCAAGAAAACTTCAACTAATCTGCGCGAGGAACGTTATTTGACTCTGCGCGCGGAACGTTATTTGACGTTCGGCGCGTGCTGCAATCTGGCTGAGAGGGGCAGCCAGCGGTCGAGATGCTTCCGTAACAATTTGAAATCCACGGGCTTGGAGATGCAGGCGTTGCACCCGGCTTGCATTACGCGCTCATGGTCGGTGACCATCGCGTGCGCGGTGACGGCTAATACCGGCAGGTGAAGCAGTTTCGGCTGTTGACGAATCCAGCGCGCCAGGGACAATCCGTCTTCAGGGCCGAGCTTCACGTCGAGAAGCACGGCGTCGGGTATGTGATCCTCGCAGAAGGCAAAAGCTTGGGAGAGAGTGTCCACTGCGAGAACCTGAAAGCCTTGCGCTTCCAGCCAGTCACACAAAAGCTCGCTGTTTGGCTTGTTGTCTTCGACCACGAGGATTTGGGGCATCAGTTGGCCTCAACAAGGGGCGAAGTCAAGACACGGCGAAGCTGGCGCAGAAGATCATCCTGCCAGGAATCCTGTTTGTGAAAAACGGCGCGCGCATTTTTGTCCAAGTATTTCTTTTCTTCGGGCGACAGATCTTTGCTGGTGAGAACAAAAACTGAGAGGTCAGCGGTGCGAGGATTGGCACGCCATTCCTGAAGCAATTGGAAGCCGCTGATGCCGGGCAAAATCAAGTCTAGGATCACTAGTTCGGGCAACGAAGCGAGGACCTCGGCACGGGCGATCGAGCCGTCGGCTGCCGTGCGCACTGCGTAACCATGTTGAGAGAGGATTTCGGCTATGTATTCACGGGTGTGCGTATGATCTTCGACTACCAAGATCGGGCGCGGGCCTCCGAGGTGATTGCGCTTAGACAGGCAGCGTTCGACTGCGGCCAAGAGGGTTTCCTTCTTGACGGGCTTGACGATGTATTCATCAGCGCCAAGCAGCGCACCGGTGGCGCGCTGATCGACGATCGTAATCACAATCACCGGAATCGCGGAAGTGCGCGGATCGCTTTTCAAGTTGGAGAGGAGTTCCCAGCCGCTGATGGGCTTCATGATGATGTCGGTGGTTATGGCGGCGGGAAGCAAAGTGGCGGCCATCTCGAGAGCATTTTCCGCGCTGCACAAAATCACTTCGTAGCCAACTGAGTTGAGCTGCGACTGCAGAAGTTGTGCGGCGGCGAGGTCGTCTTCTATGACCAGAATGCGAGCGGATTCGACAGGGATGCTTCGCGATTTTTCATTCGGCATTGCTTCCGCTTGGAATGTTGGGGCAAGTGGTAAAGTGAAGTAGAAACGGCTTCCCGATCCCAGCTCACTTTCAAGGCCTAGTTTTCCGCCGTGCAATTCAACCAAGCGTTGGGTGATGGCGAGGCCGAGGCCAGTACCTTCGAGGGCTTTATCCGCGTTCGTAAGCCTGTAGAAGGCTTCGAAGATGCGGCGCTGTTCTTCCAGCGGGATGCCAGGGCCGGAATCGCGAACCTCTACCCGGACCATTTGATCAACTTTGGAGGTGCTGAGCTCGATCTTGCCGCCGTCAGGTGTGAATTTAATCGCGTTGCCAATCAAGTTGAGCAAAACTTGCTTGAAACGAGTGGAATCAGCCTTCACGTTGAAGTTTGTTGAAGCGGCGATGATCAATTTGTGAGATTTTTTTTCTGCGAGCGGGCGCAAAGTGTCGAAGGCTTCGGCGAAAGTGCGATTGACGGGGACATTTTCAATAGCCAACTGGAGGCGTCCAGCTTCGATCTTGGAAAGGTCGAGAATATCGTTGATGAGGCGGAGGAGATGATGGCCGCCCTTGTTAATGTGGCTGACATAGCGGGCCTGGCGCTCGTTTAACGGGCCGTAGCTTTCTTCGCCGAGCAGGTCAGAAAAACCTAAAACAGCGTTCAAGGGGGTGCGAAGCTCGTGGCTCATGGTGGAAAGAAATTGATCTTTGAACTTATTCGAGCGTTCGGCTTCTTCCTTGGCTAGTAAGAGGGCTTCTTGCGCGCGCTTGTGCTCTGTCATGTCGCGCGTAACTTTAACGAACCCGAGCAGGGTTCGAGACTCATCGCGAAGCGCGGTAATCACGACGTAGGCCCAAAAAGTGGAGCCATCCTTACGAACCCGCCAGCCTTCTTCGGAAAAACGGCCTTCCGCTATCGCGACTTTTAGTTCGTGTTGCGGTTTTCCAGCTTGGACCTCGGCCGGGGAATAGAACTGAGAGAAATGTTTGCCGATGATTTCTTCGGCGCGATAGCCTTTGATGCGCTCGGCGCCTGCGTTCCAGCTGGTGACGATACCCTGAGGATCCAGCGTCAAAATAGCGTAATCCACGACGCTTTCAATCATCAAACGGGAACGTTCCTCGCTTCGCCGCAGATCTGCCTCTATTCTCTTGCGCTCGCTGATGTCGGTGGCGACCACCAGGCGCGCATTTCTCTCGCCGAAGAAGAGGGGGTGCGATACAACCTCGACGGTGATGAGGCTTCCATTTTTCTTGCGATGGGTCCAGACGCCGCAATCTTGCGACGACGAGCCGGAGGCTGCGATGTTCTGAAGGAGCAACGGTACATCTTCCGGCGGGCGGAGGTCCTTGATCGTCAGGGTTAAGAACTCTTCGCGAGAGTAGCCGTAGCTTCGCGTCCCGGCGTTGTTGACATCGAGAATGGCCAGAGTCTCAAGGTCGTAGACCCACACAGGGTGCGGATTACTTTCAAAAAGCAGACGGTACCGTTCTTTCGACAAGTGCAAAGCCTGCTCGGTATGTTTTAACTGGCTGATGTCGCGCCCCACGGCATAGATCAAACCCTGGTCGGCAACAGGGGCGGCGTTCCACGAAAGCCACAAGTAGAAACCGTCGCGACAGCGGAAACGGTTTTCGAAGCCGACGGTACTCCAAGCACCTTTGAGCTTTTCGACTTCTTGCATGGAAGATTGACGATCATCGGGGTGTATGAATTCGAGAAACGGAACAGCCAACAACTCTTCGATCGAATATCCAAGCTTCTTTTCCCAGGCAGGATTGAGGCGTTTGAAGAAGCCGTCGGTGCCGGCAATACAAAGCAAGTCGAGCGAAAGATTGAAAAAACTATCCAGCTCTTCGCGGGCGCGAGCAGTTTGTATGGCCAGGCCGGCTGATTTTTGGTTGGCGGCTTCCAAGCGCTGATTCGTTTCGAGCACTTCGCGCGCGCGTGAATTTGCTTCGGATTCCATTTGCCTGGCGCGGGCGCGCAGCTCTTCGCTGTGCTTCTGCTGGTCGGTGCGTTGTTGCTTCAGGTGAACGAATTCGGTGACGTCCTCAACACGATGAATGATGTAAGCGACTTCTTTTTGCGGGCCGAATACCGGGGAATTAAAGGGACTCCAGTAACGTTCCTCAAATCCGCCGCCTTCATCGACGGGCTTGCGGATATCGTACTTTTGTATGGGCATAGCATCGGGTATGCGGCCGAACAGGACCCGCTCGAGGGAGGCGCGCAGGTTACGGGCTCCGTCGGCCGAAGGATCGTCCGGATTGTCCGGGAATACTTCAAAGACCTCCTTGCCTAGAATGTGGTCGCGCCGAGTCATGGTCGCGCGGAGATAGGCATCACTGACTGCAACAATCTTGAGGTCGGGCGTCAGTACCAGATACAGCCCTGGCGCGGATTCAAAGAGGACCCGAAAATCGGGCCGAAGGGTAGACACGAATTCTCCATAGCGGGTTCTGGGCGAAGTTTACTAATTTATTACCTAAGCATAGGAGGCCGAGAAGCGGTTATCAATGGTACGAGCATAAATAAAGGCATAAGTGCCTCCGCGACGGCCTCGGGCAAACGCTGGATCGGCAAGGCTTAGGGGGCTAGCTTACTGCGAACTGGATTTTAAGTTCGTCCTTGGCGCGGATGCGGGCTTTTCCGGGAGGGGTGATGCCGAAGTCGGCGAGCCGCATTTTGGGAATGCGAGCGAAGTTCGCGACCCGTCGATAGTCCAAACAGTCACGGCTAATCAATGGCCGTTTCTTTGGCGCTAGATTATTGCAGCTTCGTGTATTCAGACTTGGCGGCGGCGAGAATGGGAATGTCGGAGTCGGCGCCTTTCCACAGCGTGAGGAAATCTTTGTAAGCGGCGAGCGCTCTGACGCGAGCTGCATCGGCGTCCGCACCCCGCGAGGTCTTCGCTTTGCGCGGGCCACCCCGAGACGCGCGAGTGCTCCAGTCCAGCAGTTCAGGACGATGCCATCGTGGTCGCGAATCTTCTGAAACTCGGCAGCCGCGGCATTACCCAGTCCCGCGGCCAAGTATGCCTCTCCGCGAATATAGACATGATGGAGGCACGAAGTAGAGTCGGAGAACGAGATGTTGCCCAGTTCGATGGGTAGAGCTGCTTGTAAGGCACTGACCGCAGCCGCCGGATCTTTTCTGTCCAACGCCAATCGCGCGCGAATCGCCGGCAGCCAAAGGGACTGAATTTGGGTGTCCAGCGGAAACCGCTTCCCTAAGTCTCGGATCAGGAACTGCGCTCGCGCCGAGTCGCCGGTCATGGCAAACGCGAGCGCCGCTTCGCACTGCACGCCCTGACTCGTAGGAGCAACCTTTAGAGCCTCTACTGCTGCCTGCCGGGCCTCGGTAACATGGCCGAAAGCGGCTTGCTCCAGAGCAGCGTGCGCCCGCAATATTGCCCCGCTCTCTCTGCTGTCGGCCCGGACGCTGCTGTCCACAGCCCGCTTGGTCAACTCCCGCGCCCTCTTAAGACGACCCTCATACGCCTCGGTCTCGGATGCGAGCGCGAGCCCTCGGCCCTCGTACTCGGGCCGAGCTGCAAACCAGGCTTGCTGTTCCACCATCGCCGGGGAGTCCGCACCAAGGAAGGCAAGATCGTAGAGAGCAGCTCGAAGTTCCGAATCGTCCAGTTTTCGCGCCTGTGCCTCGCGGACGGCCTGCCGCGCCTCGTCAAAACGTTGCAAGTCGATCGAGAAGTCGATCAAAACCTCGTACAACCGGATTTGATCTGGTGTAAGTAGCAAGCCTTGGCGAGCTGCTTCTGCCGCCTTTCCGTAATTTCCTTGTGCCGCGTACTCTACGCTCAGATTCAGGTAGCCTTGGCTGTCCCGCGGGTAGCTCTCAATCTGTTGCTGGTACGTCTGAACCGCCTTATAGACTTCCCCGGTCACAGTGGAATAGTACGCGGCAGTGATTTCCAGTCTTTCCCTTTCGCTGGCATGCTCCCGCAACTGGAATGCCTTCGATATGTACTCGCTGGCCCGCTCTACCTCACCCAGATCGCCATATTCGACGCCCGCGGCCCTGTAGCCCATAGCAAAATTCGGATCCAGCTCGATGGCACGTTGATTATACGTAAGGGCGGCGGCCACACCTTTCTCATGAAACGCCTTTTTGCCAAGGCTGTACGCTTTTAGGGCTTCGAGCGAAGAAGTGGTTGCATTTTCGAGCGGAACATCGAACTTTTCAACCGAAGCCAGCGATTCGCCTAGTTCCCCGCGCAGCTTGGACGAGGCTTTGCCCAATGCGTCCAGCACTTTCTCTTTGGATTCCGGCGTCACCTGCTCCTGCGCCAGGGTCTCTCCGTTCTGGCAATTCACTGCTTTCAGTGCGAGCACATATTCGTCGCCCAGGCTGCCGATCGCTCCCGCAACGTAGGCTTTGCTGCTCGTTCGCTGGCAAACTTCGCGGGCCAACTCGGGGGAGAGCTTCGTGTCGGCGGGGCGGGTCATTAATTGTAATGTCTTCGCTATTTCGCTGTCAGGGAGCACATTGAGGAAGGGCGATTGCCGTAGGGAAACGTTGAGTGCCGTTTTCAGTGTGTCATCAAATATCGGATCTCCCGTGCGATTATAAAAATCGGCGAGAACGATGACGTCCTTCGTGGTGAGGGCGTGCGATTTGTGCGTAATGAGGAACGCTCCGGCGACGCACAGCGCGATGGCTATTCCCGCAATGGCGGCAACCGCAATCCATCGACGATTAAGTGCTTTGCCGGCGGGCCTCAGCCCCGTCTCGGTCGTTCGAGTGCCCCCGTGCGCTGCTGTAGTAAGCAAGGGGTTCCCTTGCGACTCGCCCTGCGCGCCGGCCTCACCAACCCCGTTGCTAACACTGCAGACTTGAGCGATGAATCGATAGCCACGACGAGGGAGGGTTTCAATATAGCGAGGTTTTTCGGGATCGTCCGCAAGCGCTGCACGGATTTCTTTCACGCAAAAGTTAATGCCGCCCTCGAAGTCCACAAACGTGTCGTCACCCCAGAGACAATGCCGAATTTGTTCTCGAGTCACGATTTGACCGCAAGAACCCGCGAGCAGAGCAAGCACCCGAAAGGGCTGTGGATGTATTTTTACCGAGATTCCGGACTTGCGGAGAGTGCCAGCCGGGATATCCAGCTCGTAGGCGCCGAAACAGATTACCGACGGGGGCTGGGCTGGGGATGCCATTGGAACTCCAGCTAAGAAGTCTGGGGATATTACCACCGATTACCGTACAGACAGCGGAATCTTCGGTGGAGCTAGCTCGGCTAATAGAAGTCTCAAAGCTTCAATGGGTTGCCCTCTCATATGCCTCTCAGGAGAATTTCAGGTTTCCTATCATTGGCATTCCCGAACCGCGCGGCTACCTTCCATCTGGAACGATATTCCTGGACCGCTAATGGAGGACGTCATGGAAATCAGGATTGCACGGTTCATCTCTTGCATGTGCGCAATCGCCGCGCTCATGATTCCGATGAGGACGAACGCACAGTCAGACAAGGGGAAGCACCATCACTACAAGCTTATCGACATCGGCACCTTCGGCGGGCCGCAGAGCTATATAAACGGCTTCGAGTACCATGGCGCGGTCCAAACCTTGAGCAATGCAGGGACGCTCACTGGATGGGCGGATACTTCCATGGTGGATCCCTTCTGCATGTCGGGCAACGCCTTTGGGAACTTCTGTTTCAACTTCGACCAACCCCCGGCATGTTTTGGGGCGATTGGATGCCCTGGCCATGTTTCTCACGCATTTGAGTGGCGGGACGGTGTTAAGACCGACCTCGGAGCGCTGCCCGGCGGCCTGAGTAGCGCTACGGCCTGGGTCAGCGCAAACGGCCTGATTGCGGGAACCTCCCAGAATGGAGAAACTGACCCGCTGGATCCAGGTTTCCCTGAAGACCAAGCTGTGCTCTGGAAGAACGGCAACATCATCAACCTGGGAACATTGCCCGAAGGCGGGTTCGAGAGTGGAGCTCAGGCCGTAAACAGTCGCGGACAAGTGGTGGGATGGGCGCTGAATACAGTTTCCGATCAAAATTCAATGGCGCTGTTGTCCTTGCTATTCAACTTTTACGAACCCATCTACCCGTTTCAGACGAGGGCGTTTCTTTGGCAAAACGGAGTCATGCAGGATTTGGGCACGCTGGGCACCGGAACCGACGCTTTTGCCATGGCCATCAATGAGCAAGGGCAGGTAATCGGTATCTCGTACACGAACTCGACACCGAACACAGTTACGACCCAGTGCTCAACTGGACCAATCCCGACTCAGGACCCGTTCCTGTGGGAGAACGGCAAAATGATCGACCTTGGAACGTTGGGAGGGACCTGCGGTCTTCCAGCGTGGATAAACAATTTTGGTGAGGTGGTGGGGGTGTCCGACTTAGCCGGAGACCAGAACTCCCACGCTTTCCTATGGACGAAGTGGAGGGGCATGCAGGACTTGGGCACTTTGGGAGGAAGTTCGTCCGGTCCCGCGATGATCAATGATCTCGGGGAAGTTGTCGGAGAATCACTGTTACCGGGCGATAACCAGGGAGACGCGTTCCTGTGGGACGGAAAGATGCACGATCTCGGAACTATCCAGGGATGCGCTGCCGCGCTTGCGATAAACGTGCGAAGTCAGGTGGTCGGCAACTGGGGAGACTTCCCGAATTGCGATACGGGTCGCGTTCCTCTGGGAGGACGGGGGCCCGATCGTTGACCTGAGCACCCTCATTTCTCCTCCCACTAAACTTTCCGTGTTAGTGATCGGCATCAACGATCGGGGTGAGATCGCAGGCAACGCAGACAACGCCAATGATATCGGCCATGCGACCCTCTTGATCCCGTGCGACGAGAATCATCCCGACATCGAGGGCTGCGACTACAGTCTTGTAGATGCAGCTACCGTGGCTGAAGCTCACCCGGCGCAGATGAGTAACGCATGGGCAGCGCCGGCGAACTCGGTCAAGTTGGCTCCTAACGAGATGATGGCCCGATTTCGATCGTTAGAGGCGGGCGGCAATCGTCGTAACTTCCATCTGAACCCGAATACTCCAAACGCTGAAGGGAGAATGCCATGAACATAAACGCGAAGATTGCCTGGCTCGCCTTTTCCATGTGCGCAATCGCTGTTCTCACAATGCCGGTGAGGACCAATGGACAGTCGGAGAAAGGGAAACACCATCATTACAAGCTAATCGATGTTGGGACGTTCCCGGGCCTCTCCATTTACAACACGCGAGTCACAAGCAACGGAAGCACCCCTACTGAATTCCAGCAAGTTTTGAACAATCAGGGAACACTTGTCGGCGGCGCGGACACAGCCCTTGTCAATCCATTCAACTGCTTCAATCCCTTTAACCGGTCAATCGAATGCTACGTGCAGCATGCGTTTGTACGACAGCAAGGAAAACTGACGGATCTGGGTACTCTTCCGGGAGGCAGCGCCAGCTTCGCTTACTTCCTAAGTGACAACGGACTGATCGTAGGGGGGTCTGAAAACGGAGACTTTGATCCGAACGTCGGAACGCTGGAGTATCACGCTGTGCTTTGGAGTAACGGCACGGTGACCGATCTGGGTACGCTCGGCGGAACTTCGAGCTTAGGCACGGGGGTCAACGACGCGGGCCAGGTGGCCGGGTTCGCGCAAGACGCTGCGCCGGATGCGTTTTCGATCGCTGGACTAGGTACACGAACGCGCGCGTTTATCTGGCAGAACGGAAAGATGCAAGACCTGAGCACTTTGGGCGGCCCAGACAGCTTTGCTCAATATGTGAATAACAACGGACAGGTCGCGGGGGTGTCGTACACCAGCGACACTCCGGACCCCAACACCGGACTCCCGGCTCTTGATCCTTTCATTTGGGAAAAAGGCAAAGGGATGAAGGATCTCGGCAACTTTGGCGGCACGAATGGTTTTTTGGGGCCTTTCCTTTTCGGTCTCAATAGTGGCGGAGAAGTTACCGGCACAATGGCGCTGACAGGCGATCAGATCTATCACGCTTTTCTGTGGGATGGAAAAAAGCTCATCGATCTGAACACGTCAAGTGGCGGACTGGGAGGGAACTACTCTTTCGCACAAGGGCTGAACGACGCAGGAGCGGTCGTAGGGATTGCGTCGCTGCCGGGGGATCAGTTATTCCAAGCGTTTCTTTGGCAGAGCGGAGTGATGACTGATCTCGGCACTTTGCACGGGGACCCGTGCAGCGAGGCGCAAAGCATTAACTCAAGCGGTCAGGTTGTGGGCGCTTCGCAGTCAGCGGCTGGCGGGTGCAACTTCTATACACGCGCGTTCCTCTGGGAGAATGGTGGACCCATCGTCGATCTGAATAACCTGGTTCCCCCGGATTCTGGCATGCTGCTTTTAAATGCAAGCTGGATCAATGATGAAGGCGAGATCACAGGTAGAGGGGCGCCGACCGGTTGTGGCGACGGGGATATATGCGGTCATGCTTTCCTGCTGATTCCCTGTGACGCGAATCATCCGAACGTGGAAGGCTGCGACTACAGTCTTGTAGATGCGGCCGCCGGTGCGGATTCGGCCGAGGATTCCGACGCGTCTCCACTGCCATCGAGTCAGACTAAGTTGTCGCCGACCGAAATAACGGCTAGATTTCGATCCTTAACGACGGCCAGGAATCGTCGCTACGGAGTGCTGCATGCTTTGCCGCGGTAGTGAGATCGAAAAGCGTTTGAATGGTGATGGGCTTAGGGGGCTAGCTTTACTGCGAACACAATTTTAAGTTCGTCTTTGGCGCGGATGCCTGGTTTTCCGGGAGGGGTGATACCGAAGTCGGTGAGCTTCATAGTGGCTTCGCCGGTGTACTGGCCGTCCTTGAATGTGACCGTTACCGGGACGGGGCGGGTCTGGCCTCGTAGCGTCAGGTTGCCGCGGAGCGTCCACTTGTTTTGGCCGGTGGATTCGGGGGCGGTGGACTTGTAGACGATTTCCTGATGGTGCTCGCTATCGAGCACGTCGGGACCGAGCATGGCCTGCTGCACTGGGGCGCGGGCGCTGTCGGACTCGTCCTTATCGATCACGCGCAGCTCGCGCGCATCGACGTGGATTTCCACGCTGGGATGCGGGCCGGTGTCTGCGGTGCCGCTGTGAATTGGCGCGGAGATTTCGTGTTCGTGTCCCAGGGCTGAAAATGCGCCGGTTTTGCCCACGTGAATGGTCAAGGTGGAGTTTTGCGTATCAACGTTGTGCTGTTGCGCGCTCACGCTCAGCGCGCATAGCAGGCTTGCGCACATCAGGAAGACGATTCGTCTCATCGCTCACCTCAAACGAGTTTAAGGATAAATCTAGCCTCATTCGCTAGCATTTAGACAACAATAATATTTCTTGTGTGGGGCGAAATCACGCCGATGTAGACGGGAGGCTCGGCCCGCCACGGCGGGTAAACTCGGTAAACTCAGTTCCGCCGAAAGGAAAACGGCTCATTAGAGGCTTTTCGTTCCCAGCGCTTACGCGCAGGGCTAACTTCTGTCACGCCTACGGCGTTCGCGACCGCGAAAACCGCTGACCGCCTGAAGGCGGCCGCTACAAAATCAAGAAAGGGGCGCTCGCGACGGCATTGGCCGCTGACCTTGCCGTAAATCAGGTAAAAGGCGGCGGGTACAAAATCAAGAAAGGGCGGAGCAAACCCTCGGAAAAAGATGAAGCAGATTCCTCATGTCCATCCGTGCAAAACGCGGATTTCGGAATGACAACTTAACGGCCATCCCGAAAGGCTGGGGGAAGGCTTCGCTGTACGGTGCGCGCGCGCTGCCGATGCGGATTTTGTGTATGCTCTGCGTTTGAGGCAACATAGTTGGCGCGGGGGAAACGCGGATGGCGAAGCCGGCTGGCAGCAAAGAATTATCGCGGTGAGGACAAACCGCTGGGAAGGCAGAGGCTAGAGA
>Ga0102924_1006180_pt1 | contig 11335 bp, 7 predicted proteins | sample PaiPotPPM11metaG_FD_80116 | JGI IMG/M metagenome (GOLD analysis project Ga0102924, IMG submission 80116) | Iron sulfur acid spring bacterial and archeal communities from Banff, Canada, to study Microbial Dark Matter (Phase II) - Paint Pots PPM... ...
GTTGCACCCCGCCCCGAACCCCACGTTGTGCCCGAGGTCGATCAGCTCGGCGCTCTCGGGCACGCGGGGGAGCTCGTCCGAACCGGAATCGACGACCACCACCCGAACGCCGGGCAGATGGCGCTCCACCGAGCGCAGCAACCGCGGAAGCTCACGCGCCGAGTTGTGGGTCACGGTCACGAGCGCGAGCTGGCCGGCCGCGCCCCCTGACCGTCGCGGCCGCGCGACCGGCAGCACCGCCCGGGCGAACCTCTCCCGCGCCTTCCTGCCGTCGAACTGCTCGCGCGCCCGCACGCGCCCGGCGCCGCCCATCGCCTCAGCATCGGCGAGAACCTCCAACAGTGCGTCGCAGGCGGCCTTCGCATCGCCGGGGGCGTAGAGCGCGCCGCACGTCTCATCGACGATCTCCGCCGGACCGCCGGCGGCGGGAGCGACCACAGGACGGCCCGCCGCAAGCGCTTCGACCAGCGCGAGCCCGAACGGCTCGCGCGGCGCGCAGTGCAACAGCGCGCTCGCGCGGGCGAGCTCAGGCCAAGGATCCTCAACGGGGCCTGCGAACTCGACCGCGCCGGCGAGGTCGGGAGCTGCCGCCCGGCGGCGCAGAGTCGCGGCGAGCTGCTCGCCCGCGGCCGTCAGCCACCCGCCCGCAAATCGCATACGCAGATCGCTCCCCTGTGCGCGCGCGAGCGCCAGCGCATCGAGCGCGACATCGGGCCGCTTCCATGGAACGAGCGCGCCCAGGACCAGCACCTCGCGGGGCGTGGTCGGTAGGCCGTTGACCGACGGAGGCTCGACGCCCGGATGCACGACGACCACCCGCTCGCCGAATCGCCTCGCCGGGTCCAGGTCTGACGCGATCGCGTGCGACAGGACGACTACGCGCTCGGCGGAGGCTGCGGCCGCGCGCACGAGCGCGCCGATCATCGGCCCCGGCAGAAAGTCGCAGTGGCCGAAGACGATGGGCGTATGGCGGCCGGCACGGGCCAACCAGAGCGCGATCGCCGAGCGCATTCCCCAGGCGACGGTCAGCTCAGGGTCGAGCGAGTTGATCAGCGCGCGCGCCTCGCGCGCGTGGCCGGCCAGCCCGATGGCTGCCCGCAGACGGTGACCCCGCAGTTCCAGCGGCCGCTCGCGCAGCGTGAACACCCTCAACCCGCGCGACGACGCCGCATCGGCGAGCGCTCCAGGCGGGCACGCTACGCAGCCGTCCTCGAGCGCCTCTGCCACCTCGATCAGCACGCGCTCGGCGCCGCCGAGCACGCCCGAGTAACTGATCAGCAGGCGCATGGCTCCCGCTAGGCTAGTAGTATCCCCGCCGGGTCGGGCAGGGGAAAGCCGGAGGAGAGGAAAGCGCAGTGCGTCGTCGGCTTGCCGGACTTCTGGTCGCCTTTCTTGGCGCAGCGCCCGCTCACGCGGTGTCGCTCCCGACAAGCGCGAAGGACTTCTCGATCATCGCGCGCGACATCATCCCGTCGGGCCAGTTCGGGTCGCTCCCGACGTCGGCGACCCTCCCGCAGATCGAGCAGCAGGCGATGATGTACAACGCGCTCACGCCGCTGTTCGGAAACGTCACAGCGGCGGCGCTTCAAGCCGACTTCAAGCCCGAGCAGCTTGGCTCCTCGGTTCCGGGTCCTGTAACGGCCGAGGCCGTTCCCCATCCCGGCGTGACCGTCCTGCGCGACGCGTTTCATGTGCCGCACATCTACGGCGTGACGCGCGACGACGTCACCTGGGGTGCAGGCTGGGTGATCGCCGAGGACCGCGGTCTGCTGCTCCAGGAGGCGCGCTATGACTCGCTCGTCGCCGCGATCGACGCGCCCGGCGTCAGCGCCCTCGGACTCGTCGCGGGCCTGAAGTCGTTCAAGCCGAGCGCCCGGACCGAAGCCGAGGTCTCCAAGCAGACCGGCGCACTGCTCGCCCAGGGCGCCAAGGGGCGCGCGATCCTGCACGACATCGACGTCTATCTCGAGGGGATCAACGCGTATTTCGCGTCGCACGGGTCGACCTCGCCGCCCTTCACGCGCACCGACATCTACGCGTTCAACGCGCTCAAGGACCAGTTCGTCGGCGAAGGCGGCGGCGACCAGGCCGTGCGCTCGGAGTTCCTCTCAGCGCTCGAACGCCGACTCGGGCACACGCGCGGCTTCAAGGTGTGGGGCGACCTGCGCGAGGCCTACGACCCGGAGGCGCCGGCGAGCGTTCCCGGTCACGTCCAGTTTCAGCCGCCACCGAAGAGCATGACGGGCAATGTGGTCCTCGATGCCGGCAGCATGTCTTCCGCTGCGGTTCGAGCGCTCGCGCTCGAACGGTCGATGCGCGCGCACGCCTCTAACGCTTTGCTGGTGTCGGGCGCCCGGTCGGTCACCGGCCACCCGATCATGGTCGCGGGGCCGCAGATCGGTTACTACTACCCCGGCCTGACGCTCGAGATGGATCTCGAGGGCCCAGGCATCCACCAGGTCGGCGTCACGTCGGCCCCGTTCCCGGGCTACATCTTCATCGGCCGCAGCGAGGACTCGGCCTGGTCGCTGACGTCCGCGAGCCTCGACCAGATCGACACGTACGTCGAGACGCTGTGCGGACACAGCCCTCACCGCTACCTGTTCCGTGGGCGCTGCCGCGCGATGACCTTCTTCGACGCAGGCACCCTCAATCCGGGAACTGCGAATGCCAGCGAACTCACCTTCTATCGCACGGTCCACGGCCCGGTGATCGGCTATGCGCGCGTCCACGGCCGGCTCGTGGCGCTATCGCGCAAGCGCACGAGCTATGGCAAGGACTCGCTCGACCTGCTCTTCTACCACGACCTCGCGCACGGCCTCGTGCACAACGTCCACCAGTTCTTCCGCGCCGCCGCGCAGACGCCGCAGACGTTCAACTCGTTCTATGTCGACAACCGCGACATCGGAATGTTCACGAGCGGTCTGCTTCCGATCCGTCCCTCCAACGTCGACCAGGATCTGCCGGTCGACGGGCGCGGCACGGAGGAGTGGCGCGGATTCGTGTCCGCCAAGAACCACCCGCAGGGGATCAACCCGCCAAATGGCGAGATCGTCAACTGGAACAACCGCGCCCAGGCGGGGTACGAGGCACCTGACGACAACTGGTCGCTCGGCGCGCTACAGCGGGTCGATCTGCTGCTCCACAACCTGGGCCATGGCCGCCATGTGACCCCCGAGCACGTCGTGGCGGCGATGAACGAGGCAGCCACCCAGGACGTGCGCGAGATGACGTTCGAGCCCGTGCTTTCGAAGCTGCTGCACACCGGGCCGGCGCCAAACGCGCGCGAGAGGACGATGCTCGCACTGCTCGATGCCTGGCACCGCCACGGCGGGAGCCGGCTCGACCGGACCGACTCCAGCGGAGTCGGCAACATCAGCGACCCGGGCGCGGCGATCATGGACACCGCCTGGCCGCTGCTGGCAAACGCGTGGGCGTCGTCTGTGCTGGGGCCGAAGCTGTCGGCGCAGCTCGCGACGTTCGACAGCCAGTACGACCTGCCGCCCGGCGGCCAATACACCGGCTGGCACATCTACATGGACAAGGATCTGCGCTCGATTCTCGGCGAACGCGTGAAGGGAGCGTTCGCGGTGCGCTACTGCGGCGGCGGGAATCTGAAGCGCTGCCGCCGGCTCCTGTGGGCCGCGCTCGACCGGGCGGGTAATACGCTCGCGGCGGCCCAGGGTCCGGATCCGGCGAACTGGCGCGCGAGCGCGACCCGTGAGCGGATCACGTTCGTGCCGGGCCTGCTCTCGTACACGATGCGCTACGCGAACCGCCCGAGCGGGATCCAGCAGGTCGTCAGCTTCTGGGGCGCCGCGCCCGGGGACGGGGGCAGGTGAGTGGCACGCTGGCATACTGGAACCGTGCGCAGGTTGATTGTCTGTCTGACGGCCGCGGCGGCGTTGACCGCTCCCACGGCCGCGCTTGCGGGCAGTCCCTCAGCGGGCGATCAGCAGTACACCGACCCGCTCGCGCCCAAGCACCACTCGCAGACACAGACCTCGACGACGCCCGCGACGCCGGCCCCGGTTACCGTGCCGAGTGCGGCCGCGCCGGCGTCATCCGCCTCGCCAACGACCACGTCCACGACCACGACCGCAGCCCACGATCCGGGTGGCAAGTCGCTGCCGATGACCGGCTACGACGTCGTGCTCGGGCTGCTCGTCGGCGGGTGCCTGCTCGGGCTCGGCGCCTACCTCCACCGCATCGCGCGCGTCACTTAGTGGGAGCCGGCGCGGTCGCGATCGACGCGCGCGCCGCGATCCGGTCGGAGATCGGGGGCGTCGAGCGGCTCGCAATCGAAATGGTCAAGCGCCTTCCCGCGCTGCGTCCCGACCGCTATCGCGTGCTCCAGCCGCCGGTCCGGCTCGCACATCGCGCCGGGCACCTCTGGGAGCAGGCCGTGGTGCCCTTGCGCACGCGGCACGACGCGCTCGTTTACTGCCCGGCCAACCTGGGGCCGGTCGCGCGTGCGGCGCGCTCGGTCGTGGTCATCCACGACGCGGCGGCGCTGAGAATGCCAGGCGCCTATTCGCGGGGGTACGTCGCGTACCAGCGGCTCCTTCTGCCGCTGATCGCGTGCCGCGCGCGGCTGGTGATCACCGTCTCGGAGTTCGCCCGCGGCGAGCTCGTCGACTTGCTGGGAGTCTCGCCCGAGCGCGTCGAGGTCGTCCCGAACGGGGTCGACGAGCGCTTCGACCCGACCGTCGACCCGACCTCCGCGCAGACCGCATACGGGCTACAGCGGCCGTACGTGCTCGCGCTCGGAACGCGCTCGGCGCGCAAGAACCTGGCGGCGCTCGAGCCCGCGGCGCGGGCGCTGCGCGGCCGCGGGATCGAGCTCGTGCTGGCAGGTTCCGGACGGGGCTACTTGCGCGAGGAGGAGACGGATCTACGTGAGCTCGGCTACGTGGCCGAGGACCGTCTCCCGTCGCTGTATGCAGGCGCCAGCGCCCTGGTTATGCCATCGCTGCACGAGGGCTTCGGGCTGCCGTGCCTCGAGGCGATGGCTTCGGGGGTCCCGGTTGTGGCCGCGGAGCGCGGCGCTCTCCCCGAGACCGTTGGCGCCGCGGGCCTGCTCGTCGATCCGGACAACTCGGATGAGCTCGCGGACGCTGTCGTGGCCGCCGCGACCGATCGTGAGTTGCGCGCGCGGTTGATCGCTGCCGGCCTGCGCCGTGCGGCCGATTTCTCATGGCGGCGGACGGCCGTGCTGACCGATCGTGCGATCGAGAGGGCGCTCGCGTGAGCGCAAACGGCGAGCGCCCCACTCGCGTCGCGCTCGTCCACGATTTCCTGCTCGACCTGCGCGGTGCCGAGCGGGTTTTCCTCGAGCTGTGCGCGATGTGGCCAGATGCCGACATCTACACGGCGGTCTACGACGAGCGCGGGACCGAGGGCCGCTTTTCGGGCAGGCCGGTCTACACCTCGTTCCTCCAGCGGCTGCGCCCTTCGGCGCGGACCTTCCGGGCGCTGCTACCGCTGTATCCCGCCGCGATCGAGTCCTTCGACCTGTCGCGCTATGACCTCGTCGTGTCGAGCTCATCCGCGTGGGCGCACGGAGTCCTGTGCGACCCGGACACGCTGCACGTGAGCTACTGCCACAACCCGTTCCGCTACGCGTGGAACGACCGCGAACAGACGCTTGCGCGCTGGCAAAACCCACTGACCCGAGAGCTCATGCGCTCGACGTTTCACCGCTGGCGCCAGTGGGACTGGATCGCGGCACAGCGCACCGACCGCTACATGGCCAACTCCCACACGACCCAGGCGCGGATCAGGGCGTACTTCGGGCGCGAGTCGACGGTCGTGTACCCGCCTGTCGAAACCGAGCGATTCGCTCCAGGGCCGGTCGGCAGCCACTACGCGATCGTGTCCGAGCTGATGCCCCACAAGCACATCGACGTCGCGATTGAGGCGTTCAACGAGCTGCGTCTGCCGCTGATCGTCGTCGGGGACGGGCCGGAGGCGTACGTCCTGCGCCGCCAGGCGGGCCCGACGATCACGTTCGCCGGGCGGCTTTCGGACGCGACGGTGGCCGATGTCCTCCAGGGCGCGCGGGCGCTGATCATGACCTCGGTCGAGGAGTTCGGGATCGCGGCGGTCGAGACCCAGGCTGCCGGCCGTCCGGTCATCGCGCGCCGCGCCGGAGGCGCGCTCGAAACAGTGATCGACGGCAGCACCGGGTGCTTCTGGGCGGGAGGCGCCGAGGAGCTGGCCCGCGCAGTCGTCGGATTCGACGACGCCGCGATCGACCCGCGCGCGTGTGTGCGCAACGCCGCGCGGTTCGACGGAGCTACGTTCCGGGCAGGGGTCCATGCGCAGATCGCAGCCGCGTCTGCCGGCGAGGTACGCCGGCAGGCGGAGCGCCAGCCGCTGATCACCTCACGGCTGGCGCGGCGCGCGGTCAGGGACGCGCATCGATAGCGCTGTGAGCCGTCTCGCGCTCGCCGTCGCCGTCGCCGCGCTGCTGATCGGCGCGACCGTGGTGTCGTTCTTCACCGGCGGCTACTTCGACGAAGCGCGCGCGTGGGCCGGGTTGGTCGCCTGGGCGCTGGTCCTCGTCGCCGCCGTGGCCGGCCAGCGTGGCCCGCCGCGCGGCCGCAGCGTGTGGCTGGCGCTCGGGGGTCTGGCTGCGTTCGCGGCCTGGACGCTCCTCTCGATTACCTGGGCGCCGATCGCCGGCAGCGCGTACCACGCCGGCCAGATCGTGGTGCTTTACCTAGGCGTGCTGCTCGCCGCCGCCATGTTGCTGCGCGAGCCGGCCTGGCGGCGGGTCGTTGAGCCGGCGCTTGCTTTTGGCGCCTTGGTGGTCGTCGGGTACGGGATCTCCGAGCGGCTCGTTCCGGGGATCTTGCACTTCTCGCGCTCGATCAGCGCCGAGGGCAGGCTCGAGCAGCCGCTCACTTATTGGAACGCGATGGGCGAGCTCGCGGCGCTCGGATTCGTGCTCTGCGCTCGCGTGGCGGGAGACGTCGGTCGCGACGTGCGGGTGCGAGCCGCGGCAGCGGCCGCGACCGCTCCGCTGGGGATGGGGCTGTACCTGTCGTTCTCGCGCGGGGCGCTGTTCGCGTGTGGGGCGGGTGTCGTCGCGCTGGTCGTGTTCGCACCGCGGCGCGAGCAGCTCGAGTCGCTGCTCGTCGCGGTCCTCGCCGGGGGGTTGTCGGCGGCCGCGGCGGCGCCGTTCGGTGGGGTGACCGGACTGCACGGCTCGCTCGGGGCGCGCGAGGGACAGGGCGCGATCGCGCTCGTGTTGCTGCTCGTGATCGTGGCGGCGGCCGCCGCGGCCCAATGGGTCCGCTCGCGGCGTGACGTGAGGGCGCCGTTGCGGCTGCCGGCGGGCGCGCCGTGGCTCGCGCTCGGGTTGGTCTGCGCTGGCCTCTCGGTCGCGATCATCGCGGGTGCCAAAGAGCACTCGGGCGCCCCGCTGAGCGCCGGGCCCTCGCGCTTCACGACGCTTCAGTCAAATCGCTACGCGTACTGGCGGGTCGCGTTCCGCGCGTTCCGCTCGGAGCCGATCCGCGGCGTGGGCGCCGGGGGCTGGGCGGTCTGGTGGTTGCGCTACAGGCCATTTGACGAATCGGCTCAGGACGCACACTCGCTGCCGCTACAAACGCTGGCCGAGCTCGGCCTGGTCGGCGTTGCGTTGTTGCTGACGTTCGCCGGCGGTGTTGCGCTCGCGGTCGTTCGCGCATTGCGCGCCAATCCCGCAATCGCGGCGGGGCCCGCGGCGGCCCTGGTTGTGTACGCGATCCACGCACCGCTCGACTGGGATTGGGAGATGCCGGCGCTGACGCTCGTCGCAATCATGTTGGCTGGGTTTACGATTGCGCTCGATGAGGGTTAGAGCGGCGATCGCAACCGCGGTCTTTGCACTGGCGTGCTCGTCGTCCGCGAGCGCCCTGAAGGTCACGTGGATGCAGGGGGTGCCCGCGCCCGGGACGCCGGCGAAGTACGACGAGGTCGGCGTGCTCAAGATCGGGCCTGCCTCCGCCCGCAACGTGCTCGTGCTCGAGCCGGGCACCTCCGCCGGCAGCACGTACTTCGTGCCGCTGGCGCAGTGGCTCGTCTCGAAGGTGAAGGGCTGGCAGGTATGGGCGGTCGAGCGGCGCGAGAACCTGCTCGAGGACCAGTCGATGCTGACCCTGGCGAAGGAGGGCAAGGCGAGTCCGACGGCGGTCTTCGACTACTACCTCGGATGGCTTGCCAACTCGAGCGTCACGCAACACTTCAAGCTGATCCCGGACTCGACGGTCGAGTTTGCCAAGCAGTGGGGGCTCGCGGTCGCGATCGGCGACCTCCACCACGTGATCGACGCAGCGCGACGACTCGGCGGCAAGGTCGTGCTTGGCGGCCACTCGCTCGGCGGTGCGGTCGTGACCGCTTACGCCACCTGGAACTTCCACGGCCACGCCGGCGCCGACCAGCTCGCCGGACTCGTCTACGACGACGGCGGAAGCTTCCCAGCCGAAAGCGCTGCCGCCGCGCAGGCGGCGCTCACGAGCCTCCAGTCGCGCTCCCCGTGGCTGTCGTTCGGCGGCATCGGCGCTCCGTTCGCGGGGTTGTACAACGCGACGGGCTCGCTCGGCGCGCTGATGGCCCCGAACGCCCCCTCGCTCGGCCAGACGTTCCCGCTGCTGCCCTCGGATCTCAAGCCGCCAGTGCCGGTCACCAACCTCGCCCAGTACGGCTATGCGCTCAACGTCGCTACGTCTCCGACGTCGCTGATCGCGGCGCAGGCGCACCTCGGCAAGGGAGTCTCGGCCACCACCATCAACGGCTACCACACGTGGGACGGGACTGGAGCGCTGACGCCCATCAAGCGCTTCGCGACGATGTTCTCGGGCATCGGCGTCTTAGGCGCGGACGGGACCGAGTGGTACTTCCCGCAGCGGCTGACCGACGACACCGCGGCAGTCGGCAACGGGATCAAGAACGCTGCGCAGGCCGTCCTCGGCGTCAAGGCCACAATGGGTCGCCTCCTGCCGCGCGGTCTGAAGATCTACGCTTTCGGAGCTGCGCTCGGCGGCGCCGGCGTGCCCGACGCGGCGCGCACGCTCGCGTCTCAGTCAGGAATCCCGGCCCGCAACCTGACGCTGGTCGACCGCCATGGCACCTACGCCCACAACGACCCCGCGGGCGCCTACCCGCACAACGTGTTCTTCAAGTACCTGGTGGCGTTCCTGAGCGGGGTCTAGCCACCTCAACCCTTCTTGATCGAGTACGTCAGCTGGTAGTTGCCCGATCCCTCGACTCCGTTGCCGAATGAGATCGAGCCCGTGCCGGGGAATCTGACCGTCGCTTGCGCCGTTGCCGTGTGGGTGCCGAGCGCCGCGTGCGCCGAGTGATAGATGGTGAGGATCGTGCCCGGGTCGTCGTTGGCGAAGATGTCGAGGATGTTGGGGTTCTGCTCATCGGTGTTCGCGGGGCACGGATACAGCAGGTTGGTGAACACGCCCAGCACGGTCTTGCCGGCCGGCTCGTCGCACTCGCGCCCCTGCACGAGCACGGACACCCCGCGGCCCTTCGGCACGTAGATCTTGACCGTGCGGTTGATCGTGATCTTTTCCCCATCGACCACGCCCGTCGTCAGCCGCGGCGCCCAGTTGTTGATCAACTGCCAGTAGCCGTTGACGTCGAGGTAGAGGTTCCAATTCGCGCCGCTCGGGTCACGAACTGCGGGATTGGGGTCGGCGTGGATGATCGTGACTGATTTGAGTGCCACCTTCAGCGCAGCGGGCTTGTGGGCGGGGGGCATCGACCACGAGACCAGGAACGTCTTGCCGTAGCGGACGACATGGGTCGCGCCGTGCAGCTTCACGGTCACGTCGATCCCGTTTGCCCGTGGGCTGATGCTCTCGCTCCCCGAGCTCGGGACCCGCGGCATGACGTGCCAGCGAAGCAGGGCGCCAGGCGCGGGCTTGGGCGGCGCCGCGACGAAGAATTTGTAGCTCGGCGCGAGCGGCTGAAGGTCGTTGGCGTCGAAGCGGGCGCACGGCTTAAACCCGGAGTCATACTGCGGGTATGGCGCCCCCGTCGCCGGCTGATGGCTGAGCGCGCACTGCTCGATCGCGTGGGCGGGGTTCCCTTCGTTGGAGATGAACGCGTCGCTCTGGTTCTCACCGTTGGCGGCGAGGTACGGCGTGCGGCGGCTGACGACGATCGCGCTCAACGGATGAAGCTCTGAGTGCTCGCCGGCGATCGTGCCGCCGGTGTTGTTGGACGTGGTCGTCCAGTGGCCGCAGTCCCAGATCCACGAGCCCCAAAGCGTCGCGCGATCACCGTCGCTCGGCCAGACGAACAGCGGCATCGTGCCGCCCTCCCACTCGAAGTGCAGTCTGCCGTAGGACTCTCCCTCGGTGGGCCCGAAGTTATTGGTGCCTGCGGCCGCGCTCCCCGCGATCAGGTAGCGCGACGAAGCATCCGGCACCAGGTTCCCGTTGTAGTCGAGGGCGTGATGCTCGAGCACGCTGTCCTCGAGCGACGCATGCGACACGCGCACGACGCCGCTCGCCATTCTGATCGCCGGGCTCCGGTAGACGTACACCCACTCCGGCGAGGTGTCGAACCCGATCCCGAAGTCAGATCGCTGGCAGCCATCGCTGAGCGCCTGATCGCGCGAGGTCGGCTGGGGCGGATGGGCGGCGGCCGAACCGACAACTGCGATCGATGCCACCGAGGCGACCAAAACCGTGGCATGGCGCAAGCTGCCCACGCGCGGATCCTACTTCACGGCACATTCACACTTCACAGCTCTTCGGCGATCCGGGGCGCCTCGCGGTGCACTCCGCTCACGACCGCAAAAGTACACTCGCCGTCACACGTGGCGGCTCCTCACGAAGCCCCGTCTCCGGCCCTCGCGCCGCCGCCCGGCAACCCACGCTTCCCGCTGTTCGACGGACTGCGCGCGATCGCCGCACTCGGCGTGCTGACATTTCATTCGTTCGAGTTGAGCGGGAAGCTGGGTCTCGGGCTCAGCGGCCGGTTCGCCGAGGTGGCGGTCAATGGCGTGCTGCTGTTCTTCGTGATCTCAGGCTTCCTGCTGTATCGCCCGTACGTCGCCGCGCATTCGCACGGACACGGCGGGCCCTCGCGCGCGCGCTATGCCCGACGGCGCGCGCTCCGGATCGTGCCCGCCTACTGGACCGTGCTCACGCTGCTCGCGATCTACCCCGGGATCCGCGGCGTCTTCAGCGGCGATTGGTGGCGCTACTACGGCTTCCTACAGCTGTATTCGGGACGTACGCTCGGAGGGGGCATCCAGGTGGCGTGGACGCTGTCGGTGGAGGTGAGCTTTTACGTGGCGTCGCACCGCGAGGGCCCACAGCGGCAA
>Ga0102924_1006181_pt1 | contig 11333 bp, 8 predicted proteins | sample PaiPotPPM11metaG_FD_80116 | JGI IMG/M metagenome (GOLD analysis project Ga0102924, IMG submission 80116) | Iron sulfur acid spring bacterial and archeal communities from Banff, Canada, to study Microbial Dark Matter (Phase II) - Paint Pots PPM... ...
CGGCAGATAGGGCTCTACGCGCTCCCAGAGCACCTCCGGGACACCAGCAAAGCGTTCCTCCATGCGCGCGGCTCTTCATCACACCGCCGCGAACATGGCCAAGTTTTCGGACCGGCTCTAAGTGTTCCCGTCCGGTACAACGGGAAAAATAGCGCTCCCTCCCCACACGTATTTCTAATGCCAAAGCAGCAGATTGACGAATCTGGAAATGGCGCAGGTTGCCCCGAAACGCCCACCAGTAACAACTGTTTCGCCTGCGGTAGCGTCTCGCCGAGCGGACTCTCGGGAACCCCGCGAAGCACCTGCGACGTCCGGGGAGACATTCCCCACCGATGAATGTCTCCCGCTGGCGCACCGGGAAACATTTCCCCCCGACGAATGTCTCCCGCCGCCGCGCTGTCTAGACAGCGGTACCCTCTCCAGCCCCCAAACGCCGCCGAACAACGCCACAGTCGAGCGACCCCAGGCGATCCCGCGCCTCACCCACTACGCGGCGCCGCGATTCATCGGGAAGGGGCGCAGCATCGTTCTGCCGACGTCGAAACGTCCGTACGTCCCCTCTCCCGATCCGCCGCTCGCGCCTCTTCGCCTACACAAAAGTGAGCGTCGCGCCTCCCCGGGCCCGATGCGATCAACCAAAGAGCGGGCGGGGTCTGCCCGCGTCCCGTCCGTGCGCTACTCGGCGGCCGCGTCGAGCCGCGGCTGCTCCGCCTTCCTCTTCGCGCGCTTCGCCTCGCGGTACATCGCGACGTCTTCCTTCACGCGCGCGGCGAAGTCCGGCGCCGCCTCGACCGCGCTGCGGAATGCTGCGACCACCGTCTGCGGCGACTGCCGCGCGGCGTTCGTCGAGCGCTGCGCCACCGCGGCGAGCTTGCCCTTCCAGCGCTGCACGAGCGACTTCGTGAGGTACGGGGCGACCTCCGCGACGAGGTCCGCGGCGTTGCCCGCGTAGGCGTGCGGCGCCTTGTGGAGCGTGCTGCCGAAGCGACGGCTACCCTGCACGTACGCGCGCACCTGATCCATCGTGACGCCGTGCTCCTCACACGCGCGCTCGAGCTCCGCGGCGGCCGCCTGCTTCGCCTTGAAGAGGTACATCTGCACGCGCGAGTAGAAGTTCACCCGCCCGTCGCCGCTCGTCTCCACCGGACAGAAGATCGTCCCCGGGAACTTCTCCGTGATCGCCGACTGCACGCCGTCGGACACGCCGGCGCTCGGCATACAGCCGAACGGCTTCACGCTTAGCGTCATGTGCGCCTTCGCCTGCACGACGTTCATGATGAGCTTCCCGACTTCCATGTGCCCTTCGCCGCCGCGGAGATCGTTGTTGTAATACTCGTGGCTGATCCGGGCGATCTCGTACATGTCCGGCAGGTGGTAGCCATACAGGCCCGCTGCGTGCGCGAAGGTCTGGAAGAGGGCCCGCACGACCTTGTCGGCCGCCGAGATGCCGCCCACCTTCTTCGCGATGTCGAACGGCCCGATCTCACCCAGGCCGTACTTCGACTTGTCGGTCCCGCGCAGATCCTTGCGCTCGAGCGTGTCGCGGCGCGCTTCCCACAGCATATAGAGGAGCCACGCGGTGACGAGCTGGATATCCGCCTCGGCGCCCTCGCTCTCGAGGAAGCGCTGGAGCTGGTAGTTGCCGTCGCCTTCGGTCGTCATCGCCCAGAACTCGCCGATGATGCTCACCTTCGGCTTCGCGACCGTGCGATCGACCTTCACCGCCGCGAGGAGCGGCTTGCACCGCGCGAGCGCCGCGACGATGTTCGTCCGCCTCTCGAGCGCCTCGTAAACGATCTTCTTGCACTGATCGAGCGCGCGGTCGGTGTCGCCGGCGTTCACCTCGTAGGGGCGGAGGCGGTAGCCGAGCGCGTTGAGCACGTCGCCGGCGACGAGCGCCTTCACGATCGCCCAGAAGAACTTCGGCGTCATCTCGAGGCCGCTCTCCTCGCCCGTGGCCTGCGAGAGGCCACCCGTCTGCTGGAAGAGGACGACGCGGAAGCCGTCGAACCCGGCGTCGCGCAGCGCCTTGCGGTACTCGGTGACGTACATCCCGAAGCGACACGGCCCGCACGCGCCCGCCGTGAGGAACACGTACTTCTCGATGATCTCCTCCGACGACATCCCGTGTTTGTCGCGCAGCGTGCAGAGGAACTTCACCAGGTTGCCGACCGTGAAGTACGTCGGGTTGCATTGGCCGCGGTTGCCGAACTCCTTGCCGAACTGCAGCGCCGCCACGTCGGGACACTCGAGCGCCTGCACGTTGTACCCGACGCCCTTTAGGCCGCCCTCGACGAAATAGTCGTGCGCCATCGTGAGTCCGCTCACGAGCATCGTGATCTTCGACCTCTCCTTCTTCGTGAAGGTGAGGTTCGCCATGTCCTCGATCCACTGATCGGTCTTGCCGTCGAGACCGAGGCGCTTGCGCTCCTCCTCCTCGAACGCGCGAAGCTCCGCTTCGACGTCGACGACCGGCAGGGCCTTCTTGTCTTTCATGGATCCGACGTTCATGGCACTAACCCCTTATTGGATTGAACAGGGAGAGGGGGAGAGAAGGAGCATTTGGGTCTGACAAACATCTCCTATCTCCTCCTCTCCCTGTTTCTGTCATCACTCGGCTGCGTTCGTGTGAACTTGAACGGGCACGATGCCCTCGGCGGTCTTCTTGCGTAGCTGGATGAGGCCCGTGGGGACCTCGGGTGGCTGCGGCTCGGCGCGGCGCTCGTAGGCCTGGATGCGCCCGCGGACCTCGGCGATCTGCGCCTCGATCGCGGGGTCGGTCTGACGGCGTCCGCGCAGCTGCTCGGATCGCAGCGTGAGGAGCTCGAGGCGCTTGTTGTCGATCGCGTGCTCGAGCTCGCCCTTCCTCTTGCGCGCGTCTTGCAGGCGCTCTTCGTGGAGCTTCAGCGCGTGGGCGTACGTCTTGACGCGGATCTTGATGCTGCCGCCCGGCTTGTTCGCGTCGATGTCGTGCAGCGCCGCGTACGGCGTCTTGCTCGTCTCGATGATCTTGTCGACGAGGCCGTAAGTCGGCGCGTCGTGACCGCACTTGAAGGACGACAAGTCGAGGACGACGACGTTGGGGTGCCGCGCGGCGAAGCCCGCCGCCCACACCTTCTGTGAGCTGTTGACCGAGTAGTTCTCCGGCCACACATGGTTCAGCTCGAGGCCGCTCTTGCAGCGCCCCTGCTCGATGTCTTCCTTGTAGAAGCGCTCGAGGTACTTCGGGTCGCGCGGGACCGAGCGAACGCTCAAGATCGGGTAGCCGAGGACCTGGAACTCCTCGGGAATGCCGTGGTTCAGGCCGGGGTCGGAGTGGTACGGACGGCCGAGGAGGAGGATCGCGACGCGGTCCTCGTGCTCCACCGTGTCGAGGATGGCGCGCCCCTTCTCCTGCAGGTCGCGTTCGAACCCGTCGAGCGCCTTCCACCCCTCGCCGCAGGCGAAATCGTTCTCGTCCTCGGTGATCCCGAGCCGCGAGCCGAACGTCTCGTGGAGGCGGCGGCGCATGAGCGTCGGTTCGACGAAGCTCAGCGCGGGGTCGAGATACTCGATGCCGCGCGTCGCGAAGAAGTCGACCTCCTTCGTGAACGCCGCCTTCATCACGTCCGGGCAACCGGCCACGATGGGACAGCTCGAGTTGTCCATCGTGTCGACGATCCAGTTCGGCACGTGCGTGAGGATCGGGAAGAAAATGTACTTGAGCGGCTTCTTCTCGGTGTGCTGGTCGAACAGCAGGTTGTGGACGTGCGCCTGGGCTACCTTGCTCGGGAAGCACGGATCGATCGACCCGTACTTTCCGCCCTTCACCCAGAGCTCCTCGGTCGTCTCGTCGCTGAAGACGACGTTCGTCTTCGGGATGCCGAGCGCCTCGAAGTACGCGCGGAAGAACGGCCCGGTCGAGTACAGGTTGAGGACGCGCGGGATGCCGATGCGCACCCGCCGGCGCGCGTCCCACGCCTCCTTCGAAGACCTGCGGAACGGCCGCTTGATCGCGACGCGCCGCATCCCGAGGAGCCCCCTCCTCACCTCCACGTCGTCGGTCGGCGCGCCGTCCGCCGGCATCGGCGCCGTGTCGTAGACGTGCATGAACGCGCGCTTGCTCTCGTAATCGACCAGGTTCGGGAACTGCTTGGCGATCTTCTTGCGCTCCTCGACGAGCGACAGCATCGCGTCCTTGCTCTCGACGGTCCCCTTCTCGCAGCTGAAGCCGGCGATGTACCGGCTCTTCGATCCGTCCGGGCGCTTCGTGTCGATGAACGTGCGCTTGCAATTGTTCTCGCAGAAGTGGCAGACGGTCTCCTCGTCGTTCTTCGACGTGTACTCGAGGTCGATCGACGCCTGGATCCCGATGAACGTCGACCGCCCGCGGCGCTTGACGACGCGCACCGTCTCCATCGCGGCGCCGATCGCGCCCGCCTCTCCCGTGTGCGGGTGGACGTACACCTCGGCGCCGGGCACGCGCTCCTTGATGTAGTCGACCTGCGCCTTTACCGCGGCCAGGTTGTACTGCGTCCCTCCCTGCAGGACGAACTTGCGCCCGAGCGACGCCATCCGCGGGATCTGCACGACGTACTGCCAGACGTTCTTCGGCAGCACCTGCGCGAGACCCGCGAGCATCTCCTCCTTGGTGAAGCCCTCTTTCTGGAAGTTGACGCGGTCTGTATCGAGGAAGACCGCGCAGCCGTAGGAGAACTTCGGCGCGAGCTCCGCCTGGAAGGCGACGTCGGCGAATTGCGTGACCGGGACGCCGAACGAGTCGGCCGTCGCCTGGAGGAGCATCCCGTTGCCGGCCGAGCACGAGTTCGACAGGCGGAAGTTCGCGATGTCGCCGTTCTTCATGAACAGGACCTTGATGTCCTGCCCGCCGATGTCGCAGACGACGTCCACGTCACCGAAGAAGTGCACGGCGCTCATCATGTGCGCGACGGTCTCGACGATGTTCACGTCGCTCATCACGCACTGCTCGAGGACGTCCGCCGCGTAGCCGGTCGCGCCGAAGCCCATCACCTCGAGCTTCGCCTTCTGATCGACCTCGACGTAGTCCTTAAGCTTCTTCAGGAGCTCCTTCGTGTCCTGGATCGGGTTGCCCTTCGAGAGCTGGTACGCCTTCGTGAGGATGCGGCCGCTCTCGTAGTCGACGAGCACCGCCTTGCTCGACGTCGACCCGCCGTCGAGGCCGACGACGGCGCGTACGAGTTCGCCTTCCGCGAACGTCGCCGGCTCGAACTTCGGGATGCGGTACTTCGTGCGGAAGTCGTCGAGCTCGTCGGCGGTCTTTGCGAGCGGAGGCCCCGCGCTCTCGCCGAGGCGGGCCTTGCGCCCGTGCGTGATGTACTCCTTGAGCGCCGCCGTGCCGGTGAGGTTGCCCACGCTCTCCTCCTCATGCAGGCCGTAGAGGACGGCGCCGAGCGCTGCGTAGTACTGGCTGTTCTGCGGGACGAAGATGAGCTCCTCGACGGGGACGTCCTTCGGGTACGCGTAGCCGCGTTCGTCCCACGTCTGCGGGATGCGAAGGCGCCAGCACTCCTGGAGGAACGGCAAGTAGGTGTTCGGGCCGCCGAGGAGGAGCACGCGGTGCTTGAGCGTCGCGCCGCGCGTGAGGACGCTGAGGTTCTGCAGGACAATCGCGTCCGCGAGCGAGCAGAGGACCTCGTTGGCGGGGATGCCGCTCTTGATGAGGTTGACGATGTCCGTCTCGGCGAAGACGCCGCACTTTGCGGCGACGTGGTGCAGCTTGCTGTCGTCGAAGTGGAGCTTCGTCACGAGGTCCGGCGGAGCGCCCACCTTGAGGAAGCACTTGTCGATCGTCGCGCCCGTGCCGCTGGCGCACTTGTCGTTCATGGACGCGACCGCAGTCTTCTCGTCGCTCGCCTCGCTCGCCTTGAAGACGATGATCTTCGCGTCCTGCCCGCCGAGCTCGATGACGCTCCCCACGTCCGGGTGCAGGTGCTCGACGGCGAGCGTGACGGCGTTCACTTCCTGGACGAACTTGCCGCCGGTCGGCGGGCAGAGAGGGCCGGCGCCCGAGCCCGTCAGGAAGATCTTCCAGCTGTCCTTCGGCTGATCGGGGAACGCGCCGACGATCGTCTCGAGCATCGAGAGGACGTACTCGGGCTGCTTGGTGTGGTGGCGCTGGTAGTCGCTCCAGAGAATCTCTTTGGAGCCGGGATCCATGACGACGGCCTTCACCGTCGTGCTGCCGACGTCCATGCCGATCACGAGCCGCCCGTGGGCCATGCGCGTCCCTTTCCGTCGGCCGTGAGGCCGCTCACTTCACCGTCAGGCACTGCGGTACCGCCACTGCGCGCAAGACTAGACTGACGTGTCAGTCGTTTACCACGGGTACCGCAGCTTCGGCTGCGCGGGAAGGGTGAAAGTGGCGGCGCTCGAACTGACACGCGTGTCAGGCACGCGCCCGCTCAAGGGCGCGTCATGGGTTCGCTTCATCATCCCGGGGCTCGCAATCGGAAAGAGGAAGAGCGCCTCCTCTTCGTCGTCGGGGTTCTCGATGCGAACGCGCGTGAGCGAGGGCGCGAGCCAGACGAAAGTCGTGCCGATCTTGGCGACCGACAGCTCGACGCTCGCAACGTCGCGCACTCGGTCGCGCCGCGAACCATTCGACCGCGCGGGTGATCAGGCCAGATCCCCACGCGTACGTCGATGCTCCGGCTCGGGTAAGCGCTCGCTCGATGCGGGGAAGTCGATCGCCCCGGCTCGTCTCGTTGGGAAGCCTCGAAGCGGTCGCGGTATGCGCGATCCCTTCCCCGCGGAGGTCGCCCTCTGGCCACGGGCCCGCGCTATGCTGCCCGACCCGATGTTCTTCCGCCTGAACACCCATGGGTCCTGCCGCTGAGCTGAGATGGGCAAACCCGAGCGACGAGCGCAGATCCTCTCGGTCGCACGCGACGTCTTCGCCCGCCGCGGCTACCACGCCGCGAAGATCGACGACATCGTGGCTTCGGCGGGCATCGCGCGGGGCACCTTCTACCTGTACTTCGAGGACAAGCGCGCCATCTTCGAGGAGATCGTCGACCGTACGATCGCGCGCCTCGGGATGTCGATCGTGCGCGTCGACCCGCACGACGGAGCGCGCACGGTCGCCGATCAGGTGCGCGAGAACATCCGGCGCATCGTGCGGATCCTGCTCGAGGACCGCGCGACGACCAAGATCCTGCTGAGCGACGCGCTGGGCGTCGACCAGACATTCGACCGCAAGCTCCTCTCCTTCTACGACGAGATGTCGAGCCTCCTCGAACGGAGCCTGAGCGACGGCCAGGCCCTCGGCGTCGTCCGCGACGGCGACGTGCGCCTCATGTCGTGGCTGACGGTGGGCGCGCTCAAGGAGGTCATGTTCCAGATCGTCCAACGCGGCGCCGAGTACGACGAGGACAAGCTCGTCGAGGGCGCGTTCGCGTACTTCTCGGCGGGGTATCTGCGCGTCTGAGGGGGCGACCCTGGCGAGGGCTTCGATTGCGCCCAAAGCCGCCAGCGACGTCCGGGTCCATACGGGCGGGAGAGATGGGAATGGACGGTCGGCGTTGGTTGTACGAGCACGTACACGTCGACGATCACGCCTTGTCGTGCCCGTGCCCGGGGACGCAAACGTGCACGTCGCGACGGGTATTCGTAGACGTAAACGCGAACGCGCTCGGTCCGGCGTGATCGTCCACGTAGAAGTGAACGTGCCCGCGAACGAGGTCGCCCGCCCATAGCTTCCGGCGTCCCCCTCCCCCGGTCTTGACATATCGTGAAGAGCTATCTAAAGATATATCTCGTCGGGAGGACCCATCCCATGCACACTCGGTGGGACTATGAGTGGGGCCAACGGATGAAGAGTCGATGGGGTCGTGGCGGCCCCTGGCAAGGGAGACACGGCGCCGGACGGGGCGATGCGTGGGCCGAGATGTGGAGCGAGTGGTGGCGCGGCCCCGCACCGCGCTGCGAACGAGGGCAGGTCCGTTACCTGGTCCTCGACGCGCTCGCCGCCCAGCCTCGCCACGGCTACGAAGTCATCCAGGCCATCGGCGAGAAGTCGCGTGGCGCGTACAAGCCCAGCCCGGGCGTCGTCTACCCGACTCTCCAAATGCTCGAGGAGCTCGGGCACACGCGTACGGTCGCGCAGGGCGACCGCAAGGTCTACGAGATCACCGACGAAGGGCGCCGCGATCTGCAGGAGCACATGGCGGACGTCGCCGAGTTCTACGAGGGCAACGCCGACTACGGCTGGGACCAGCACGCGGACGACGTCGCGCAGGTGATGGCGCGCCTGGGTCGTGTGATGCGTCTGTTCAAGCTGGCGATGCGACGGGGTGGCCTTCGCCCGTCGACGATGCGGAAGATGCGGGCCGTTCTGGACGAGGCCCTCAGCAAGCTCGAGGAGCTCCTCTCCCCCGAGGATCCGTGAGCGCGGCCGCGATGAGCTACGACGGCCACGCGCAGGACGCGGCGTGGCCGAAAGGCTGCGGTGTGTGCCGGCGTACGTACGACTGGGCGGCGTGGAACGCGCTCCCCTCCGTGTCGACGCTCCCGCCGGCCAGCGTGCAAGCGCACCTCAGCGTACCGGCGAAATGGGCCGTCGAATTGCGGCAGTGCGCATGCGGGGCGGTTATGGCCGCGCGAAGCCGCGGCTGACATCCGGATCGCACCGATCGAGGATCGTGGCACACGAAGGCGCGACGAAGGGCCGTCATGTCGCATACTTGGGGGCGGCCAGGCGCCGGCGCTGACGTTGCAGTGGCTCGCCTCCGGAGACTACCGCTCATGAGCCTGCGATCCTGCCTGCTTGCCGTCGCCTCTCTGTCGGTCGTGAGCGTCGCCCTCGGCGGCGGCTGCACGAACCACGTGGGCGACCCCCAGCAGAACGAGCCCAGCGACCCATCCCAGCTCGCCGCTCCCAGTGCCGGTCAGGGCGTGCAGATGAAGACGGACGCGTTCAAGGTGGCCGCGGGGACCGAGATCCAGTCTTGCTACTTCTTCAAGGTGAGCGACCTCGAGCAAGCTGCCGGGATGGACCCGACAAAGCCCATCGACGTGCACCGCGTCCAGATCGTCCAGAAGCCCGGTTCGCACCACATGAACCTTTTCCGTGTGCGGACCATCGTGAACCTCGACCCGGCGAAGGGCTCGCCGCAGATCGGCACCAACGGAATGGGGCAGTGCTTCGTCAGCTCGAACTGGGCGGACTGGCCGCTCATCGCCAACATGCAGCAGTCGGGTGACGACGACTGGTCGTACCCGGACGGCGTCGCCAACGAGCTCGAGCCGACCGAGATGCTGATGCTGCAGACCCATTACGTCAACGCGTCGACGCAGGGGACTCCCGACGGCGTCGGGCAGGTGGCCGTCAATCTCTGGACGATGGATCCGGGCGCCGTCAAGGCGCAGCTCGGGACGCTCTTTGCGACCAACCAATCGATCAGCGTCTGCCAGGCCAACCCCACGCCGACTTACTCCGCGTCCTGCCAGTTTCACAGCCCGACGCCCGTCACGGTCGTCGGCGCGAACGGGCACTTTCACTCTCGCGGCAAGGAGTTCGACATCTACTCGTGGGACGGGACGAGCACGACGACTCCGGATTCGTCGGCGCGCTTCTATCAGTCCCTTACGTGGAGCGAGCCGCCCATGCTGCACTCGCCGGAGCTACAAGTGCAGATCCCGGCCAACGGCGGCATCGTATACACGTGCTCCTATGACTGGCAGGATCCCGCGTCCGAGACCAACGACGCGATCACCTGCGCCCAGCTCGATACCTACGCGACGAGTTACGCGATGAAGCACCCGGGCGCCCCGCAGGGCGGTTGCTGCTACCTCTTCGGTCCGCAGGTCGACCTGAACGAGCACTGCAACGCGTTCATCTACTACTATCCGAAGCAGGACAACGTGAATTGCTTTTGAGCTCGGCCGCGCGAATGCCGGTCGTCGCTGCGTCGCTCGCGCTGGCAGCGTGCTCGGCGTCGCACGCGACGAGCGACGCAGGACCTCCGGAGGAGTTCCTCGGCGACGGCGGGGCGCCCGACTTCGACTTCTTGGTCCTCCAGGCCGACGACACGGTGACCCCGCTGGCGGACGGCGGGTCCGTTCCGCTGATCATGCCGCCGCAGGGCGGGAGGGTCATCTTCGCCGGCGTGCGGGCGACCAACGTCGACGGCGCCGCGTTGCAGCTGACGGGGGCCCTTCGCGACCTGAAGACCCGGCAGGTTCAGTTCGACTCGCGAACGATCGAGCTGATTCCCACCGGCGACGGTTGGGGGGTGAGCGCCACGGCCCAGGAGCCCGCCTCGTCGGCCATCGCGAACTTCTCGAACGTACCGGTATGCCCGAACGAGTGGTCGTCCTCGGATATCTTCGGCAACACCTACGGCCTCGAGGTCACGATCAAGGATCGTCGAGGCCGCCAGCTCATCAAGGCCATCCGCGTGATCCCCGAGTGCGGCGAGCCGATGAACCTGGCGGAGTGCCTCTGCATGTGCAAGGCGGGGTACGTGCTCGGAGAGACGTGCTCCAGCGGAAAACTCGACGCGGCGCCTCCCGATGCGCTCCCCGACGGGGCGGCGTCCGACGCAGCGACCTCGCCATGAGAGGCGCGCTCGTCGTGCTCGCCCTGGCGTCCTGCGGCGCCCCCGGTGGAAGCGCGCCCGACGCGCAGCCCCCGTCGTGGCACGTCGTGCTGCACGACCTTACGCCGACGCTCCTCTGCGCGTGGGGGATGGCCGCGGACGACGTCTTCGCCGTCGGAGGGCCTCTGGGCAACGGGACGCCCTCCGCGGCGCTTCACTACGACGGCACCGCATGGAAGGACCTCGCGCCGGGCGGCACGGAGACCTTCTGGTGGGCGCACGGCACCTCGGGCAAGGACGTCTGGGCGGTCGGCGAGCACGGCCGCATCACGCACTGGAACGGCAGCGCCTTCACCGAGCACACCTCGGGGACGACGGCGACGCTATACGGCGTATGGGCGAACGGCCCTGCGGACGTATGGGCCGTGGGCGGCACGCCCGAGGGCGGGACGAGCCAGCCGAACGACGTGCTCCTGCACTTCGACGGAACGAGCTGGTCGCCCTCGCCGCTGCCGCAGAAGCTCGGGCGCGCTTTCTTCAAGATATGGGGGACGCCCTCGGCGGGAGACACGACCCTCTACATCGTCGGAGAGTTCGGGACGATCTGGCACCGCCCGAGCGGCGGCGCGTGGGCGCTCGAGGCGAACAATCCGCCTCTGTCGAGCGGCAACCTGACTACGGTGAGCGGCTGCAGCGATAGGGAGGTCTACGCGGTCGGCACCGAAGACGTGCTCGTGTCCGACGGGAAGACGTGGACGAAGTCCGCCGTGGCAC